>JAEEGK010025765.1_pt1 | contig 12040 bp, 6 predicted proteins | sample 8958771 | NCBI WGS metagenome assembly JAEEGK01 (sample SAMN16246547, study PRJNA631951) | gut metagenome | biome: gut microbiome; feature: rumen; material: SC-attached | host: Bos | place: Iran: Karaj | collected 2018-10 | reverse complement strand
ACACTGCAGGACAAGAAAGATATAGAAATATGACAAAACAATATTTTAAAGGAGCAGATGGAATTTTACTGATTTTTGATTTAACAAAAAGGGATACTTTTGATAAAATTTATCAATGGATTGAACAATTAAATGATTATTCAACAACATATGATATTTCTATTGTTTTAATTGGAAATAAAAAAGATTTACCTAATAGAGAAATTAGTTTTGAAGAAGGAAAAATGAAAGCAAAAGAATTAAATGTTGAATATTTTGAAACTTCTGCTAAAACTGGAGAAAATATTAATGAAGCTTTTATGTATTTAAGTAAAATAATTTTCGAAAAAAAAGGTATTGTAGTTGATAATACTATTCATTTAAATGAAAAAAATTTTTGTCAGAAAACAAATAAAAAAAAATGTTGCTAAAATTTTATTTAAATTCATTATTTATTTTTAATATGTATATTTATAATATATTAATAATTATTATTTATTTGGAGTATTTACATTTTATTTAATTCACTTTTTTAACTTTTTTTGATAATTTATTAAATTTATTTCTTTGTTAAAATATATTAAATTAACAATAATTTTTAGATGAAAAGTAACATAAAACCATTAATTCCAATAAAATATATAATAGAAAATAATTTTTATTGGAGCTTTTTTTTTATTTATAAAATCAATTATTACTATATAACTTGCCTAACTTATTTGAAAAAAACAAACGAATCAAATAAATAATACATAACAAATAAAATAAATGAAAAAAACACTAAATTTTACTTCTTATTGTACTAAAACTTTTAAGTGTTTCATAACCTCTTAAAGTTCCTTTTTTTTCCATTTTATGAATAAAATCTTTTTCTTCTTTTTTCATATCGTTAATTGAATTTCCATTTTCACTTAATAACTTCGATTTTTTTTTATCCATAAATTTAAGAAAGAATTCAGAATAAAATTGATCTGGATTATTTAAATTCATAACATTTTTTTCTATATTATGACTAATAACATCTAACATATCTTTTTTATTATTATTTTTTTTTTTTTCTTCATCTTCAAATAATTTATCAAATTTAAGATTTTTTTTATCTTGATCTTCAGTGCTAGTTCTTCTTAATCTTCCTTTAAAAGAAGAATTATTATTTAAAAGATTATTTATAGTTCTTGTTTTTGTAAATTCAAATTTACTCGTTTTTAAATTTTTATTCATAGTAGGAGCTTTAAAATAATTATTAACATTATTATTTTTATTACTTTTAGTTTTACCAAATTTAATAGGACTTTGAAGATGAGGATTACTTGATTCTCCAATTTCATCTTTAATAAAATCTTTAACTCTTTTTCTTAAAAAAGGATTTTTGGAATATTTATGATCACTCATTTCATCAATATTATCATATTCACTATTAATTGAAAATGAAATTTCAGTAGAACAAACTGATATATTATCAATAACAGGTTTTATTATATTATTTATTACATTTTGATGGGAACCTGTTGTTGAAGTAATAATAAAATTTTCTTCAGGATAAATTTCATTATTAATTTCTTCAGGTTTATAAGGAGTACCAAAACCACATATAGTTTCTTTATTATTTTTATTAATTAAATCTCCAATTTTAGTATTTTTATTGTCTTCTTTACTATCAGAATCAAAAGATAATTTATAAGAATTTATTTCAGTTCTATCCATATTATCCATTTTTTTTGTTGAATATGTACTTGTTTTCCCATAAGATTTTTTTTCATATCCACTTTCCGTAAGTGAAGAAGAAGCTTTATCATCATTTTCAGTATCAGAAAACATTTCATCTTCAACAATTGTATTTAAATTCTGATTTTGTTTTTTTTTATTTAATGAAGAAATGGTTTTTGTTTTTTTATTTTTAAAATTTGAACTAAGAGTATCTTCTTCTTCAGAAATTGATTTATTATCTTTTGTTGTTGTTCTACTTACATTATTACTTAAAGTATTTTGAATTTGAAGATGATTATCGTAATCTGATTCTTCTTCAATATTACTTTCTTCAGTTATTGTAGGAATTGATTTTAAATCTGAATCTCCATTTTCTGAAATATCTAATGTTTGAGTAACATTAGAATTTATTTTATCAAAAGCATTAATAGGAGTATAAAATAATCCATTTGCTCCTGCAAATATTCTAACAACTCTATTCATTAATCTTTTTATTTGCTCCATATTAAACAATGATTTTTTATTTATTTTTTTCCAATATTGAGGATAACTTGTCGATATATCTAATGCATCTGTTTTATTTAAATAAAATAATTCTGCTTTTTTAGATTTTACTTTTAAACATAATGGACTTCTTTGATTAAGAAACATTAATATATCACCAAAATGTTCATTTTTTCTTATTTCTAATATTCTAAATCTTTGAATATCATCTTCAATTTCAACATCTTCATTATGAGTTAAAGTTTTTAAAAAAGATAATCTTGCATTTGAAGTTCTTGTTCTTTTTAAAGAATTATTAAAGTTAAAATTAGTTGCATTTATTATTTGACTTTCTTTTACTAAATTATTAAAAAATAAAGTAGATTGTTGTAATTGAGCAATTGAATTTCTTTTTGACATTGAAGGTTTATGTCGATGTGGTTTTAAATTAATAGGAAGTTCTAAAGATAATCTTCCTCGTTTTACAAAAATAATATCTTCAACTAAATCGCCATCTTTAATTAACAGATCATTTTTTAAAGCTAAAATTGGTTTAAAAGCCAAAATTACTCTAACTATAAAATCACTATTAGAAAAATTTTTAAAAAAAATAAAACTATGTATAATAGGTTTATACATTTCATAAATTAATGAATTTCTCAAAGTTAAAGGTAAATCATCAATAATTAAATTTTTATCTTTTTTTTCATTAAATTGTTTATATTTTAAAAACCTAATAACTCTATCATATAAATCATCAGGAAAATGAGTATAAGTTAATTTAATTTCATCTAAAATTTTACATTTTTTACTTAATTCTTCAGTTTTTTCATTTAAAACTTTAACATAATTACTCATAGCAGTTAAAGCCCAAGAATAAGCAAAAATACCAACAACTTCCATAATTAATCCAAATATTTTTTCTTGAGGAGTTATGCAAGTTAAATCTCCATATCCAACTGTTGTTAAAGTAGTTATTGAATAATAAATTGCTATTAAATATAATTGTAAAAAACTTTTATTATCATGATGAAATACTACTATCCATGATGGATAATCATTCCTTCCTATAAATATAAAGGTACATGCTACTATATGAAGGGAAAATGAAAATATCAGAAATCCTACTATTAATCCTCCCCAACGACTTAATTGTTCAAATTTTGTTAATTCATTACTTAAATGTTCTAAAAATTTATTTTTAGAGTTTACTTTGAAAATTTTAAGTAAGCGTAATAAAGTATATAAATAAAAAAAGTTTTTTTGATATAATGGTGCATTTAAATAACCTTTTGCATAACATTGTTTATTAAAAATTGTAAATAAAGTTTGAAATGGTATTGCTGCTATTAAATCTATTATAAACCAACTTGATAAATAATGTTTTACTATTGATCTTAATTCACTTTTTAATATTTCATCAAAATTATAATAAGCAATAAAAAAAGAAAGACCTAAATCAAAAAAAAAAACTAAATCATTAAATAATTCTAATATATTCCAACAATTAAAAAAATTACCATAAAAACAATAAATTTCATTATATCCTAATCTTAAAGGAATAATAATTAAATCACAAAAAGAAAAAATAAAAACCAAAAAATCAAGAATTAAAACAATTGAACTATCAGGTTCAATATAAAAAGTATTTTCTTTTTCATCAAAATTTTCTTCATCATCAAAAGAATCATAAACATAACCTTTTCTAGTTAAAATTCTATATCTTTCTTTTTCTTTTTCATCAAGTTCATTAACAAGAGTACTACTTCCATAATTATTTATATTAACTTGTTCATCTAATAAATAATTTTTATTATTATCAATAACTACACTATCACCTATAAAAGTTCTTTTAAATTCTTTACTAATTTCATTTAATTGAATTATATTTTTATTAGATAAACCAGATAATTGAATTAAATTTTCATCTTCTGAATTTTTACCTATTGATTCTTTTTCTTCTTTTTCTCCTTCAAATCTTTCTGGAGTTTTTAATAATGAAAATAAAGGATTTTTTTCATCTGAAGATTTTTGTCTAACATATTTAGAATTAGTATTTACTTCAGGTAAATCTACTCTTTTTAAACTTATTTTTGATAATGATTTTTGTGGTTTTTTTAATTTCAACGCTAGATTTATATTTTTTGATTCTTCTTTTTTTTTCTTTTCAGATTTAAATCTTGCTCTTTTTCTCAAAGGATCTTTTATTTCAACTTGAATTTGATTAACTGTTAATGAAGGTTTTAAAGGATTTAATGATTTAATGGGAGTTTTTACTATTTCATTGTTTTTATTTTCTATATTATTGATTATTTTACTATTATTGAAATTTTCATTTTCTTCTTCTTTAAACTTTTTTAAAAATAAAAGTCTATTATTATTATCATTATAACTCATTCTTCTAAACAAAGGTTTTTTCATTTCTTCTTTTTCTTTTTTCTTTAAAATTCCTTTTATTTTCTTACTTCTTAACTCTAAAGAACTTCCTCCAGTACCTTGTCTTCTTATTGGAGTCATTGAATTTACATTTTCTGATTCTTCTTCATCTAAACTTAAATATGCTTGTTCTTTTAAAGTATTCACATAACCTTTTAAAACATTTTCTGCTTTAAATAATTCATTTTGACTATATCTTTTTGAAACATTCTGTGATGTTGTTTTTTCTAAAAGAGCCAATAAATTATTTTGACTTGCGTTTTTTTGATTTTGTGCTCTTTGAGATATTAAATTTTCATTGATTTTTTTCATTTGAAAAAATATATTCAGAAATTATTTATTTCATTATAAAATTAAACACTAAAATAAAATACTGATATAATGAGGCATTTATTTAAAGAATATTTTTAAAAAATGTATTAAAAATTTATATTTTTTTTTTGTTTAGCATAAATAATTATTGGAAAATGTTATCTGTTTTTATTTAATAAATTTAGGGATTTAGTTTTTTTGTTACTACTTATTTTGGAAATGATTATAATTTTTTTAATTATAAAAACTTCATTTCATAATCTTAATTTAGATTTATTATTTTTATCTTTGTATCACTCACTCTTATTATTTAATTAGGGTTTAATATAAATAAGTTTGATTGTAAAATTTTCAATTTTAAAAATTTTGTTTTGATTTTTAATTGTTATTTTATAAATAGACATTTTAATAAAAATTAAGAATTATATTTTTATTACAACAATATTATTTATATTATCGTAATTAAAAATAAATTCTTTTATTTTTATTTGCCTTTGATTGAGAATCTAATAATAAAACAATATTAATTTCTGAGTTATTAAAAAACTTATTTTTATTTTTTTTTAAAATAGAAAAATATAAGAGTTTTAAAAAGAATTATATAAGTTATTTTTAGATAACTGATAATAAAACTCATTAATCTACTTTTAACTTTATTTAAAATTAACTTAATTTATATTTTATAATAATTATAAAACTTCAATAACAATATCATTGATAAATATTTTTATTTATTTATTTATTGACAAAAAACTTTTTTTCCTTATAATCAAATTGAGTGAAATATATATGAGAATTTAAAGAAATTTTTTTTTAATTTTAAATTATAATATTTACCTTAGGAAAAAACAAATCTAAAAATATAATTTTAAAAGTAAAAATTATAGTAATGACAAAAAATAAACTTTATTATCATTTAAAAAAAAAATTTCCTTTATTATAATAACAATAATTATTGGTAATATTTGAAAATAATAAATAAACGCTTATAATAATGTTCTTATTTTTCTAAACCAAAAATATAAACAAATAAGTCCAAAAAAAAAGGATAAAAAAATTTCAAAAAATCCTTTAAAAAACAAGGATTTATAAAAAAATATTTAAAAAAAAATAATTTTTAAAATAAAATTTAATAAAATTAAAAATAGAATGGGAACAAAATGTTTTCATGACATTACAATAATAGAATCACAGAAAGTAACAAAAAATTAAAAAAAGTTTCAGAATTACCAATAGAATTGGATGTAGATTTAGAATAAAAAGAATCTCTTGGAGAGAAACTTTCTCATAATCAACGAACAATGAAATCATATAATCGTTCACACCATAAAAATATATCAACAAAAGTAGAAGAAAAAGAAGAACAACCAATAAAAGAAAGAAAAGAAATAATAGCAAAAAAAGTAAATGAAAAAAATGAAATGAGTGAAGAAAATGAAAAAAATATTTTAACAATAATTCAAAAACATAATCGTTCAAGTGATGATAAAGAATTAATAGACAATTGTTTATTAAAGTATTTTTTTATGAAAGATTTAGAAACAAAAGCAAGAAAAGAAATAATAAAGGAAATGAATATTTTGTGAAAGAGCATTATTTTTCCATGAAAAACGTAGTGCTACAATAAAATCAAACGGTAATGTAATAGTATTATATATATCTCAAAGTGATTTTGAAAATGTAATAGAAGGAAATATGAAAGAACATTTAATGAATCATTTTTATCTTCAAGATAAATCAGTTCAATTAAAAGACTTATTTTTTATATATAATTTAGGAAATGGAAATTATGAAAATGTTTCTTTAGTAAATGATAAAAAAACTAAATTTTATTATGCAATTAAAGCAATATCCAGAAAGCAAATAAACAACAAGCAACTACATAATAACTTAAATTTAGAACTTTCAATCCTTCTTCAAATAGATCATCCCTTTATACTAAAATTAGTAAAATCTTCAAAAGATGAAAAGAATATTTATTTTATAATGGAATACATAAAAGGAAAAGAGCTTTTTGACTTTATCCGTGATATTGGTTTCCTCAATAAGTCACAGATTCAATTGTATGGTGATATTCTCCTGGTTGCAGTGGACTAACTCCATGAACGTAAATTCATTTACTTGACATCAAACCAGAAAATGTGATGATATGCGCAAATGGTTACATAAAGATAATAGATTTTGGTACAGCAAAGCAATAGTAGATAGGACTAATACAATAATAGGTACTCACTATATAGCTCCAGAAATCATTTTAGGAGAAGGATACTCATTCCAAGTCTATATATGGACTAAACACAGTATGTATTTCGAGTTTATGTGAGGAGGCGTTTGGTATGGGGAAAACCTAGATGATCCTATATATGTTTAATTAGTTATTATTAATGATAAAATCGAATTTCCTGTTTTTTGCGATGATAAAGAATTTAAAAATTTAATGAATCAAATGCTTACTAAAAATCCAATGACTAGAATGGTAAAGTTAAGTCAAGTAAGAAGTCATATTTGTTTTAAAGTTTTTAATTGGGAAGATTTAGACATGTTAAATATGATTCCTCCTTATAAACCTATTATGAAAAAGGATAGGTTTGAAAAGAAAGAAGATGATATTTTCGTTGATTATGTCAAAGATTTGAAAGACAGTCATGAAGATGATAAAGGTGTTAAAATTAATGATAAAATGAGAATGGAGAATGATGAGTCTTTAATAATTTTTAATTATTTTAGAAGTGATTTTATAAGGTTTTTTAATTTTTTTATTGGAAAAAAATTATATTAATTTATGTTATATGGTTTGATATAATTGAAATTATAAATGATAATAATTTATAATAGTTGTAATTTGTAAGTTTTTTTCTGATAATATAAAACACTTTTTTTGATTTTTTAGGGTTTTTTATATTTTTATTTCAATAAATAAAGAATTCAAATTATTTTCCTTTAAATTAATAATTTCTCCTTATTATTAACCATTTCGAATAAGAAAAATGGGTTTCAGACTAATATTTTTATTTTCATTAACTTCTTTTTGAAAATCTGAATTACCAAGGAATATTCTCTTTTCATTAAAAGACATATTTCAATCATAAAATCTCTTTTTTTCAAAATAATTTTTTTGCTCAATATTATCCATAACCAACAGAATCAACATAATTGATTTCTTTTTCTAAAAATAATTTAATAAAACATTTTTTTTTAAATTCATGCAACATTCAATTTAAACAAAAAAATTCCACTAACATCTCTAATAGAATAATAAGGTAAATTACAAGAATCAGTATGAGTAACAACTTTTCTTTTTATAAGCTGATAATAAGTATTACCTTTAGAAATCTGTTGAAGTATGAGTTTCCATAGATAGATATCATTTAGGATAGAAATAAAAAAGAGGAGGAGTAAAAAATAATGTTTTAATTTTAGAATACATTATTTTTAATCATTTTTATTTTTTAACTAACTACATGTTGGAGAACAAAATTCTTGAATGATGAATATGAGATAGTAGTTCGTCGTGAATGAGTATTTAGGAACCTTCTTGATAACCTTGTTATTATAAAAACTTACTATCAGTAAAAAGAGAATTTACCATGTTCTTATTGAGAATAATCAACAAAAAAAATGATTCATATATTTTCTGATTTATATTTTTCTTCTTGAAGTATTATTTAATTTTTTAGGAATGTCATTTTTATTTTTTTAATTTTAAATTAATTTTTTTTTCGTGAAATAATCTTTTTTTTAGTTCTTTATTTTTTTTATTTAATAAATTAAATTTACTTATTTAATGGGTTTTTATATATATTTTTTTTTAACTTTTATAATATCTAAAATTTATTCTTATGAAGTAGTATTTCATTTAATGTGTCAAATTCAATGTCAAAATATTTCAATAGAATATAGAAATCCCTTAGACGCTGAAAATATAAGAACATATAATTATTTATTTCCAGGATATGATGATTTAAATTTTTCAAAAATAAGAGTGTTTCCAAAAATATTAACAAATAATAAAAAAATAATAATTCATGTTTATGGAGGTAAAGAAAAACCTGGAATATGTGGTTATGTTACTGTTAATGAATATATTATTACAACTCAAAATACTGTTTATTGGGATCTTTATAATTCTAATTCTACTTTAATATCTGAATCAAAAGAATCATATTGTGGAAATTATTCTTATTTAACTTATGAAAATAAAGAAGAATTAAATAATGAAATAAAAACTATTAATATTAGTTTTACTATTCCAGAAAATAAAGATTTAAAACAATTTCCTTTAAATAATAATGATTATGAATTAGAGAACAAAACTTATTTTTTGTCAAGAAATAATAAAAATAAAGTTGAAATAAAAATCAATTTATTTGATTTTATTACTCCAAATTTTAATGGAAAAATAATATATTCAACAGAAAAAATAAATATAGGGAATATTACATTAAACAAACAAATAATTTCTAAAAATAAAAAAAATATTTTAGTTTACCAAAATATTTTAAAATATTCTTATTCAAATTTAAATAAAAATGATTGGAATAAAGATGATTTAAATAATTATGAATGGGATACTTTAACTTATAAAATTTATAGAAAAGGAGAAAAAATTTCAAAAGAAGGAAAAATAACTTTTAAAATTTGTGGTGAAAAAAACTGTAATTTATGTAATCAAAATGATGAAAATAATCTAATTTGTGATAATACTTTCTATGCAAATGTTACTTGTCTTCCAAATTGTTATTTTTTTGACAAAAATAATAAAATTGAATGTAGTTCTTGTGATAAAATTAATAATGGAACTAGAGAAAAAGTTACAAAATGTGTTTATCCTTATTCTTATACTTATTTATATGATTATGATACCAAATTTATTTGTTATAAATTTTGCCCACAAAATTTATTTACTCTAGAATCAGAAAAAAAATGTATTTCTAAATGTCCTATTTATATTAATAAATATAAAATTGAAGAAGTTTACAATAATGATAAATATTATGAAGATAATGAGCCAGATGATGATAATGAAGAGAATTATGAAAATGAGAATATAGAAGAAAATAATAATAATGAAGAAGAGAATAATAAAACATTAGAAGAATATAATGACAATGAAGAAGAATATAATGAAAATGAAGAGAATAATAAAGAAGAAGAAAATAATAATAAAGAAGAAGAGAACCATAATACAGAAGAAGAATATAATGAAAATAAAGAGAATAATAAAGAAGAAGAAAATAATAATAAAGAAGAAGAGAATAATAAAACATTTGAAGAATATAATGAAAATGAAGAGAATAATAAAGAAGAAGAAAATGATAAAAATGAAAAAAAGAACTATAATACAGAAGAAGACAATAATGAAATTGAAGAAGAATATAATGAAAATGAAGAAGATAATTTATTTCGAAATTTAGAAAAAAATACATTAAATATAAAGAAAATATATAATTTAAGAAATAATCAAGAAGAAGAAGAAGATAATACTGAACAAAAAATTATAGGATTAACAAATATTTGTGTAGCAGAACTTCCATATCCCATTTTTATATCATATGATGAAAAAGAATTTATGAATGATTGTACAAGAGGATATCATTATTATAGTTTAGAAGAATATATATGTGCAAAAAATTGTTCAGAAACAGATCTCCCATATTATAATCAAGTTTCAAAAAATAATGAAAAATATAATTTTTGTGTTAAAGAATGTGATTCATCATTATTTATATATGATAATATTTGTTATGAAACATGTCCCTATTATATTACAGAACAAGAAGGTATTAAAATTTGTGTTAATTCATGTCATGGAAAATATTTTATTCATAATATTCCCTTAAATAATAATAAATCATGTGAAAATCAATGTTCAAAATATTTATATATAAGTCAATCATACCAATATTATTGTTATGATGAATGTCCAAATAATTCTTATTTATATGAAAATAGTAATTCATCAATTAATTTAATTGGTTTTTGTTATGATGAATGTAAAGATTATTTAAAATATTATAAAAAAAAATTAAATAATACTGTATGTGTAGATAAATGTGATAATAATGAATATGCTAATTCTTCAAATTATATTTGTTCAAATTGTAAAAATGGATATATTTATGGTGATTTTTGCTATCAAAATTGTCCTAAAAATACTTTAAGTTATGAAAATAAAGATAGAAATGAAAAATTATGTTTAGATAAATGTCTTAGAGAAACATATATTTCACTTGATGAAAAATCTTGTGTTTTTACATGTGGAAATAATCAAGAAATTAAAGATAATAAATGTACTTGTAAAAATGATTATTATATTAATATCACTAATTTTGAATGTGTTATTTCTTGTAATAAAGATAATTATATGAGATTAGAAGAAAAAAAATTATGTGTTAAAGAATGTCCAAATTATTATAAAAAAGAAAATAAAACTCAATCAAATTTAATTGATTGTGTTTATTCTTGTGATTCTGATTTCCCTTTTTTATCTGAAGATTATAGTGAATGTTTAAAGGAATGTCCAAAGAAATTATATAAAAAAATCGACAATAAATTGATTTGTACTTCTTCAATTAAAGAAGCAGAAGATATAAGTTCTATTAAGAAAGGTATTTATAAAGCTTTATCTATTTTATTACCTTTAACTGGAATTTTAATAATCATTTTAATTTTAGTAATTTCAAAAAGAAGATGTAATAAAAAATTAATTACCTCAAAAGAGAAAGTTAAAAATAAAAAAAATAAAACTATAATAAATGAATCAGATATAATATCAATTAGAAGTAAAATAAACAAAAGTCAAGAATTACAAAACTCAAATATAATTGAAGATAAAATATAATCAAAATACCAAAAAAAATAAGTTTAATATATACTTTAATTAAAATATATAAATAAAGATAATTCAAAAATAAAAAATATAAAAAAATGATTTAAAAATATTAGTTTCAGAGTCAGATGAAAAAAAAGAAAAAAATATAGAATAACTAGGAAAAGATTATAAAATAATGAATAAATTATCTTTCATTTAAAATAGGAATAATAATAAATATTCTTTATATTTTGGAGGAAAAAAACTGAAAAAAATTTTTATTTTGAATTATCTAAAAAAAAATGTTATTAT
>JAEEGK010025764.1_pt1 | contig 12040 bp, 7 predicted proteins | sample 8958771 | NCBI WGS metagenome assembly JAEEGK01 (sample SAMN16246547, study PRJNA631951) | gut metagenome | biome: gut microbiome; feature: rumen; material: SC-attached | host: Bos | place: Iran: Karaj | collected 2018-10 | reverse complement strand
CAAACACCGCACAGTTTCTCGTCTCTCGACCGATAAAGTTTTTTGTAATCACTCATTTTTTATTCGTATTTTTGCAACCTGAAAAAAATGTACAAAAAATATACCATCACATTCCCATGAGTCAGAATATTTCAAAGCTTCGCAACATCGGTATTGCAGCGCATATCGATGCAGGAAAAACTACCGTTTCGGAACGTATTTTATTTTTCACTGGTGTGAACCGCAAGGTAGGCGAGACCCATGACGGTCAGGCCACCATGGACTTCATGAAACAGGAGCAAGAGCGTGGCATCACCATCGCTTCCGCGGCCATCACCGCCCATTGGAACGATCATCAGATTAACCTTATCGACACTCCCGGCCACGTCGATTTCACGGTGGAAGTGGAGCGTTCGCTTCGTGTCATCGACGGCATGGTGGCTGTGTTCTGCGCTGTCGGTGGTGTGGAGCCACAGTCAGAAACGGTCTGGAACCAAGCCGACAAATACCGTGTGCCCCGTATCGCTTTTGTCAACAAGATGGACCGTACGGGTGCCGACTTCAACGAGGTGGTCAGCCAAATGCAAAAATACTTAGGAGCCAACGCAGTGCCGTTGCATCTGCCCATTGGCTCAGAGGCGTCGTTTGAAGGCATGGTTGACTTGGTGCAGATGAACTCTGTGCGGTTCATCGAAAAGGAACGCATCGTAGGACCCATTCCGGAAGCCATGATGGAACAAGCCCAGGCTGCACGCCGCAACCTCATCGAGAAAGTCGCCGATGTGGATGACGATGTGGCAGAGCTCTACCTTGAAGACAAAGAGATTCCCTCCGATTTGCTTATGTCGGCCATCCGTAAGGCCACCATTAAGTTGATGATGGTGCCTGTGCTCTGTGGAGCGGCCTATAAGAATAAAGGCATCCAGCTGTTGCTCGATGCCATCGTGGACTATCTTCCCTCACCCAAGGACCTCGGCGCGGTTATCGCCCATGATCCTTATAACGAGGAGAAGACCTGCCAGCGCAACCCTTCGGAAAACGAGCCTTTTGCTGCCTTGGCATTCAAACTCATCAACGATCCGTATGTGGGTCAGCAGACCTTTATCCGCATCTTCAGCGGCAAGCTCACCAACGGCATGAGTGTGTATAACACCAACAAGACCAAGAGCGAACGTGTGGGACGTATCTTCCGCATCAAGGCTAAGGAACGCGAGGAGATTGCTGAAGCGGGTCCCGGCGAGATTGTAGCCCTTGTGGGAATGAAATACACCCGCACAGGCGACACCCTATGTGATGAGAAAGCACCGTTGATGCTCGAGAACATCCATATCCCGCCAGCGGTCATCGAGATGAAAGTGAACCTCGAAGACAAGAAGAACCGGAGCAAACTCAGCGAGGCATTGGCTAAACTTTGCAATGAAGACCCCTCTTTCCGCGCGCATTTCGATGAAGAGACGGAAGAGACCATCATTGCAGGCATGGGCGAGTTGCACTTAGAGATCCTCGTTGACCGTATCAACACTGAGTTCAAGGTGCCGGTCACCGTGGGGGCTCCTTCCGTGTCGTTCCGCGAGACCATCACCACACCTTTCGAGTGCAACTACAAATACGCCAAACAAACGGGTGGCAAGGGTCAGTATGCCCATACGGTGATCCGTTTCGAGCCTAACCCTGGCAAGGGCTTCGAGTTCGTTGATGTCAGCAAGGGCGGCGTGGTGCCTAAGGAATACATCCCTTCCGTGGAAAAGGGCTTGGCCGCGGCGATGAACAAAGGTCCTTTCGCGGGCTATCCCGTAGTGGATGTCAAATGTGTCCTTGTGGACGGCAGCTCGCATCCTGTCGATTCCAGCGATATGGCCTTCCAGCTCTGTGCCCAGATGTGTTTCAAGCAAGCCTTCATGAAGGCCAACCCAGTGCTGCTTGAGCCGATGATGAAAGTAGAGATCAACACGCCTGACGACTATATTGGCAATGTGACTGGCGATGTCAACAAGCGTCGTGGCCGTATCGAGAACATGCGTCGTTTCCGTAAAGGTTCACAAAAACTCGATGCCTTCATCCCCCTCATGGAGATGTTCGGCTATGCCACCGCGCTTCGCAACCTCACCTCGGGACGTGCCAACTACTCGATGGAGTTCTATCAATACACACCGACTCCCAAAGACAAGCAGGAAGAGATTGTGAAGGAGAGGGTGAAAGGGGAGAATTGAAAGGCTTATCCCGTTAGGGATTTAATCTCGGTAGAATTTGAAAAGAAGAATTCAAATCATCGGTTTGTTGTTGCTGTTGGGCTTCGCGGCTTGCAACAGTCCCCGGCGTGAGGCGCGTCGGATGATGGTTCGTGCTGAAGCTTTGGCCGACACCCTGCCTGACAGCACTGTGCTGTTGATTGACAGCGTTTCGCACATGGAGGTGTATTTCAGCGAGAGAAGCCGTATGGAGATGGCCTTGCTTCATGCGGATGCCTTGTTCCGTGGGGTCTCTATTGATGACGATGATATCAAGGAGGTTTTGGATCACAAGCTTCCCACTCCCAATCTTGAACGTGCCGCTGGCTATTTCGCTGGAAAGAAGGATTATGCCAAGGCCGCACAGGCCGCTCTTTACAGCGGTTATGTTCAGCAGTATTATAAGGAGAAGGCCAAGGCTATGGAGTCCTATAAAGACGCGGAGCAATACGGCAGCTTCGCCGACGAACGTTTCATAGTAGCCGAAGCGCGATATAAGATGGGGGAGATGCTCCTATATGATGGCAGGATACGGGAATCTATTGTTACACTGCAAAAAGCTGATTTTGGTTTTGATAACGATAAATACTTTGAAAAGGCTTTGGCTCAGAATCTAATTAGTATCATATATATATTAGGTGCTCAATATGACAGTGCTGAGTTGTGCCTGAAAAACAGCATGAAGTATGCGGAGTTTAGCGATTCATCAAAAATTAAATGTAAAGTCTTGAATAATTTTGCCGTGCTCTATCGTCAGAGAGAAGAATATGGTATGGCCATCGATTGTCTCGGCGAATTAGCTAATGAACAAGACATTGATAGTACGGAATTGTTCATGTATTACCTGAACTTGGGCAAAACATATATGGCAAAAGGCGATCTGGATTCCACTAAGTATTGTTATCATTATGTGGAAAAAATGCTTTCAGTCGGAATAAAGAATGAGACCAAAATATCAGCTTATGACGCACTCGTACTGCTTGCCAAAGCATTAGGTAATGAATCGTTAGCATTGTATTATAAGGAAAAACATGAAGAATTGTTATATGAAGTGTTAAGTCAACGCCAAGAACAGACAGTGCTTCGTATCAAACAACAATACGATTTTGATCAACTGCAGAATGCGATGAATATGAAAACAGCCCGAACAAAACAGATGGTTGCTATCGGGCTTGTGTCGCTTTTGGGAATTCTATTGTTTTTCCTATACCGATTAGCTCAGAGGAACAAAAGAGAAGCCGAGATTAATGCCAATTTGTTCCATTTCATGCATCAGAATGAAGAATTGAAGCTTCGCCACGAAGCTTATAGAAAAGAAGATGATGCTAAATCGCAACAGTTAGCTGATTTACTTTCTGAAAAGCTCCGGATGATGCAGAAACTGGACTACTATTTAAACAATCTAGGCGACAAAAAGCCATTAAGGGAGCTTGAAAAAGAACTTTTCGAAGGCAAGGGCCATATAAAACAGTTTATGGAGGTTTTTGATATGCTGTATCCTGGCTTGCGAGATACAGTAAAAGCAAAATATCCCCAAATGACTGAGCAGGAATACCTGGTGTGTCTTTTGTCTCGTTTACAACTGTCGAGGGCAGAAGAAGCGGATTTGCTCGGCATCAGCACCAGTGTGCTTGACAAAATCCGAGGCAAAGTGCATCGAATGATGGCAGAAGAGAAGGAATAGTATCGTATTTTGCTTCTGTTAACTTGGAATAACGCATTCGATGTTTGGATTATTCAAACAAATGTTTGGATAGAATTTTTGCTATATTATTGATTATCATTTTTTTAAGAATTTTTTTCCGAATGAATGTTTGGATGGGGTATTGGATAATGTTGTCTCAATACTATTTTTGCGACAAAAGGATGTTCAATTTAAAAATGATAAGCTATGACGAAAAAAACTTTATTATTAGTTGTTTTATGCGCCTTTTATTTTGGGGAAGCAAAAACCATGAATTCTATCCCGATTGCTTTTGTTGAAAGAGAGATGGATATGCCTCCAGGGTACGATGAGATTGTTTTGTTAGGTGATTTGATGACAAATGTCAATCCTAATGCCATTGAGGCGGGGGTAGGAGAAAACGACATCTATATCCATTTTAACCAAAATGTTGAAACCGTATCCATTTATCTTTATAATGACTCGGGAGTGTTGCTTTATCATAATCTGGTCAATACAGCTATTCAGCAGACGGTGATTATTCCTATAAACAGCGCCTATAATGGCTCATATTACTTGGAGATTGACAATGCCACAGGATATGCCGGAGGTGATTTTTAAAAAACCTGAAGAGACTTTGTTTTAAAACTAATTATTTAACCTTTAATTCAATAAACCATGAAACAGCATTTCACTTTTTTGATGATGATCCTGTTGGCGGGAGTCGGGTTTGCTCTCGTCTCCTGCCAGAAGGACAACTCCGCACAGCCCACAGAGGCTGCCGAGAGCCATCGGCTTGACACACAGGCCTCCAGTGCCCTTGACCGCATCAACGCATTCCGGGAGAGTCTCGAGCAGAGCCAGTCCAACCCCGGCGCAAAGGACGCGTCCTGCCTGTCAATCGATGACGCTGTCTGGAATGTGGAGGCACTGTTCAACTACACCTATGCCTATCCGGAACTGGTCTGTTCCCGGACCAGGGCTTACGACACGGCACTTTATCTCCCTGTCACCCGTCACGACTCGGTGATGATGACCGACCTCACCCTGTTCTATGAGCGGATGTACGGCGCGGCAGGCGCCTTCTTCCAGCGCGACACGCTTTCCAACAGACACCTGCTGCTTCTTGACGTGGAACCCGGCGACATGCTGGGCGACCAGGTGAGAATCACGCTCCACACCCTTATAGGCAGTGTGACAGGAACCCCGCAGCAAGCTTCCGAACCACAGCAACCCTGGCCGGGACCGTTCGCCGAGGGGGAATGGTGGTTCTACGGCGAGAACGGGGGCGGCTCAGGCGGTTCCGGAAGCGACGCAGCGAATGAACTCACCAAGTATCTGCGCATGTACCTGATTCCGGAAGCTCCCGATGGATACTACTATATCTACACAAACATCATTCAGCAAAACTCCTCCGAGCCATTGGCGCATACATACGGAGGTGCGTGCTGTGAGTTTTACAGGAACAATCCACAGGGGCTGGAGGTGCCCGACGAACTTGTCCTCGACAGCGACGAGCTGAACTTCCATTACTTCGGGGAGAAAGACCTTGTGATGAACCAACTCTACGGTTACGGGATGGGGACTCCCACATTGCGCACCCTGTGTGGGGTTCATGTCATTGACAGTTGTAATATAAATAATAATATGTACACCACCATTAAGCACTGCACCACCGCCTTTTATGGAGTGGGGTTACTTGTTTTCAACGGTAGTGGTCATCAAAGAGGGAGGATAGAGCCATGAGAAAGAATATGTTATTGACAATGCTGCTGTGCCTTTCGGCTGTTACAGTACTTCCTTTGAGGGCCCAGCGATGGGTGTCTGAGGTTCAGACCGACCCGCAGATTCAATACCAGCAATACGTGGGGATGGACGGAGGCGACGCCGTTCTCGCCGTCGGTTCCTCCTTTCGTGTCCCGGAGGCACTCCCTGACGTTGACGTCATCGGGGGATTGCTCAAGGTGCGCTCCGACGGCTCCTGGGACTACCGTGAGGTGAGACTACCCGGCAAGCGCCTGTTCCTGTGCACCGCCACTGCGCTCGACGACGGCAACTGCATGGTGTTCGGGTTCCTGAACCAAACCGGAGACTCCCTGGACGCCATAAACTACCGAGACCTCCACGTCATGGTGGTGGACAGCCTCCTGCGTACCGTGTCGGAGCGCGAATACCACATCACCCCCGATGAATTCAGCCTTCCTTCCGACTCGTACGTCAACAACATGATGCGCTGCGTCAAGGCGTCCGATGGCAACGTCGTACTTTCCGTCAGTCTTGTCCATGAGCTGCCCTCGAAAGGCCACAACCGCCTCTTCCGTTTCTACGAGTTCACGCCCTCCGGCGACACCGTCGCCAGCCGCACCCAGCCCGAGTATATCGACGGCTTGCTCCAGAGCGGGTACAGCGTCCAGGCCCTCTTCCCCAAAGAGGGCTCCGACGGCTTCGTCTTCCTCGGAAGGGGCGCCTTCCTGCCGAAGAGCAACTACGCCTTCGGCGTGTGGAACCTCGACAGGGACATGAACATCACCAACAAAAGGGGGCTCTATTTCGGCAGCCCGTTCTTCCTCAGCCCCAATGACATGGGCAGCGACGGGCACTGGTACGGCGGCGGCAGGTTCATGGCCTATCTTGAGAAGTGGACCAGCTATGACGAGCCCGACCCCGAAGGCTGGCTCTTCATGCTCGACACCCTCGCCGGACGGCACGGATCCCTCATGCTGCCTCCCACCGACTCCCTGTCCATCGCCAGATACAGCTACGGATGCAACACCGCGTACGTCAACGACTCAACCGTCCTCGCCGTGTCGTACACGCAGTCGCAGGGCGTTTACAGGCAGGTCAACGTCACGCTTGTGGACAGCGGGCTCGACGTCCTCGGGCGCAAGGCGCTGGTGGACGAGGGGTGGAACTCCCAGCCCCAGACCCCCGTCGCGCTCAACGACGGCGGTGTCGTCATCCCCGTCAACCAGTACAACGACGGCGAGGAACGGCTGAAGCTGGTCTGCCTCTCCCGCGACGACATCCAGGTCACCTGGAACGCCGCCAGCGAGACAGCGGCGCGCGCCGACGCCTACCCCAACCCCGCCGCCGACCGGATCAGCATCCCGTTGCCCGGCGTGCTCGCCGGAGACGCCAGGCTGAGGATCACTGACGCGAGGGGCGGTGTGTGCGCCGACGGGCCGGTCCGTCAGGCGGGAGGCCTCCTCTCCGTCAACGTCTCCAACCTCGCCCCGGGCGCCTACACCTACCGGATCACCGCCTCCGGCAGCGTCATCGCCTCCGGCAAGTTCGTCAAACAATAATCATATAAACACCGAAGAAAAGGATTAAACATCGAAAAGCACGAAAAAAAAACGAAATGTCCATTTTCGCGCTTTCCGTGCCTTTCGATGTTCCTTCTGCCTTCTGTCTTCTGTCTTCTAAATTCAAAATCCCATGTCCCGTATAACACCATTCCACATTCTACCCGTCCTGCTTCTCGCCGCGGGGACGGCTTTTGCCCAGACCGAGGTCACGGGCACCTCACTGAACATCTACAGCCACTCCGCCGACTCGGCCAACAATGTCCTTTCCAACTCGGGCAGCGCGGCCTTCGGCAAGAACAACACGGTGCCCGTGAACTTCTCATACGCCTTGGGCGACCGCAACACCGTCGGGCAGTACGCCGTCGGCTCGTTCACGACGGGGGTGCTGAACAGCGTCACCGGCACCAACGCGCTGTGCCTTGGCGGATACAACACGGTGTCGGGGGCTTTCTGCCTGACTCTCGGGCGTTATTTGAAAGCCAGCGCGTCCCGCTCCTTTGTCATCGGCACCGGGCTCGGCGACAACGCCAGGCTGGAATGCGGCGCCGACAACCAGCTGATGGTGGGCTTCCAGAGCACGAAGCCCACCCTGACCGTGACCGGCTCCCCCAACGACTACGGACAGGGCGTCGTGGAGAAGACCGGCAAGGTCGCCATAGGCGACGTGACCCCTCTGGCCAAGCTCCACATCCGCTCCGACGCCGGGGAGAACGCCGCCATCATCCTCGAGCCGAAACAGCCCAACTCAAGCAGCACCTTCATCCGCCTCAGGGACAGCAGCCACAAGCTCTCGGTCAGCAACACCGGCGCCATGTCGCTGACCGCTGGCGGTTATCCGCTCGGCCTCACCGGCGGCAGCCTCTCCGTCACCTGCGGCAACTTCGCCGTCTCGGGCAGCCGTCTCGATCTGGGCACCGACATGCAACGGTGCATCGTGATGACCGCGCAGGAAACACCCTCCTTCTACTCCAACGCCTATCCCGGACGCGACGGGCAGTACCGTTGCGTCGAGGGTCCGTCATACGCGCTGGCCTTCGGCACCGGCGCGCTGACCATCCGCACCGCCGTCAACCAGGAACCGCGGGGCTCCCTCATCACCAACTGGCAGGACCCCCTCATCATAGGCACCGACGGCAAGGTCACCCTCAACGGCAAGGTCGGTGTCAACACAGCGAACACCACCAGTGACTACGCTCTCGCCGTGGACGGAGGGATCATCACCACCAAGGTCCACATCCAGGTGGCGGATGACTGGCCCGACTATGTCTTCGGCGACGGCTACCGGCTTATGGCAGCGGGTCAGTTGAGGAGCTACATCGGCGACCACGGCCACCTGCCCGGCATCCCTTCCGCCTCGGAAGTCGAAGAACGCGGATACGATGTGGCCGACATGCAGGCCGCTCTGCTGCGCCAGGTCGAGGAGCTGACCCTCCGCGTCCTTGACCAGCAGGAGCTCATCGACAGGCTCCTTGCCGCCAGCGAGGGGCGGTGGCGGGTTGACCGTCTGCCGGCCGCGGGCGACACGGTGCGCTTCACCTACGACGCCTGCGGCAACCGCGTCGGCCGGACGCTGGAGTTCAGCCGGGACACGGACACCCGCGGCGGCGACGTCACCCGCAACGCTGACGGCGGCATGTGGCTCGCCGCCTTGGACGACAGCCTCGCGGGATCCGCCATGGCACTCTTCCCCAACCCCACGGAGGGACGTTTCACCCTCTCGTTCCCCGGCGGGGTCCCCGACGGGGCCACCGCCGCGCTGCTCGCCCCGGCGGGGACGGTGCTCTCGGAGCGCGTCCTTCACGGGAACGACGAGGAGTTCGACCTCTCGGCGCAGCCCGCGGGCGTGTACCTGCTGCGCCTCTCCGCCGCCGCCGGCACCCGCACCTTCAAGGTCATCAAGAGAAACTGACCCGCCTCTCACTTCTGTCTTCTCACTTCTGTCCTCTAAATCCCCAATCCCCATGTCCACGACCAAAAACATCATCATATCCCTCCTCGCCCTCTCCCTCACGGGCCTTGCCAGCGCCCAGCAGGTCCACCAGGGCGAGTCGTTCACGCTCAGCGGCACGCTGCCCCCGGCGCAGAGCCACGAGTACACCGCAAGCAGGCACATCGACCTGAACCCCGGGTTCCATTCGGAGCCCTCAGGAGCCAACACAGCGGTTCTGGAGATAAACCCGTACCTCAACTTCCAGGACAGTCACGGCCTCCTTGACACCATGCCTCCCGACCATGACATCATAGGCCGTCTGGGCTTCTACCCCATGGACTTCCGTGTCAACGAATGCGGAGCCGCCACCATCAGCATGCCGCTGGAGTTCCCCGAGGGCGTCAACGGAATGACACCGCACCTGAGTCTGGAGTACAACAGCCAGGCGGGCAACGGCATCCTGGGACTCGGATGGAGCCTCGGCGGCATGTCCAAGATCTCCAGGGTGCCCTATTCCTATGAGTACAGTGATGACAGCCACTCCGTCCAGTTTTCCATAGAGGACCAGCTCTCACTGGACGGCAACATACTGAAAAAAGGGACCTTCAACGGCATGACATGCTATTACCCCGAAATCTATGACTATTCGGTGGTGATTCCCATCACGGATGGATTCAAGGTGCTGAAAAACAACGGCTTTGTTTACACCTACGCCGCTCGGTATTACCTGCAGCAGGCTATTACGAACCCCATAGAATGGCATCTTTCCAAAGTGGAGGATGCGGATGGAAACAGCATCGAATACGATTATGAGAACGACCGAGACAATGGTGCGTTCTGGCCCATCCGCATCAGGTACACCTGCCATGAAGGAATATCCGCCGCATACGAGATACTGTTTGTCTATGATCAGTATGATGAACGTCCCGACTGTCCCCCAAAATGGTTCTCGCAGCCGGGAGCCAACAGCTGCAACACCGGATTCAGCAGGGTGACGAAGAAATTGAAAAGAATACAATGCTATCATGGAGAGAGAAGCCACGTCCAGTACACATTCACCTATACCATCCTTGACTGGAATATCAGAGCGCTCGCTTATGTGGAAAAGTCATTCCACCGCGACCCGGAGGAAAACCGGGCGGTCAGCACAATCATCCCAGTGAAGTACACGTGGGAAAAGACAAGGCACTTCCTGCAATATGAGCAAGCGGGCGGACCCATAGACCTGGGAATATTCTATGACGCCAACCATCTTTGGCAACAACACACCGTGTTTTCCGCAAGGCTTGAGCAGAACAAAATGTCCAACATGCAGAAATACGAGCATGACATCGTGCATCTGGCGTATGACGCCGCTGACAACCGTTTCTATTTAAATGTCTTCCGGAACAACAACAACATTGGGGAGCAAAACCAGGTATATTATTACAATCCGGCAAATTACAGTTATGACTGCAGCGCCGTCAACGACGCCTTCTCCGACATGCGGACCGTCCATGCCCTCATGCCCGCCGACACCGACGGTGACGGTCTCGACGAGATCGTGTGCGTCCACTCGCTTGGGGGCAGCCTTGCCGTGTCCCTGATCAGACCCACCAACGGCGTTTTCCAGATAACCAACATCTTTTCCTACCCGACAACCAACTTTGACCCCGCCAGTTTCCAGACCGGTGACTTCAACGGCGACGGCCTGTCGGACCTTTTATGTGTTTACAACGACCGGCTCCAGGTCAGATTAAGCGACGCGAGCGGCGCCTTCTCACAAAACGCCCACAGTTCGTATGATGTTACCGGAAACCGGAGGGTTGTTGTCGCCGACTTCAACGGTGACAAGAGAGACCAGATCATGGTCCTTCGCAGGACAAACGATCACACGGAAACTCTATTATTCAAAGTCGAAAGGACGCAAGACAACTCGCACAACATCCCCTCGCCCACACCCGTTGTCGCTGACATGCCGGGGCAATACTTCGCGAACACATGCAATAGGCTGTGCTGTGGCGATTTCAACGGGGACGGCAAGAGGGACGTTTTGCTGATGTGTTCGAACACCTGGCGTTTCTATTTCTCCAAGGGCAACGGATTGTTCACCGACGCGCAGCTGGTGGGTGACGACGCGATTGTTCAAGATAACTTTGCCCTTGCGACCGATGCGATCCCCGTGGTGACCGACTTCGACCACGACGGTTGCGACGATGTGAGCCTCACCCTGCTTCAAGATTTTGTCAGGCCAACGGGGACGCCCTATCTCGACCACACATACAAAGGCGCCTTCCGGAGGGATTTCCTCATCAGGCCGACCCAGAATGGAATCCAGGTCAGAAAAATCCGAAAAACGAGGGGATGGTGGGAAAACGGGATATATAACGAGACGGACGCATGCATCGACTCCATCATCACGAATGCGGAGCTGTTTTCAACGGTAAACGTATTCTTTCCTGTAGTGGGCAACCACAAGGGAACCTCCCCCAACGAAATCCTCTATTGCCGCATGGGAAACGCGCCAGACCGCTCCAATGTCTGCGCCTGTCTTCACAACACCGGCAACTTCCAGCCCGACAGTCTCACGCGTGCGGTCACCCGTATTGTCAACAGTCTCGGGGTGACCTCTGAGATCAGATACACACCCGTGTCTTTCCAATACACGCAGAACGAGAGTCCCTACAACCAGCGAGACCCCGGCCGCTCTCTGACACCTGTCCTGCCGTTCAGCGGCTTTATGAATGTCGTGGAAAGGGTCATGGAGGAGGTCAAGGACAACGGGGCCGCCCAAGCCGCGGGAAAGTCCTACCGTTTGGCAAGATACCATTATAACCGCCCCTATTACCACACCCGCGGCAGGGGCTTTCTCGGATTTGGAACCGTCTGGTCGAGAAAGCAGGGACAGATACCGGGGCATTACGTCGTCTCTGTCATGACAAACTCGCTGGAT
>JAEEGK010025762.1_pt1 | contig 12041 bp, 11 predicted proteins | sample 8958771 | NCBI WGS metagenome assembly JAEEGK01 (sample SAMN16246547, study PRJNA631951) | gut metagenome | biome: gut microbiome; feature: rumen; material: SC-attached | host: Bos | place: Iran: Karaj | collected 2018-10 | reverse complement strand
GGACTTCGAGGGCGGCGTCGCGACGCCGGAGGAGACGGAGGCCGAGATGCGCAGGATGCGTGATGCCTGCGGATACGTACTCGACCCGCATACCGCCGTCGCGACTTGCGTCGCCCGCAAGCTCGGCTATCCGAGGAGGGAAGAGGGAAGAGGGAAGAGTGAAGAGGGATCTCTCAACCCACAAACCCAAACACCCACAAACCCAAACACCATTCCGTGCGTCATCGCCGCGACCGCTACGCCGTACAAGTTCTCGGAGACGTGCGAGCGCGCGTTCGGCGCGAACGTCCTCGACGACCCGTCGCCGAACTTCCGAGACCTGGAGACCCTGCCAATCGCCCAGACGCGCGTCTGCGAGGTCTCGGAAATCGATGCCGAGGTCAGGCGGCTCTTCTGAGGCCCTTGCAAGGCAACGGACTGTGACCGGCGCCAGGGAATGAAACGCTGGAAGAGCATCGACAAGTTCCTGAAGGTGTTCAGCTGGCTTGTGCTGGGCTTCGAGGCCCTTTACGTCGCCGTCCTCCGTTTTGCGCTGCCGGCTGACTGCCTCCCCGTCGTCGAACGCCACATGGCATGGATCATGCCGGTGCTTCTGGCCGGCGCAGTCGGGTATATAACCAACTGGCTGGCGCTGTGGTACCTGTTCAAGCCCTACGAGCCCCACTTCGGCGGACGCATACAGGGGATCATCCCGCGCCAGAAGAAGGAGATGGCCGTCTCGATGGGGCGCATGGTCGGCACCAAGCTCCTCGACCCCAACGCCCTCGTGGCGGAGATGCAGGCCGAGGTCGGGAACTTCATAAACGACCCCAGGCGAATGGAGGCGCTGCGCAAGTGGGTCCAGAGGTGCCTGCTCGACCACGAGGCGGAGATTGTCGAATTCGTAACCCCATACGTGGAGAGGCAGGTCGTCGATGTGTTTGACGGACTTGCGACCGACGAGACGTGGGGGAAGATATGGGACGAGGGAATACTCCCGAGAATCCGCAACGAGAACACGCGGAAGTTCATCGTCGAAAAGCTTGTCGAGGCGCTTAGGGACAATGCCGACGGGATAATCCAGGAGGTAAGGTCCGAACTGCGCGCGTTCCTTCGCGCAAAGCTCGAGCAGAAGCTCCCGTTCGGGCTTGGCGCGGACATCATAAACGACTACGTAATGGAGAACTTCGCCGACTACGAGAGCATGAAGGCGAAGCTGTACAAGTGGCTTTCGGGCGATGCGACCCAGAAGATGCTGCGCGAGAAGATGCTTGAGTACGCCGACCAGCTCACGGCATGGATGAAGGGGGACGAGGGCCGCGAGGTGATGTCCGGAGTCGTCCGGGAGCTGAAGGTCCGCGGCAGACGCTTCCTCTCGACATACGTCCGCGAAAAATTCCCGGAGCTCATCAATAAGGCATTTGCGTCTGATTTCCTGCGCGACAAGCTCGAGCATTCGGTGCTTCCTTCCGTCGGCGCCAGGCTTGTTGAGCTTATCGGACAGAACAAGGCGCAGATACTCGACAAGCTTCGTCTCGACGAGCGTGTCGCCGACGCCGTCAACAGGATGCCCGTGAAGGACTTCCACCGGATGATGGACGACTTCATGGCGGAGAACTTCTGCGCGGTACAGGTCCTCGGCTTCGTCCTCGGCGTGCTTGTCGGCGCAATGCAGCTGCTTGGCAGATGAGAAAGGGCTCTCAAAACATAATGCAGCATCATGGCACGACACAGGCATTTGCAATAGGACTAGTCAATAAGGATGGGTTGGCATATGGTGGGTTTGATTCGTGATTGGCTTGGCCCAATATTTGACTACGGGATGCTTGCGACCGAGAGACGAGTCCTGGAGTCTGTAGCTTCGTGGCAAACTGTCTCGCCCGGCAGTCTGCTTGTCTGTCGGATTTCGTGACAAGAAGGACTTGGTATTTACTACTTGATCACTGTGGCAAGTCTGCGGCTTTGGGCGCGCATTATGTCGCAACTTCGACTTGGATTTGGAATTGGTGCCTTGTTGCGCTTGCATCTTTGTCTTGCCGTTTCACTATTCGGCGTGTCGAGAAACACTGTGTCTAGCGAGATGCGGAACTCCAGCGCGGCGAAGAGATGTGAGAAGACGGGCTCTGGGTCTGCGAGAACGACGGCGACCGCTTCGTGGCGCGGCTCGTCGAGAAGCGCGGCAGTGGGCGTTGGGTCTTTCGTGTCCGTCGCCTGGCGGAGGCGCACGGCGAGCGCCTTGTAGCGCATCAGCGTCTTGTACTTTGGCGACAACTCCGGCAAATTCTCCTTCAGCCAGCCCCGAATCCCGCCGTTTCGTCCCACTACGTCGCCGTTTTCATCGAATCTGAGGCAATTATCGACATAGCACTCCAGGTCGTGGAGCATCCCGCCGAGGCGAATCATCGCCTCGCGCGACGCCTTGCGCTCGTTCCATGCGGCGAGCAATTCCTCCGACGTCGGCATCGGCGCGGTGGTGCGGCGACGTTTCACCTTGCGACGCTCTTCGGCGAGCTTGCGGCGGCGTTCGGTCTCGCGCGCGTAGTAGAAGGGGCGGCGGATGGTGCGCAGGTCGCGGAGAAGCTCGCGCTTCATGCGGTCGCGCTCAGCGGAATCGGAGAGCGTCCTGATTTCGTCGCGGATGGCGATTCCGATGTCCGCGGCGATGCAGGCGCCGAGGAGAAGGGGGTTGAAGTTCGAGTCGAAGCGCATTTCTGAATTGCGCCACGTGAACCAGTCCTTGCTGCGGAACTCTCCGTCTGGCCGCTCCCCCATGCGCGGGCGGTAGGTGTGGATGTCGAGATACTTCCCGGCGTATGTGCGCGCGTCGCTGTGCGTCCACCCGCAGTGGTAGGCGTACCAGTATGCAGAGTGTTGGTATGTTGATCTTGCCATGTGATGTCTGCCTTTCTGGATGTTTCCCTTTGGTAAGGTTTGCTTTGGTTGGGAATGTTTGCTTTGGGGAATGTTTGCCTTTTTGGAGGGCTGACAATTCGATGGCCTGTCGGTTTTGTTTGTTACTTGGGTCTTTTGGTTTCATGAGGGTCGCCTGGAAGCCGCCTGGTTTCCAGCGAACGAAAGTATTATACCATAAAATGAGAACTGAATGCGGAAATTCTGATGCGTTCGCACATCCCAGACTACGCAACTCGCCGCAACGAAAGCAGAAGGCAACGAAAGCAGAAGGCCCTCTCTCCGGCGACGGCACATTTACCGGCGACGCGCTGCGCTTTGACTGCGGCAAGCTGACCGCCGCGAGGGACGACGCTTGGTTCATCGACGCGAGGCGATCCGACGGCATCGCGCGCCTTGACGTGGCCGGAGGACAGGAACGGCTCAACTGCATGGCCGCGTTCGCCAGCCCCCCCCCAAGAGGGCGGATTTTTGCTATAATACGGCAAGAAGCGGTGAGTGCGGCGTCCCCTCAGGCGGGGTTGAAATTCGTGGAACGCATGGCATGACGAAGCAAAAGAAAGGACATTCATGAAAACACTGGCAATCGCGGTCGCATGCATTGCGGCCCTCTCGGCTCCGGCTGCCGAGTCTCCTAGGTTGCGCGACTACGCGGGCGACGCGGCTTTCGCGAAGAAGTTCCGGGATGGCGGTCTCCAGATCGCGCGGCGGAAGATGGCGGAGTGCGAGGGGTGCCGCCTGAATAACGCGGACAAGATGCCCAAGGGACTCGGACGTTGCATCGCGACAGGCGGGCACTTCGGCGGGTTCTTCCTTTGGGACAGAGCGTTCTGCGTCCTCTGGGCGCGGCACACGACCAAGGCGGAGGACTTCCCTGTAGAGCAGCGGCTGGGCGGCGCTCGCGCCCGTGGCGATCCCCGCCGAGTTCGGCTGGCTGGCGACCAAGTGATATATGCAATCGACGCGAAATAGCACATGAAAGCAAGGAACAACGACATGAATAAGACGATCCTCGCAATTCTCATTGCTGGCACGTTCTGCCAGGGCGTTCTTGCGGATGAACCATCGACTTACGATGTCCAGTTTGAGGCCAACGGAATGACATATACGCTCTACGACCAGTCGTTTCCGCTGGAACTCTCGGTTGACGACAGCGGGTATGGTTCGTTCCGCGATGTCTTTGACAACCTCTACATGGTCGCGGCACTGGACCAATTTACGCAATTCAGCGAATCGCTTTACCAGAACGGCGACGAGGCGTCCATCGCCTCGAACCCCGACGGAGGCTTCACGCTTACGATTTCACGTCCGTTCACAGGTACGATAGACCTGACCGGAGAATATGAATACGAGGAGCCGATATTGGAGTACGACCCCGAATTGGATACATACGTCGAGATTTTCTACACGTCCTTCGGCCATTACGGCGTCACGATTTCGGTTCCCGGCTATGGGGCGGAGCCCGAGCTTACCGCCATCGTGGCGTCGTCTGGCGATGTCGGCAAGGTCATTGGGGCGAACGGCAGGCTGTACCAATGTGCGTCCGCCGCCGCACTGGCCGGAACGACCGCCGAGGCGATGGTCGCCTGGCTTGACATGACCAACCGCACGGGCCTCGCGATCGCGCTGGCGGATGCCTCCGACATGGTGAAGATTCGCATTGCCGAAACAGTCGTCAGCGATTGGGAGCCTACCCACCGGGTGGCACTTGCCGAGTGGCGTCTTCCGACCCTTTCCGACTGGCGACGGATTTTCGCCGGATGCGGAGGCGAGGATCCCGACACCACGCTCACGGAAGGCTCCGCATACGACATCGGTTCCATTGCCGACATGCTGCAAACGGCGGGAGGCGTCGGTTTCTCGCCGCAGAACGCCTACGCATCTTCCACAACGGAGTCAACCAAGAGCTGGTGTTTCAATTTCGACGGCGGATTCTTCACCAAGCGGATGATTCAGAGCAATGCGGCCGTCCGCGCGTGCCTCGCATTCGACTTCATGACGCCTTACGACACCTGGGCCGCCACAAACGGCCTTGCTGCGGCAGAAGCGGTTACGGAAGGGGTGCCGAACCTCATCCGCTATGCATTCGGCTGCCCGTCCGGCGCGTGCAACCCATTTGCCGGCATTTCCCTCAATGCCAGCGGGAAGCCAGTCGTCAGGGTACGCGCCCCGGCAAACACCGAAGGCGTCTCGATTTCGCTCCTGTCCTCTACCAACCTGACCGACTGGTCGCAGGCGGACGAATTGGCCTACACGGACTTCGGGCCGAACGGCGAACTGATATTCGAACACGATACTGCCGACCCCATGCGGTTCTACCGGCTGAAAGTGGAGGAGTAGGAGAAAGTTGCCAATGCCACCAATGTTGCCGATGCCAATTGCCAGTTCCCAATTGAAAATTGGATTTTCTTATGCTGTCGCAGCGGTCGCGGCAAGCGCGGCCATCCCGTTGCTTGGCGAAGGCAAGGCCACGCTGGATGGCTGTCGGGTCGGCGTTCAGCGCGCGGAGGAGTAGCGGAACGGGGGCGCGGTCGGCCGGATTTTGGTATAATATAGGGGTGTAAGGGCTGATTAGATGGCAAAGAAAACAAGCACTCCGAATATTGTAGTTGTTGGCACGTACAGGCCGGAAAACGAGGCGTGGATCTTCGAGAGGCGGCTCTATAATCTGCCTTTGCCGGAGGTTTTGAGCCGCAAAACGGGAGGGACGCGCTTTGTTGCGTCCGCAAATGACGGCCATTTGCAGTTCCACGAGTCGGTCTCAGGCATCGTCCTGTTTGCGGAAGGGCATCGGACATTCGCCTTCAAGGCGCGTTTCAAGGATGTCGTTGACGGCGCGTGGCTGGGGAAGAACGGGTATGCCAGGACTGGCGGGACTGGCAGTCATGGCGAGAAATACGCCCTTTACGAGCTGTACGAGGAATCGACGCCCGCGAAGCTCTTGGGCGACAAGTCGGCTGAGGTGTTCGTAAGCTCCTCGCGCTGCCCGCGCGTGAAGATCGACGAGGCGTTCTACGCAAAGCCATATCCCGTCACCGGCGGCAAGTCCATGCCGTATGTCTTCGACAGCCTCAAGCCGTATTTCAAGAAGTGGAAGTCGGCGACAACATTCAATCCGGTACAAGGGGATTTCTTTTCTGAGCTTTTCGGCCAGTTCGTGTCGTCGTCGATGCCCGTAAAGTGTGATGTGAAGGATGTCAAGATTGAGTTCGGTGACAGTTTGCGCCTGTGCGAAAAATGGCAGCCGCCAACGGTGATTGTTTCCGACGGGCCATACGGTCTTGGAAGCTATCCGGGCGATCCCGTGTCGCCAGACGGGCTTGCGGAATGTTATCGCCCGTTCCTGATAAAATGGTACGAGTGTTCCTTGCCTTCTGCGACATTGTGGTTTTGGAATTCGGAGCAAGGCTGGGCCATCTGCCACAGGATGATAGAGGAATGCGGCTGGGAGTTTAGAAACTGCCACATATGGGACAAGGGTATTTCGCATGTTGCGGGAAACTGTAACACAAGGACGATACGAAAGTATCCTGTCGTAACCGAAGTCTGTGCACAGTATGTCCGTAAGAACTATCTGAAATCAGGGGAGCGTGAATATCCTCTCAGGGATTGGATGCGTGAGGAATGGCGCAGAACAGGATTGCCGTTCAGGCTGACAAACGAAGCGTGCGGGGTCAAGGATGCTGCTACACGAAAGTATTTTTCAAAAGATCACTTGTGGTATTTCCCGCCTTCAGATGCGTTTATTCAAATCGCCGCCTATGCCAACAAATTTGGCAACGCCACAGGTAGACCGTATTTTTGCAAGCTCAATGGCGAACAGTTCACGTCTGGCGAGTGGGATTTGATGCGCGCCAAGTTCCATTGCGAAATCGGGGTTTCCAATGTCTGGAGTCTTCCGGCGGTTCGTGGCACAGAACGAATCAAGGTCAATGGCGCTTGTCTTCACATGAACCAGAAGCCATTGGAACTCTTGGAGCGTATCATTCGCTCATCGTCTGATCCAGGAGATGTAGTTTGGGAACCGTTTGGAGGTCTTTGTTCTACGGCAGTCGCAGCTTTGCGAACTGGCAGAAGGGCATTTGCCGCAGAAATCAATCCAAAATTCTACAACGTTGCAAGAGAAAGGCTAGAACATGAAAAAACCTAAAATTGAGAAAGGCGCCGTGAAATGCATCGAACGTGTCGAACCCTCTGACGATTGGCCCCACAAGAAACTGTGGCTGGGTGTCCGTGATGCCCTAAAGGCGCTTCCCGCGCATTTCCACAGTGATACGTTCATCGAGGGTGTGAACGCCACAGACGTTTTTACGCTGAACTCGGCACTTGGAGCCACGATAGAGAACCAGGTTGTTGAAACGCTTAATACCATTCGTAGTGTCTGGGATCCAGAAAACAGATATGGAACGTATCTTTTTGTCAGGCAACCGCAGTCGTTTCCTGATGTTGTGCTGAAGAATCTCTCGGACGAAACGGCAAACCCGATCATGGGTATCGAACTAAAGGGCTGGTATTTGCTCGCAAAGGAAGCCGAACCGAGTATGCGTTTTCAGCAGACCAGGCGTGCATGCGCGGATGCAGACCTCATAATGGTTGTGCCGTGGGTCTTGAATAGTGTTATTTCAGGCCGTCCGCGAATCTATTTGCCTTATATTGAATTGGCTAGATATGCGGCCGAGTATAGAAATATGCACTGGCGGACAATGCGCGGCGGCGGAAGCGACGCAACGATCATCGAACCAAAGGATGCCGTGCCATATCCTCGCAAAGCGGATGCGACAAATGACAAACCGACATCGGACGGTGGTGGCAATTTTGGTCGAATAGCTCGAACTGGTCTGATGGACGAATATCTTGAGCGAATGATGATTCAGCCCGTTTGTGGTATCAAGGCTACTTATTGGCTTGAGTTCTTCAAAATTTTTCATCAAGATGCGACAGATGAGCAGATTCGGAAAGCGCTTGATAGATTGCGCTCAAAGGTAGAGTGCGTTGGCGAGTCAATCCAAAAACAAAGCCTTCTAGATGTCCTGGCCGCACTTGAAGTTCATTTCCTAAAGTTGCATTGATATGGCAAAAAGCGATAACATAGTCGGCAAGGAAGTCGTCGTCGTGACCGTGACGCGACGTTTGCCGTGTAACGGCCGGGACTTTGAGTCAAAGGTTTTCGCCACATCAGAGCGGGCAGAAAGATGGATCGATGAGCAGATTGACGTCATCTGCAAGGAGAACGGACTAGACCGCGCTGTCGCGACGGCGGATGACGACTGGCATGTCGAGATCGACACAGATAACGCATACCAATTCGACATACAGGAAGAATATGTGCATTAGGCAATGCAGGAACAAGCGCAAATGAAGCAAGCATTTGACAGAATAGTGACGCTGAAGGGGACTGGCGGGACGAGCGCGACAGGCGAGACCGGCGTTGGGGTCGGCGGGACGAGCGCGACTGGCGCCTGTCTCGCGAGTCACGCCAGTCGCCATGCCATCGTGAAAGTAGCCGATTCCTGATGATCCCGATTGTCACGAAGCACGGCGGCTATCGACGCACCTTGACCTTCGGGTATGTGTGCCTCGTCTATCATGCCACCGAAGTGTTTTGCGAGCGCAACTTCTCGTACAAGAACGACCCTCTCGGCAAGACCGTCGGTCAGATGGTCGGTGCCGCGCGGTCTGCGCGACAGAACATCGTCGAAGGTTCGTCCCGTGCCGGAACGTCGAAGGAAACCGAGCTTCGCCTCTACGACGTTGCAAAGGGCTCTCTTGAAGTGCTGGCGGGCGACTACGAGGCATATTTGGCCGGGCGTGGAATCGTGCCGTGGGCGGCATCCAGTTCGGAGTCGCTGAGACTCAAGGCGCTCAAAATCGACCCGTACGGCGGAGATCTCGGCGAGAACGCAAGGCATGACTACGTGCAGTACATTCTCGAAATGCGCCGCCGCTTCACTGAGCTCCTGTCGGCGGCGCGGCTGGAGAAGCGCGATGCGCAAATCCAGGCGGACGGCGCGCCGAAATGCCCGTTGTGCGGCAAGCCGATGCGGAAGATGGTGGCGAAGAAGGGGCGCAACGCCGGCAATGCATTCTGGAGCTGCACGGGATATCCGGACTGCAAAGGGACAAGGAGCTGGACATGACAGGCAAGTCTCGCCTGTCACGCCAGTCATTCAATTTCAAGAAGGGAAAACAGATGAAAAATCCATTCAACAGAATCGTGGGGCCGGACGGCGAGTGGCGTCGTGACGATGACGCCGAGATTCCCGAAGTCGTCGATGCAGACGAAGAGTCTCAGTCGCCTCTTTCCGAACGCGATGAATTCATCATGCGTTGCCTCAACGCATCGGTGAACCTCTACGGAATCGTGACCGCAGGGGAGTTCTGCGACATCTACAACCACTACGCCAAGGGACATTCCGCATCGGTCTCCAATCCGCTTCGCGAGGACGAGGCGCTAGCAGTCGGGCGGCGGATTCTCGATGGACTCGCAGACGAGGACGATTCCGGGGAATTCGACGCCCTGGTGGACGACGCATGGTACTCGATGTTCCACGACGACGGTCCGGGCGAGTGGCTGTTCATTTACGAGCCTTTGGAGGACAATTTGATGGTCGATTGCGACCATTCAATTGCCACTGTGCGCGGGAAAAGGCATTTCGCGCGCAAGATCGCGAAGGTCAGAGCTGACTTTTACGATGTGCCGCTCAAGGTTCTTCCGGAAAAGACGTTCCTTGATTACGAAGACCCGAACGGAGACGAGGAGACGCCGGAATCCAAGAACCTCATCCGCTTGCTCCAAAAACACTATTGCCTCAAAAACAGCGATGCCGAGTTTGAGGCATGTAGCATCATCGCCCATCTGCGTGTCAACGGCGCCTCCATTCCCAAGGCACTTTCTTACATCAGCGAGGAATGCGAATTCCAGCCGGCGGACGGGGATGAACTTCGAAGTCTCATAGACGCGCTCTCGCCTGTCGTCAGCACGACACGCATCTGGGACTATCGCGGGCATACCCAGTACGAGATGTTCGAAATGGGCAAAATCGAGAAGCTCACTACGGAGAAGATTCCGGACTATTTCGGCGTCATGGACGGCGAAGATTACCGCGACGGCGACGACCTCTTGGACATCAGCGTCGGGGAGCTGCCGCCGGCGAAGTACACGGGGCCGATAGACTTCAAGTTCGTCAAGGACCCCGTGGAGCGCGACAGGGCGCTTTTCGACTACGAGGGCGTCCTGCTCGTCACCAAGGACTTCGTCCGCCGCGTGGTGATGCGCGAGCTGACGTCCGAAGAGCGCCTGGACGCCGCGAAACGGCTTGGCTTCGAGATAAATCCGAAGGCGGGCGCGGTCCTCGACCTGACTCTCGACATGGTGGCCGGCGACTTCGCTTCGATGATGGACGACCAGCATGGCGAGCCTGCGATCAAGCGAGTCCTCAATCGCAAAGAGGAGCTTTCCAAGCGCGATCGCGCGGCGGCCGCCTACTACGAGAACTACCGCTACACGTGGCTGGAAGTCCTAGCCGTCAAGGCGGGTGTCGGCATGAAGTGCCGCGATTTGCTGACGGGCGAGGAGCTTTTCCTCATGGAGAAGAGCTTCAGCCTCTGCGACGTGAAGGGCATGACGGTGTGCGCGGGGATTGCGCCCATGGGCAAGGTTTACCTCTCCCTCGGCTGCATCCATCCCGCCAATTTCGACAAGCCTGCGGCGATACTGAAAATCGTGCTGACGCATCTTGGGCTCCCGACCGAGCCGCCGATCGCTCTTTCGTTTGCAGACCAGGCGCGCTTCGCCGCCGAGACAATCCGCCGCGTCAAAGCCAACGGGTATTTCTCCCGCATAGTAACATAGGAAACAAGAAAGGATTCGTAATGTCAAAGACAAATGCAAGAAATCTTTTTGCAGTCGCAGCGGTTGCCGCCGCGGTGATGCAGATAAACGCCGAGACCGTGAATCTCGCCGGCGAAGGATGGCGGCTTGAGGGAATTGAGGGAACGGGGAATGGGGAACAGGGAACGGGGAATGGGGAACGGGGAATGGGGAACAGGGAACGGGGAATGGGGGACAGGGAACGGGGAATAGGGAAGAGATTTCCATGCCTATCCGCGTCCCGTGCGACGTGCATACCGCGCTGTTCGACGCCGGAAAGCTCGTCAACCCCAGCTGGGGCGACAACGAGATGAAGGCGCAGTGGCCGGGCGAGCAGGACTGGACGTATTCGCGCGAGTTCGACCTCACGCCGGAGTTCCTTGCGAACGACTCCATCATCCTTCGTCTCGAGGACTGCGACACGTTCGCGACGATCAAGGTCAACGACGAGGTCGCGGGCGTGACGCTCATCCCCGGCGAGCCCAGGACGCTCGTCTTCAAGCCTCGCAATCCGAAGACGACGTTCTCGGACTTCAAGAAGTCGCTAACCTTGAAGCACATCCGCGAGACATACTGACGAGAGAGAAGTCTCCTCGTCGCATTGCCAGTGAATTGCGGTGCGATTGACCGGCGGCGTTGCGAATTGGTATAATCCAAGCATGAAAAACTGCATTGCCACGTTGTTGCGGCGGGCCTGTGGGCGACATATAAAAAGGTTGCGAAATGAAGCAAGGATACGATTCTGACGTCTTCTGCTGCCCGCACTGTGGGTTCCGCGAGATTTTGACAAGGAAATCATTACAAAAGGAGATGACATGAAATCCCTCAACTCCATATTCCTCGCGGTGGCCACCCTCGTGCTGGGCGTCGTCCCCGCGCGCACATGCCATGCCATGCGGTACAGCGACGCGACCACCAACTACCTCGCGGCTGCGAACTGGCTGCAGGAGAGCAAAGGCGACTGGAACGGGAAGAACTGGCGACTGGTCGGCAACGACGGCGCCGTCTCCTGCTGCGGCAAGCAAGCGGAGTCCGGTCCGCTGTGCCTGGACGGCCCGTCCGACGCGGTCGCCAACGAAATCGCCGTCTGCCGCAATCTGACGGGCGACGGCGACCATGGCGACGCGCAAGGCACCTTCCACATCCGGGCCGATTTGTATGATGACGAGTGCGGTTCCGGATTCCGCGGCTTCGCCCTCTACGACTTCTGCGACAAGGACGCTGACCATCCCGATGGTCTCCGCGAAATCATCCGTTTCGGCATCACGGATGATCATGACAA
>JAEEGK010025760.1_pt1 | contig 12042 bp, 10 predicted proteins | sample 8958771 | NCBI WGS metagenome assembly JAEEGK01 (sample SAMN16246547, study PRJNA631951) | gut metagenome | biome: gut microbiome; feature: rumen; material: SC-attached | host: Bos | place: Iran: Karaj | collected 2018-10 | reverse complement strand
AGAGCGAGACGGCCAAATTCTTATCTGCTACCATATTACCTCCTCCTTATCAAATACGGGCCCGTCGGCGCAGACGCGTTTCGGCCCGCGGGCGGTCTGTACGGAGCAACCGTAGCAGAATCCGGCGCCGCAGCCCATCCGCTCCTCGAGGCTGACTTCGCCCGGGGCGTCCAGCGCGGCGCACACGGCCTTCATCATCGGCAGCGGGCCGCAGGTATAGAAGCGGTCGTATTCCGGATGCGCCACGGCGATGGCATCGGTCACGAATCCCTTCGTGCCGATGGAGCCGTCCAGCGTGGCGATGTGCACGGGCACGCCCAGCGCACGGAATTCCTGCTCGAGGCAGATCTCGTCCGCGCGGTTGAATCCCAGCACCGCGGTGGCGCGCCTGCCGGCGTCGAGCAGTTCCCGCGCGAGCAGGTACAGCGGCGCGGCCCCGAGTCCGCCGCCGATCAGCAGCGCGCTCTCCCGGCACTTCTCCGGGTGGAATCCGCTGCCCAGCGGCAGGAGCAATTCGAGTTGTTCGCCGGGCCGCATCGCGGCCATCGCGCGCGTCCCTTCGCCCACCACTTTGTAGTAGAGGACCAGCCCGTCGGGCAGCGTGTCACTGACCGAGATCGGGCGGCGCAGATAGAAGCCCGGCAGGGCGATGTCCACGAACTGTCCGCTGCGGATGGCCACCTCCCCGTCCGTGCGCAGCACGAGCCGGAAGGTGTCCCGCGCCACAGGATCCTGGGCCTCGATGTAGAAGACTCTTTTCTGCATAAGTCACAAAAAAAGGACAGCCAAACGGCTGTCCGCTATCAGTCAAAAACGAAAACGCAAGGGCAGGAGGCCTGCTGGAAGCCGCCGCAGCGGGGGTTGGAGTTGAGGTGGGTCCGGTCCATTGCTGTATATCTTTGCAAAGATAGGGATATTCTGTTAAATATCCAACCGTGCTCATCGTCCGTATTATCGGGACGATATGCGCGTTTTCAGCCATTTTCGTGCATAACGTCCGGGATTTCGGGACATTGTGAACGGTTCGTTTCAGAGATATCGCCCTCGGCTCCGTTTGAAACAGAGCCTAGAACTGAAGGGCGAGGCCGATGCCGGAGGGGGTGGGGCCGAAGGAGAGGGTGACGGCGCCGGAGGAAGGGTCGTTGCAGTCCCTGACGATGCGCTTGAGATGGGTACAGCCGTTGATGAGCAGCACCACGCCGGTCACACCGGCCACGGCGCCCACGCCGGCGACGATCATGCCGCCGCTGATGTGGGGTGACATGCCGTTCCAGACGCCCTGGACGGCCTCTTCGCCGCCGACGGCCACGAGGGCAGAGCCCACGGCGCCGCCAACCACCATGGCCGTGCTGTAGAGCACGCCTGCCACGGCGACGGTGAAGCCGCCGGCCGTGAGGCCGATGCCCCAGCCGCGCTGGGCGCTGTATTTCTCCCAGTCGGCACTGAGTTGCGGGCCTCCTGTATCCTCAAGGAGCAGGAGGGTGGAGGCCTTGTCGAGCTTGACGCTGTCCACGGCGATGCGGGTGCCTTTGCGGACGAGCTGGCCAGGCTGCCAGTCGGGTACGGTCTGGGCCAGGACACCGCTGCCGGCCAGCAGCAGTACGGCTGCGAGGATAAGGTGCAGGTGCTTACTCATAGGGAAGGTGATTGATAGACGGGCACTCCGTCCTTGAGGGTCAGGACGATGCGGCTCCGGACGGCCTTGGCGGTGAAGGGCGTGGCCTTGCCCATCGAGAGGAACTCCGCCGGGTCGACGGTCCAGGCGGCGCCGGGGTCGATCACCGTGAGGTCGGCGGGGGCGCCGGGCTGCAGGCCGCCGGGCAGGCGGAACGCCGCGCGGGGGCCGCTCGTGAGCGCCTCGACGATACGCTCCAGGCTGACCTTGCCGGTCAGGACCAGGTCGGTATAGAGCACCGGGAAGGCCGTCTCAAGGCCCACGATGCCCATCGCGCTGCCGGCGAGGCCGCGCGATTTCTCTTCGGCGCTGTGGGGGGCATGGTCCGTGGCGATGGCGTCGATGGTGCCGTCGCGCAGGCCCTCGATGAGCGCCTCGCGGTCCTCGGCGCGGCGCAGGGGCGGGTTCATCTTGAAGCGGCCGTCCTCCTGCAGGTCGTCCTCGCAGAGGGTGAGGTAGTGGGGTCCGGTCTCGCAGGTCACCCGCACGCCGTGTGCCTTGGCGGCGCGGATGAGCGCCACGCTCTCGGCGCAGGAGATGTGGCAGACATGGTAGCGGCAGCCGGTCTCCTCCGCAAGCTGCAGGTCCCGCTCGATCTGGCCCCATTCGCTCTCGGAGCAGATCCCCTTGTGGCCGTGGGCGGCGGCGTAGCGCCCGTCGTGGATGTAGCCGCCGCGCAGCATGGTGTTGTCCTCGCAGTGCGCGGCGATGATCACGTCCTCGCGGACGGCGGCCTGCATGGCGGCTCGCATCATGGCTTCGCGCTGGACGCCGGAGCCGTCGTCGGAGAAGGCGCAGCAGCGGTTCTTGAGCGCGGCGAAGTCCACCAGCTGCTCTCCGCGCCGGCCGCGGGTGATCGCGGCGTAGGGGAGGACGCGGATGCAGGCGTCGCGGTCGATGATCTCCTGCTCCAGGGCGAGGGTCTCGGGAGAGTCCGGCACGGGGTTGAGGTTGGGCATGGCGCAGACGGTGGTGTAGCCGCCATGCGCGGCTGCGAGCGAGCCGGTGCGGATGGTCTCCTTGTAGCCCTGTCCCGGCTCCCGGAAATGCACGTGGATGTCGGCGAAGCCGTAGCTGACCAGAAGCCCGCGGCAGTCGGTCACCTCCGCTCCGGATGCAAAGACAATGTCCGGTCCGATGGCGGTGATGCGGCCGTCCCGGACCAGGATGTCGGCTTGCCGCCTGCCGGCGGCGTCGATGAGGGTTCCTCCCTTGAGCAGTCTGTCCATATCGCAAAGATACGAAAAAACGACTACTTCCACCAGGCCGGCTTGTCGTAGGCGCCCTTCGCGGCGAAGGGGGCGCGTTCGGCTTCCCAGGCCGGGTTGGCGAAGACCGAGTCGGCGCGGTCGGTGTAAAGGATACCGTCGAGGTGGTCGGTCTCGTGTTGGAAGATGATGGCGGTGTAGCCGTGGACTTCCTCCGAGACGGTCTGCAGGCTCTCCGGGTCGGTCCAGGCGATCACGACGCCCTCGCTGCGCGGCACGATACCGCGCCGACCGGGGATGGACAGACAGCCCTCCGGGCCCCGGACCGTATCGCCCAGGTACTTCACGACGCGGATGTTGGGGTAGACCACGAACGGCTCGCCGGGCTGGTCGTCTCGCTGGACGGCGACGACGCGCCGCAGCACGCCCACCTGGGGCGCGGCGATCCCCACGCCGCCCTGCTGGGGCGACTGCACGGTGGCGAGCATCTTGGCTGCCAGTTCCCGGTAGAGGTCACTCCTAAGCTCCTTCTCCGTCAGGTCGGCGCAAGGGGTGCGCAGCAGCAGGCTGTCGGCTGGGTCGGACACGACGGTCACATACATCACGGAGTCGGAGCGGGTGATGATCTCGCGCTCCCGCGCGTCGAACAGGCCGCGCGGCCCGCCGCAGGCGGCCAGCTGCGCCACGGCGCACACAATAGTCAGATACTTCTTCATTTGACAGCAAAAATAGCAGAAATGGAGGAAACTCCGGATTCCGGGGAAGGTGCGGAGCGAAAAAGTTTTCAACAATAGGGACATCAAAATTGTCAATAACTTGTCTTGCAAGGCGTGCAGGATATTTGTAAATTTGCGCTTTAGTAAGTTCAGAGCATGAAAGTCAGTATTATCATGGGATCCAAGAGCGACTGGGATGTGATGTCAGCCGCTTGTGAGACCCTCGAGCAGTTCGGGGTTCCCTACGAAAAGAAAGTCATCAGCGCCCACCGCACCCCCCAGTTCTTCTGTGACTATATGGCCACTGCCCGCGACCGCGGCGTGGACATCGTCATCGCCGGTGCCGGCGGCGCCGCCCATCTCCCCGGGATGGCCGCCGCGCTCACTTCGCTCCCGGTGATCGGCATTCCGATCCGGAGCAAGGCGCTGAACGGCCTGGACTCCCTGCTCTCCATCGTCCAGATGCCCTCCGGCATCCCCGTGGCGACGATGGCGATCGACGGGGCCAAGAACGCCGCCCTCTATGCTGTGTCGATCCTCGCGCTCCAAGATGCGTCCCTTGCCGCCAGACTGGAGGACTTCCGCAAGAAACAAGCTGAAAAGGTCCTGCAAACCGAGCTGTAGATATGAAAGCACACCGCATCTACGTAGAAAAGTATTCGCAGTTCCAGGTCGAGGCGCGGAGCCTCCGGGCAGAATTCAACGAAAACCTTTCTCTGAATCTGCGTTCCCTCAGACTCATCAACGTCTATGACCTGTTCGGCTTCTCCGACGAATTGCTGGAGGCCTGCCGGTACAGCGTCTTCGGCGAAGTGGTGACCGACCTGGTGTCGGATGCGTGTCCGCTTGAGGGTAAGAAATACCTGGCGGTGGAGTACATCCCCGGCCAGTTCGACCAGCGTGCCTCCAGCGCCCTGGACTGCGTCCACCTGATCGACCCTTCCGCGGAGGTGCAGATCCGCTCCTCCCGGCTGCTCATCTTCGACGATGACCTGTCGGACGCGGACCTGGCCGCCATCCGACATTATTATATCAACGTGGTGGAGTCCCGGCCCAAGGACCTGGGACGCCTGCAACCCGAGGGCAAGGCTGACGTGAAGCCGCTCGCCGACCTGTCGGGCTTCACGCAGATGCAGCCCGGCGACTACGCCGCGTTCTGCAAGCGGTGGGGCCTGGCGATGAACACCGACGACCTCGCCGAGGTGGTGCGCTATTTCACGGCCGAGGGCCGCGACCCGTCCGAGACGGAGCTGCGCATCCTCGACACCTACTGGAGCGACCACTGCCGGCACACGACCTTCACCACCGAACTGACGGACGTCAAGGTGGATGACTCCTTTGCCAAGGAGGAGATCGAGGCGGAGTACCGCGAGTTCCTCGAGGTCCGCAAGGAGCTCGGGCGCGAGCACAAGAGCCTCTGCCTGATGGAGCTCGCGACGATCGGCGCGCGTGTCCTTCGGAAGCGGGGCCTGCTGGAGGACCTGGAACAGAGCGAGGAGAACAACGCCTGCAGCATCTTCGTGGATGTGGATGTGGACGGCCGGCCCGAGAAATGGCTCCTCCAGTTCAAGAACGAGACCCACAACCACCCGACGGAGATCGAGCCCTTCGGCGGCGCCGCGACCTGTCTGGGCGGCGCCATCCGCGACCCGCTCTCCGGCCGTGCCTATGTCTACCAGGCCATGCGCGTGACGGGCGCCGGCGACATCAACGCCGCCGTGAAGGACACGCTCCCGGGCAAGCTCCCGCAGCGCATGATCAGCCGCAAGGCCGCGGCCGGCTACTCCAGCTACGGCAACCAGATCGGGCTCGCCACGACGCACGTTCGTGAGATCTACCACCCCGGCTACACCGCCAAGCGCCTCGAGGTAGGCGCTGTCGCGGGCGCCGTGCGCGCGGACAACGTCCGCCGCGAGAGCCCCGCGCCCGGCGACGTGATCCTGATGCTGGGCGGCCGCACGGGCCGCGACGGCATCGGCGGCGCCACGAGCTCCTCCAAGGAGCACACGGAGGCCTCGATCGAGACCTGCGGCAGCGAGGTCCAGAAGGGCAACGCCCCCGAGGAGCGCAAGCTCCAGCGCCTCTTCCGCCGTCCGGAAGTGACGCGCCTCATCAAGAAATCCAACGACTTCGGCGCGGGCGGCGTGAGCGTTGCCATCGGCGAGCTGGCCGCCGGCCTGGACATCTACCTGGACCGCGTGCCGACCAAATACAGCGGCCTGAACGCTACGGAACTCGCCATCAGCGAGTCCCAGGAGCGCATGGCCGTCGTGGTGGAGTCCAAGGACCGTGCGGAATTCGAGGCTTTCTGCGGCAGTGAGAACGTCGAGGTGACCCATGTCGCCGACGTGACCGACCGCGGCCGGATGCGCATGTTCTACCACGGCACGACCGTGGCCGACCTCTCCCGCGAATTCATCGACAGCGCCGGCGCGAAGCACTACGCCAAGGCCGCCGTCGGGACCATCGAGGACGTGGACCCGTTCCGCCGCGAGCCGGCGGGCGCCACCTTGAAAGAAAAGATGGTCGCGACCCTGTCCGACCCCAACGTGGCCTCCCAGAAGGGCCTCGTGGAGATGTTCGACGCTTCGATCGGCCGCTCCACGGTGCTGATGCCCTACGGCGGCGCCCTTCAGGCCACGGAGACCCAGGTGTCCGTGCAGAAGCTTCCGGCGGACGGCTATACCGACACCGCCAGCATGATGGCCTTCGGCTACGATCCCTACCTGTCCTCCTGGAGCCCCTACCATGGTGCTGCATACGCCGTGGTCGACGCCTGCGCCAAGGTGGTCGCGGCCGGCGGCGACTGGTCCGGGATGCGTTTCTCCTACCAGGAATACTTCGAGCGGATGACCGCCGACCCGCACAGCTGGGGCAAGCCCCTCTCCGCGCTGCTCGGCGCGCTCAAGATGCAGCTCTCCTTCGGCCTGCCGTCCATCGGCGGCAAGGACTCGATGAGCGGCACCTTCGAGCACATCAGCGTCCCTCCGACCCTGATCGCCTTCGGCATCACGACGGTGGAGGCCTCCCGCGTCATCTCCCCGGAGCTGAAGTGGGAAGGCAACAAGCTCTACCTCATCAAGCATACCCCGCTGCCCAACCGGATGCCCGACACGGCGCAGCTGAAGGGCAACTGGGACTATGTCCACGCGCAGATCGCGGCCGGCAGCATCGTCTCCGCCTGGGCGCTGGGCCGCGGCGGCGTGGCCGAGGGCCTTGCCAAGATGGCCTTCGGCAACCTGTTCGGCGTCAATGTCAAGCTCAGCGAACGCGAACTCTTCGACCTCGGCTACGGCTCCATCCTGGTGGAGGCCGAGTCGGCGCTGGATTTCCCGCAGGCCGTGCTGCTCGGCGAGGTGACCGACGGCGAGGACGGCCTGCTGCGGATCTGCGGCGAGCGTATCAGCATCGACCGCCTGCTTGAGGCCAACGCCGGCAAGTACGCGAAAGTATATCCTCCGAAGGTGGAGGCGGTACACCGGAAGATGCTCAGCGGCATCAAACCGGAAGGGAAATATGTAGCTCCGTACTGGAAAGGCGCTCCCGTTGACAAGCCTCTTGTCTACATCCCCGTCTTCCCGGGCACGAACTGCGACTATGACACCGCCAAGGCTTTCCGCCGGGCCGGCGCCGAGGTGGAGTTCGGCGTGTTCCGCAACCTCACGGGCGCGGATGTACTCCAGTCTATCGATGAGATGGCACATGCCATCGAAGGCTGCCAGATCCTGATGCTCGCGGGCGGTTTCTCCGCCGGCGACGAACCGGACGGCAGTGGCAAGTTCATTGCCAACGTCCTCAATAACAAGCGTGTAGCCGAATCCATCCACGGCCTGCTGGACCGCGGCGGACTGATCCTCGGCATCTGCAACGGCTTCCAGGCGCTCGTCAAGAGCGGCCTGCTGCCGTACGGCCGCCTGGGCCGGGTCACGAAAGATTCCCCGACCCTCTTCCGCAACGACATCAACCGCCACGTCTCCCAGATGGCGACGACGCGCGTCTCCACGACCCGCTCGCCCTGGCTCGCGGGCATGTCCGTGGGCGACCTGCATACCATTGCGGTCAGCCACGGCGAGGGCAAGTTCATGGTGTCCGAAGACCTGGCGAAGGAGCTCTTCACCAACGGCCAGGTGGCCTTCCAGTACGTCGATCCCTTCGCCGAGGAGGTGACGATGGAGGCCCCCTACAACCCCAACGGATCCTACTACGCCATTGAGGGCATCATCAGCCCGGATGGCCAGATCCTCGGCAAGATGGGACACACCGAGCGCTGGGAGCCCGGCCTCTTCAAGAACATCGAGGAGGAACTTTACCAGCCGCTCTTTGACAATGCAGTGTATTACTTTAAGAAAAACCAATAACGATGACCAAAGGACCGCTTATCTTCGAGGGTAACGAGAAGCAAGTCTTTGCGACCGACAACCCCGACCAGGTGATCTTCCGTTACAAGGACGTAACGGTGGCCTACAACAATGTCAAGCGGGCCCGTTTCAAGGGCAAGGGCGCGCTTGACAACCAGATCTCCGCCATCCTGCTGGACTATCTCAACCAGAACGGGGTGGAGACCCACTTCATCGAGCTTCTCGGCGAGAAGGAACAGCTCTGCCGCAAGATCGAGATCATCCCCCTGCAGGTGGTCGTGCACAACCGCATCGCCGGTTCGCTGGCCGCCCGCCTGGGCGTGGAGGAAGGCTTCCGCCACGCCAACACCATCGTGGACCTGCGCTACAACAACGACGAACTGGAGGATCCGTTCATCAACCGCGACCATGCCGTCGCCCTGGGCCTGGCCACGTACCAGGAGCTGGACTGGATGTACAACGTCGCCCGCCGGGTGAACGACCTCCTCAAGCCGCTTTTCCACAAGGCCGGCATCGAGCTGGTGGACATGAAGATCGAGTTCGGACGCGCGTCCGACACGGGGACCATCATCATCTCCGACGAGATCAGTCCGGACACCTGCCGCCTCTGGGACGAGGCCACGGGGGAGCGGATGGACAAGGACCGCTTCCGGCTGGACCTGAGCCGCGTGGTGGAGAACTATACCAATGTGCTGAACCGGTTGAACGAGGTAATCAAGACGCTGTAATATGGGAGTTCTGGCTGTTTATGGCGTGCCTCGCGCATCGACCTCTATTTATTACGGACTGCACAACCTGCAGCACCGCGGACAGGAAGGCGGCGGCATCATCACCTTCGACCAGAAGGGATTCCCGCACGAATACAGGGGCCAGGGCCTGCTGAGTGAGATCTTCACCAACGGCGAACTGGACCATCTGCCCGGTACCATGGGTATCGGCAGCGTCAAGTACGCCAATGCCTCCAAGGGCGGCCTGCACAATGTGGAGCCGCTGTTCTTCCGCCACCAGTCCGGCGACTTCGCCATCGCCGGCGAAGGCAACCTCGTCAATGCCCGCCAGGTGTCGGAATACCTGGAGCGCCACGGATCCATCTTCCAGACCAACACCGACAGCGAACTGGTCGCCCACCTGATCAAGAAGGGCCCCAAGGAGGACCGTATCGGCAAGATCGTCAAGGCACTCAACATGGTCGAAGGCGGTTTCACCTTCGTGATCATGACCCGGAACCGCATCTACGCCTGCCGCGACAAATACGGCATCAAGCCGCTCTGCCTCGGCCGGATGCCGGAAGGCGGATATGTGGTGAGCAGCGAATCCTGCGCCTTCGAGATCATGGGTGCCGAGTTCATCCGCGACGTGACCCCCGGAGAGATCGTCTCCCTGGACCACCACGGCATCCGGAGCACGCTCTACTCCCAGTTCAACCGCCACCGGATGTGCGCGATGGAGTATATTTATTTCGCCCGGCCCGACAGCGACATCGACGGCTGCAACGTCCACGCCTACCGCAAGGAAGCGGGCCGTCGTCTGTACCGGGAGAACCCGGTCGAGGCGGACATGGTCGTGGGCGTGCCCGAGTCCAGCCTCAGCGCCGCGATGGGCTTCGCCGAAGAGAGCGGCATCCCCTATGAGATGGGCCTGGTCAAGCACAAATACGTGGGACGGACCTTCATCGAGCCCGTGCAGTCGGTCCGCGAGATGGGCGTGAAGATGAAGCTGTCTCCGGTGCGCAGCATCGTCAAGGACAAGCGCATCGTTCTGGTGGACGACTCCATCGTGCGCGGCACGACCTCGCTCAAGATCGTGAAGTTGCTGCGAGAGGCCGGTGCCAAGGAGGTGCACGTGCGCATCGCCAGCCCGATGATGCGCTTCACCTGCCACTATGGCGTGGATACCTCCACCCCGGAGGAGCTGCTCTGTTCGCACCGGACCCTCGAACAGGCGCGGCAGGCCATCGGCGCCGACTCGCTGGGCTACCTCAGCCCGGAGTCCACGCGGGACTCCTGTTTCGGCTGTGCAGACCCCTGCCAGGCCTGTTTCACGGGCGAGTATCCGACACTCCTGTATGAAGAAATGGTAGAAAACGATTAATCAAATTTATAGTCATGGCTAATTCTTACGAAAAAGCAGGTGTCAACCTGGAAGCGGGCTACGAGGTGGTCCGTCGCATCAAACAACATGTCGCTTCCACGGCCCGCAAGGGTACGATGGGCAACATCGGCGCTTTCGGCGGGATGTTCGACCTGTCCTCGCTGGATTACAAGGAGCCGGTCCTGGTGAGCAGTACCGACGGCGTGGGCACGAAACTCAAGATCGCCTTCGCACTGGACAAGCACGACACCGTCGGTATCGATGTCGTGGCCATGTGTGTCAATGACGTGCTCGCCCAGGGCGCCGAGCCGATCTTCTTCCTGGACTACGTGGCCCTTGGCCACAACGTTCCCGAGAAGGTTGAGGCCATCGTGAAGGGCGTCGCCGAGGGCTGCCGCCAGGCCGGCTGCGCCCTGGTGGGCGGCGAGACCGCGGAGATGCCGGGCATGTACGACAAGGATGAGTACGACCTGGCCGGTGCCGCAGTGGGCGTCGTGGAGAAGAGCAAGCTGATCGACGGAGCCAAGACCAAGGTAGGTGACGTGCTGGTGGGCATCGCTTCCAGCGGCGTACACGCCAACGGCTTTAGCCTCGTGCGCAAGATCGTCTCCGACGGCCGTCACTTCTATTCCGACCGCGTCCCTGAGTTTGACGGACGGAAGCTCGGCGAGGTCCTGCTGACCCCGACCAAGATTTATGTCAAGCAGGTGATGGATGTCTTCCGTCACTGCGACGTGCACGGTGTGGCGCACATCACCGGCGGCGGTTTCGACGAGAACATCCCGCGCGTCCTGCAGGACGGCCAGGGCCTCGAGATCTGCGAGGGTACCTGGGAGATCCCCGTGGTCTTCAAGATGCTGGAGAAGTGGGGCGGCGTGCCGCACCGCGAGATGTTCAACATCTTCAACATGGGCGTGGGCATGGTCCTCGTGCTCGATCCGTCCGAGGCTGAGGAGGCGATCAAGGTCCTGGCCAAGCACGGTGAGAAGGCATTCGTCATCGGCAAGGTTACGGACCAGCCGGGGCTGAACCTCATCCTGAAATGAAAAAACGGCTAGCGGTTTTCGCCAGCGGATCCGGTACCAACTTCGAAGCCATCGCCCAGGCCTGCGCCGACGGGCGCCTGGACGCGGAGGTGGCCCTGATGGTCTGCGACAAGCCGGGCGCGCCCGTCGTGGCTCGGGCGGAGCGTTTCGGTGTTCCGGCCTTCGTGGCTTCGCCCAAGTCGTTCGGCTCCAAGGCCGAATTCGAGCGTGAAGTCATCCGCCGGATGGACGCCGCGGGGATCGACCTCGTGTGCCTGGCCGGCTACATGCGCATCATCTCCGACGTGCTGCTGGACGCCTACGGCGGACGCATCATCAACATCCATCCATCCCTGCTGCCCGCCTTCAAGGGGGCACACGCCGTGGAGGATGCGGTGGCCTACGGCGTCAAGGTTTACGGCATCACCATCCATTGGGTGAACGCCGACCTGGACGGCGGCCGGATCATCGCGCAGCGGGCGTTCGAATACGACGGGGACGACCCGGCGGAGGTCCACCGGATCGGCCAGAAGATAGAACATGCACTCTATATTGAAACCATACAAAAGTTATTGAAGAATCCATGAGGGCGTTAGTTAGTGTAAGTGACAAGACGGGGCTCGTGCCGTTCGTGCAGGGCTTGATTGAACTGGGATGGACCATCATCGCCACGGGCGGTACGCAGAAACTGCTGGAGAGCAGCGGCGTGAAGACCGTGGGCATCAGCGAGGTCACGGGATTCCCCGAGATCCTCGACGGCCGCGTCAAGACCCTCCACCCCAAGGTGCACGGCGGCATCCTCGCGCGCCGCGAACTGCCGGAGCACATGGAGACCCTGGCGCAGCAGGGGATCGGGACCATCGACCTGGTCTGCGTCAACCTCTATCCTTTCCGCCAGACCATCGCCAAGGAAGGGGTCACGATGGCCGATGCCATCGAGAACATCGACATCGGCGGTCCGTCGATGGT
>JAEEGK010025759.1_pt1 | contig 12043 bp, 9 predicted proteins | sample 8958771 | NCBI WGS metagenome assembly JAEEGK01 (sample SAMN16246547, study PRJNA631951) | gut metagenome | biome: gut microbiome; feature: rumen; material: SC-attached | host: Bos | place: Iran: Karaj | collected 2018-10 | reverse complement strand
TGCTGCCGAATTCGGAAATTCGGCAGAACCACGGCGGACGTGAAGTACGAGCAACAACACCCTTATGTTCTGTCGTACCGTATCTGTAGTTAGTTAGCAAAGATACTCCCCATAAAGTCCAGCAGAATTTGCAATTCTGCTGTAGATGAAAAACGGGAATTTGTAATTCCCACCTCTGAAGAAACTATCTTTAATTAGCGTAGTCAGTTACAATTTCATGAGTTGTTCTGTTTACGTTATTCACCATTATGGTAAATAAAAGCGGTGGGAATTGCAAATTCCCATAATTTATATGCTGCCGAATTCGGAAATTCGGCAGAACCAAGACGTGTAATGATGAAAAGCACCAAGTTGATGCATTAATATACCTTCCTCGAACCTAAGAAGAATCTACCCCCTTGCTACCATCTTGCTATCCTCTTGCTACCCCCTTACTATCCACCTGCCAAGAAAGGGATTTTTTGTTATCTTTCTGCATAATGATTCATTTTATATCTGTATATTTTTACATAGTGCAATTTGTTCGAATAGCAAAACTCAGAAAACGTTTTTCCTTAAAATCTGATTCATATACAGAAAAACGTATTTCGTTACCCCGAATTCGCGTATAAATTGTTCGGTTCAGCAGGATTTGCAATTCAACTTTTAATCCCTATCTTTCTTCGCAATCATCAATAAAGCCCCTAAAAACTTCAGCATAATGCTTTTTTAGTTTAACTTTGCACAATTTTTATTGGGTAACACGATGGATTTTACAGTTATTCTTGAGCAGATGGCTATGCTGTTTGCCGTGGTTATTGCCGGATACATAAGCGGCAAGGCTAAGTTGTTCGACCAGACATTGAGCAAGAAGATGGCGAGCCTTATTATCAACCTTACTTGTCCGTGCCTTATTATAGCCAGCACTATGGGCGACAATCTGCCAAATCGTGAACTAATCGTTCCGCTGATGGTTGTCGGCATAATAACGTATATCGTGCTGCTTGTCATAGCAGCCTATCTGCCGCGCCTCTTCAATGTGGGCGAGGAGGAAGGACTGTTTAGTTTTATGCTTGCCTTCGGAAACGTGGGCTTCATAGGCTATCCAGTTGTGGCATCGATGTTCGGTCCTGAGGCCGTGTTCTATGCAAGTATTCTGAATGTGGCAAATACCTTTTGCGTGTTTATCTGGGGCGTTCAGTTTATTGCAGGCAAGTCAGAAGGTAAGTTTCAATGGAAGCGTTTCTATTCTCCGGCGATGATAGGAACGTACATAAGCGTGATAATCGTGGCTTTTGCCATCAGAGTGCCTCATGTAATAGCGCAGCCGTTCATGCTAATAGGCAACATAACCGTTCCCGGCTCGCTGCTGATAATTGGCTACAGCATCTCGCAGATACCGCTGAAACACATGACTGGCGGTCCTAAGATATTCCTGATGTCGGCGTTCCGCCTTTTCATCCTGCCGCTGTTCGTTATGTATCTATTCCGCTTTTCGGGCTTGTTCGACGACCGTATCATCAGCATTAACACAATGATAACAGCCATGCCCGTTGCCTCGTTCGGCACGATGCTCTGTTTTAAGTACGGCAGAGACGAGACCGTAATGGCACAAGGTACCTTTATCACCACATTGCTGTCGATGATAACGATACCTATTGTGTCAATGATTCTCTGATTTTTATTTTGTGTAGAAGTCTATTAGCCTCTGCATAGCCCTTTGGCACACATCGCAGAAGCGGCTCACCTCGTTCACCTTCATGCGACAGGTGTAGAACGGACGGTAAACGCCTTTTGACTGGTATCCGCCACCCTCGTACACGCCAATCTTCTTCATCAGATTCTCTTCGGTGTCTAACGGTGGGATAGGAGTAGGAATCTTCGTCTTCTTAGGCAGCATATCCTTCCATTTGCTGTCGAAATCAACAAGAGTTGTAAGGTTTGGCTCCCATGGCTCGGTATCCGACGGATATTGAGTCTCGTACTGGTCGTCGTAGAAATACTCGTCTGCCAGACCGCCGAAACTGTGTCCGAACTCATGAACCACAACAGGTCTGAACTGCTCGTGGTGCGCCGTTGTGAGGGTGTACGAGTTGTATATTCCGCCGCCGCCGTATTCGTCGGTATTTGCAAGAATGATGATGTGCTCGTATGGCAAACCGGCAAGAACATCGTGCAAGTCCTTTATGTGAAGGGTGGTGAGATACCTGTCAGAATAGAACGTGCTGAAATGCGATGACAGAGCCGTGTTCTTCCATTGTCCCAAACGCGGAATGCTCACGCCGCTGTCTTTAGAAACCGCGCCTACCGCCAGAATGTTGAACTTACTTTTGTTTGCCGAGAAAGGCGCGTGTGCAAAGAGCGATTCCGAAGCAATCTCGGCATCCTTGAAGAACGTTTCGAGCTCGCTTTCGGTATATCCCTCGGCAACAATCACAACGTCAATGCACTCCTTCGGGTCGCCGCCCTTGTGGATATATCTTGTTTTCTGCTCCTTGTTCGGCTTCATCTGCCTTATCAGGATATCCTTAGGGTTGATGTGATAGGTGAGTTCAGAAACCACCTTGTTGTGAGTGTTTGTCAGGTTTATTGTAACGTCCATCTCATCCTTAGGAAAAGGCAGCAGAAAAGTGTTTTCGAACGATTTTGTAGCCTTTGTGCTCTCCTCGGTTGTGAGCCATTCCTGAAACAGGCTTGAGAACGAAGTGGCATAGACAACCTTGCCCTTGTGCTTCATGTAAATCTGACCGTTTCCGCGTAGTGGCAGAGAGTCGAGATTGTGCCTTCTGCCGTACCATCCGTCCGATTTTTTCAGTTCAGACACCTCGATATGTTGCAAATCGTGATTGCCGCTGAAGGTATAGTCTATTCTCAGCGTCTTGTCTTCGAAATAATCGCTAAAACTCTGTGCCACAATGCCCTGCATCGCCAGAAAAAATGCTGAGAAAATTAAAAATCTTTTCATTTGTAACTAATTTTGTATTTATTTTGTAAAAATATAACTACTTTTTTAAACTAAAGTTACGATTTATAATCTACTTTGTACTATATTTGCAAAAATTATTTAGAGTAATAAAAAATATGGGACAACATCAGATTGACAAGTTGGATGTGCAGATTCTGCGGATGATTGCAGAAAATGCACGAGTGCCATTCCTTGAGGTGGCGCGAGCATGCGATGTGTCGGGAGCGGCCATCCACCAGCGTATTCAGAAACTAGTAAACCTAGGAATTTTGAAAGGTTCACAGTACCTAATAGACCCTGAGAAGATTGGTTATGAAACCTGTGCATATATAGGCTTGTACCTAAAAGATCCTGAGCAGTTCGATGAGGTGACAGAGGCTCTCCGCAAGATTCCGGAGGTGGTTGAGTGTCATTTCACAACTGGAGGCTATGACATGTTCATAAAGATATATGCTCGCAACAATCATCATTTGTTGAGTATTATCCACGACAAGCTCCAGCCGCTGGGACTTGCCCGTTCCGAGACCATTATCTCGTTCCACGAGGCAATTAAGCGACAGATGCCAATCATGGATATTGAGAGCGACGAAAATGAAAGCGTAGATTAAGTTCTACGCTTTTACTTTTTTATATAGTCAACAAACGTGTATCGCTGTGCGTGCTTCTCGTCGGCCTCGTGTGCCTCGCTGTTTTTAACTACCCAAACATTCTTGTCAATCTCGGGAAAGAAGGCGTCGGCATTCTCAGGAGTGTCGTCAACCTCGGTGGCATAGATAGCGTCTGCCATCGGCATGGCCTCGCGATAAAGCGTCTCGCCGCCAATTATGTAGATGTCCTCTTCGCCCTTGCAGTTGTCCAGAGCCTCTTCGAGCGATGTGAAATGCTCTGCACCGGCAAACTCAATGTCCTTCTGTCTTGACAGAACGATGTTGCGGCGGTTTGGCAGCGCGCCCTTCGGAAGCGACTCGAATGTCTTTCGGCCCATTATTATGGTATGCCCTGTTGTGAGAGCCTTGAATCTTTTAAGATCGTTGCTCAGATGATAAATCAGTTGATTCTTGTAGCCTATGGCGTTGTTGCGGGCTATTGCGACAATTATGTTAATCATATTTTTCTTCTTGATTTATTAAACTGAAACCTTTCCGGCGATGTGCGGATGAGGGTCGTAGCCTTCGAGTTCGAAATCCTCGAACTTAAAGTCGAAGATATTCTTCACGTCGGGATTTATCTTCATCGTTGGCAGCTTGCGAGGCTCGCGTGAGAGCTGAAGCTTCATCTGTTCGATGTGGTCTTTGTAGATGTGTGCATCGCCCAGCGTGTGGACAAATTCGCCAGCCTTCAGTCCTGTAACCTGAGCAACCATCATAAGCAGAAGGGCATACGATGCAATGTTGAACGGCACGCCAAGGAAGGTGTCGGCGCTGCGCTGGTATAGTTGGAGACTCAGTTTACCGTCGGCAACGTAGAACTGGAAGAACATGTGGCAAGGCGGCAGGTTCATGTTGTCGATGTCAGCCACGTTCCAGGCGTTAACTATAAGTCGGCGCGAGTTAGGGTTGTTCTTTATCTGCTCTATCACTTCCGAAATCTGGTCGATGTATCCGCCTTTGTAGTCGGGCCACGAGCGCCACTGGTAGCCGTAGACGTGTCCGAGGTCTCCGTTCTCATCGGCCCATTCGTTCCATATTCTTACGCCGTGCTCCTGAAGCCACTTTACGTTCGTGTCGCCTCTGAGAAACCACAGAAGTTCGTAGATTATCGATTTCAGATGAACCTTCTTCGTTGTCACGAGCGGAAATCCGTCTTCGAGGTTAAACCGCATCTGATGGCCGAATACGCTGATTGTTCCCGTTCCGGTGCGGTCGCCCTTCTCAACGCCCTCAGTCAGTATTCTGTTTACAAGTTCAAGATATTGTTTCATTAAATGTTTTGATTTTTTAATTGAAGGCAAAAGTAATATAATTTTTGCAATTTTGCTTTATACATTATATATTTAAGGTAAAAAGACTTGTTCTATATGTACGATTGTGTTAATATTGAAACAGGGCTGTAATGTTAAAAAATGTGAAATATTTTAGGATTTTTTCACATTTGTTAATATTTTAGTCATTTGTTGTTATGACGGTTTTGTAATTAAAAATTTATAATATACTGATATTTAAGTAGTTAGATATTTTGCTTCAAAAAAAGTTAAAAAATACTAAAAAATAATTATTAAAAAATTTGTTAAATTTAATTTTAGTGTTTATATTTGCAATGTGATAATAAAAACAGACTCGGATGCGAGTCAAAAACATAAGTTGAATTGTTGAAGTTGATGTCGGATTAAGACAAATAAGATGAGGCTATCACTGATTGAAGTGAACTCATATTATAAAGTTATATTGGGTAAAATAGTGATTTTAAGGTAAAGCTTTTGAGTTTGGATTGAAAAGATTACAGTTATTGTACTAGTTTTAGGTAAGTTTTAGGTAGTTTATTTATGATTGTAGTAGGCTCTTGCATGTGAATGTAGGGGTCTATTTTTGTTTTGTATAGTTTCGGCTTGCCTAAAAATCGTATGATTTATTTTGTTCTGCTTTCGGATTGCTGTATCTTTGCCAATAGTATGAATATTCCAGAAGATTTTGAATTATATACACGCAGGCTTATAGGCGATGACGAATATAAGTCGCTCGCCGATGCGCTTGCCACCGAGTCGCCGGTGAGCATAAGACTAAATCCGGCAAAGTGGACTGACGAACTGTCGGCGCAGACTGTGCCGTGGTCGGAGAAGTACGGCAGGTATCTCGAAACGCGACCGCCTTTCACGTTCGACCCTTTGCTACATTCGGGCGCGTATTATGTTCAGGAGGCATCGTCGATGTTCCTGACGCAAGTTGTTGAGCAGTATGTTGATAAACCAGTCGTTGCGCTCGACCTCTGCGCATCGCCCGGCGGTAAGAGCACGCTTCTTCGCGCAGCCCTGCCCGAAGGCAGTCTGCTTGTAAGCAACGAGCCGATACGTCCGCGCGCTCAGGTGCTTTCTGAAAATATTACCAAGTGGGGACATCCGCTCAGCATAGTTACTAATAACTATCCTGCCGATTTCTCAAAGTTTGTGCATCTGTTCGACCTAATCGTTGCCGACGTGCCTTGCTCGGGCGAGGGAATGTTCCGCAAGGACGAGGTGGCTGTTTCGGATTGGAGCACCGCTAAGGTTGCCGAGTGCGAGAGCCTTCAGCGAAGTATAATAAACGACATCTGGCGATGCCTGAAACCCGGCGGACTGCTTGTTTACAGCACCTGCACATACAACGCTCTCGAAGATGAGGGCAACGTAGAGTGGATTGTTAAGAATCTTGGAGCGGAAGTCCTGAAGGTTGAAACGAAACCCGAATGGAACATAAAGGGCAACACCGTTGGCACGCCGTATGATGTGTATCATTTTATGCCGCATATCACAAAGGGCGAGGGCTTCTTCCTCTGCCTTATGCGTAAGCCTTTGGATGCCGAGGACGATATTCCGGAGGAGAAACCAGCAAAGAAGAAAAAAGGCAAGGACGCAAAGCCGAAGAGTGTGCCTGCATTTCCGAAGGAACTGAAACAATATGTTTCGGGCAACTTTGAATTTGTGTGGCGAGGCGAGCAGCCTGTGGCTTTTCCGACGGCATACATTGAAGTATATGATAGTCTCAGCAAGGAACTTAGCGTGATGCACGCTGGCATAGAACTCGCCACGCTGAAAGGCAGGGACTGGCAGCCCGATGTGGCTCTGGCTCTGTCTACGGCTCTTAATCGCGACACATTCCCGACGGTGGAACTCGACTATATGTCGGCGATAGCATATCTGCGCAAAGAGGCAGTTGCCATGCCCGACGGAACTCCGCGAGGCTATGTTCTTGTAACCTACAAGAATCATCCGCTGGGATTCGTAAAGAACATCGGAAACCGTGCCAACAACCTCTATCCGCAAGAGTGGCGCATACGCAGCGGATTTAGTCCGAAGGAGAGTGAGGAGAAGGGGCAAGTCTCTTTTATGTAAGGAAAATTTGTTAATTTTGCACTTCCAAAAAAAGAATAAACAAATATGATTGTATGTATTGCCGAGAAACCGAGTGTTGCCAAGGACATAGCCAATGTGCTTGGAGCAACGTCGCAGCGCGATGGCTATCTTGAAGGAAACGGCTATCAGGTAACGTGGACATTCGGTCATCTCTGCGAGTTGAAAGAACCTCATGAATACACACCGATGTGGAAGCATTGGACTCTGAGCAGTCTGCCCATGATTCCACAACGTTTCGGCATAAAACTGAAGGCTGACAAGGGCATTGAGAAACAGTTCGCGGTGATAGAGAAACTGATGTCGAATGCCGAAAAGATTATAAACTGCGGCGATGCCGGGCAGGAAGGTGAACTGATTCAGCGATGGGTGATGCAGAAGGCTGGGGCGAAATGTCCTGTGGAGCGTCTGTGGATTTCGTCGCTGACCGAAGAGGCTATACGCGACGGATTCAAGGAACTGAAAGACCAGTCCGTGTACCAGTCGCTCTACGAGGCCGGACTCTGTCGCGCCATTGGCGACTGGGTCTTGGGCATGAACGCAACTCGTCTGTACACCTTAAAATACGGACAGAACAGGCAAGTTCTCTCTATTGGGCGAGTGCAGACGCCTACGCTGGCACTAATCGTAAAGCGTCAGCACGAAATAGACAACTTTGTGCCAGAGCCTTATTGGGTTCTGACAACTAAATACCGCAACGTAATCTTTGCATCGACCAAAGGCAAGTTTACGAGCAAGGAAGAGGGTTTCGCCTTTCTTGAAAAGGTGAAGAACGCGCTGTTTACCGTTACCGATGTGTCGAAGAAGAACGGAACGGAAGCACCTCCGCGACTGTTCGACCTTACGTCGCTTCAGGTTGAGTGCAACAAGAAATTCGGCTATTCTGCCGACCAAACATTGCAACTGATCCAGTCGCTCTACGAGAAGAAATTCACAACATATCCGCGTGTTGATACTACATTCCTGAGCGATGATATTTACCCAAAGTGTCCGCAGATTCTTTCGGGACTTCGTGATTATCAGGGTTTTATCGCTCCGCTGGGCGGTAAGAAACTTCTGAAGAGCAAGAAGGTGTTCGACTCAAGTAAGGTTACAGACCACCATGCCATCATCCCGACAGGCGTGCCGCCAACCAATCTTTCGGACATGGAAAAGCATGTGTACGACATGATTGCGCGCCGCTTCATTGCCGTGTTCTATCCCGATTGCAAGTTTGCCACTACTACCGTTATGGGCGAGGTTGATAAGATAGAGTTCAAGGCAACGGGAAAGCAGATTCTTGAACCGGGCTGGCGCGTGCTTTTCGAGAAGCAGCAGACCAATCTGCCTGACGAAGAGGCGAATAAGGAGAAGGATGAGGAACGCGTTCTGCCAGCCTTCGTGAAGGGCGAGAGCGGCGAGCACATTCCCGACCTTGCCGAGAAGATGACCACTCCGCCAAAGTTCTATACCGAGGCAACGCTTTTGCGCGCCATGGAAACGGCTGGAAAACTGGTCGACTCAGACGAGTTGCGCGATGCCTTGAAGGAGAACGGAATAGGTCGCCCGTCAACCCGAGCAGCCATCATCGAAACGCTCTTCAAACGCAAGTATATCCGCAAGGAGAAGAAGAATCTAGTAGCTACTCCAACAGGCATGGAGCTTATCGGCCTTATCCGCGAGGAACTGCTGAAGAGTGCCGAACTAACGGGAATCTGGGAGAAGAAACTACGCGAGATAGAAAAGAAGAGTTACGACGCGGCTACCTTCGTGGGCGAACTGAAGCAGATGGTTACAGACATTGTAAATCAGGTGCTGGCAGACAATACAAACCGAAGAATTTCGTTAGAAGTAGAGGAGGAGAAGCCTGCGCCAAAGAAACGCGCTCCGCGAAAGTCGTCGAAGAAGAAAGATGGCGACGATGGCGATGAGGCTGCGGTGGCATCTGGCGGCTCGGACAATCCGAAGCCAAAACCGGCATCTCAGTCGCTTGTCCCGTCGGACGAACTGATAGATACGGTATGCCCGGTGTGCGGACAGGGACGCATAATAAAGGGTAGGGCGGCTTACGGGTGCTCAAACTGGAAGTCGGGCTGCAAGTTCGTCCTTCCGTTTAATACTGAAGTCAAATGAAGTCGAACATCATAGTCTTAGTGCTTGGCGCGCTTATGCTTTTTTCGTGCGGAGCGGAGAATTCCGTTCGCAAGGCGGAGCAGTCTCTTGCTCTTGGCGAATATTTCAACGCTGCGCAGATGTACAAAAAAGCATACAGCCAGACACCGCCGAAGGAGCGCAAACTGCGTGGCGAGCGCGCTTTCGCCCTTGCCGAGTGCTACCGAAAGATAAACTATACGTCGAGGGCGAGAGGCGCATATCAGAATGCCGTTCGATATAAATATCACGATTCTATCGTCTTCTTCTATCTTGCCGAGATGCAGCGGCGCGACAAGGACTACAAGAACGCTGCCAAGAACTACGAGATTTACCTCGCGCACAAGCCGGCCGACAAACTCGCCATGAATGGTTTGATTTCGGCTCAGAATGCACGGAAATGGAAAGAAGAATCATCGGGCTACAAGGTCAAGAAGTTTGATATGTTCAACTCGCGCCGTTCCGACTTCTCGCCGATGCTTTTGGGCGACGACCAACTTTTTCTGTCGTCAACGCGTCCGCAGGCAAAGGGCGAAAAACTCAACGGAATCACAGGCATAAAGAACGGCGATTTCTTCGTGTGCAAGAAAGACGAGAAAGGCAAATGGACTAAGCCTGAGGTTATTACCGATGCAATAAATTCGGAAGAAGACGAGGGCGCATGCTGCTTTACTCCCGACGGCAAGACTATGTATTTTACCCGATGCCGCGAGGACGAGTCGTATCCGCGCTATGCCGAGATTTTCAAAAGTACGCGCTCCGATGCTTCGTGGAGCACCCCTACGGCTTGCGTTCTTACTAAGGATTCGCTTTCGTCGTACGCCCATCCGGCAGTATCGCCCGACGGACAATGGCTTTATTTCGTTTCTGATATGCCCGGCGGAGAGGGCGGACTCGACATCTGGCGCGTTCGTATAACTGCCGATGATAACTTTGGAGGCGTTGAGAATCTGGGTGCGCCGATAAACACGCCCGGCGACGAGATGTTTCCGACATTCCGCCCAAACGGCGACCTATATTTCTCATCAAACGGACATCCGGGCATGGGCGGACTCGATGTGTGGTGCGCCAAACAAGATTCGCTCAAGGCATGGACGCTTAACCGTCTTGGCTATCCTCTCAATTCTGAGGGCGATGACTTCGGCCTTACGTTCAATGGCGTTTACAACCGTGGATTTTTCGCAAGCAACCGCAACGACGGCCACGGCTGGGACCACATATACAGTTTCGAACTGGCTGAAAATATCCTCACCGTACAGGGATGGGTTTATGAGAAGGACGGCTACGAACTGCCTCAGGCACTTGTCTACATGGTGGGCAACGATGGCACAAATCAGAAAATAAGCGTGAAGGGCGACGGCTCTTTTGTGGTTGAGGTCAAGCCTAATGTTGATTACGTTCTGCTTGGCACTTGCAAGGGTTTTCTTAATCACAAGCAGGATTTCAGAGCCGATACTGCCGGCGTTACAAAAGAATACGTTCTGCAATTTCCGCTGCCGTCAATCAGCAGACCTGTGCTTATCGACAACGTGCTCTACGAGTTCGACAAGGCCGATTTGACAAAGGAGTCGGAAACCGAATTGATGGCTCTCGTAACTCTGCTGAACGAGAATCCTAACATCACGATAGAACTTGGCGCGCATTGCGACTATCGCGGTGACGAGAAATACAATCTGTGGCTCTCGCAAAAACGTGCCGAGTCGTGTGTTAAGTTCTTGATAAATAGTGGAATTGCAAAAGAACGCCTCACTCCTGTTGGATATGGCGTAACCAAGCCTAAGACTGTAAGCAAGAAGATGCTAGAATCGTTCGACTTTCTGAAAGAGGGCGATGTGCTTTCGAAGGAATTTATAGAGAACCTTCCAAACGAGCAGCAGGAAATTTGCAATTCATTGAATCGCCGCACCGAGTTCCGCGTACTCAGAACAACGTACAATATGTTTGAAAAGTAAAAAACAAGCCTTCGATTGAGTTCTTTAATCAATCAAAGGCTTGTTTTTTATTTGTTCGTATTATTTATGCGCCCTTCAGCTCTGAGAATATCGATGAATTTATTCCAACCAGCCGAACGCTTTTCTGCATTCTGCTGAGTTTTCTCTGGATCCCAATAATCTGGGTAACTATCGTCAAGATGAAATCTGTCGTGATAGTCGCGTAGTAATACCAAATCATCGTATGCTCTGTTTACAATATAACAGATATTGGAAGATATAACGAAAAGTGTCTCTGATGAACTTTTCACGGCAATTGACGCATATGGTGGAATAGACTTAATTTTTTTCATTGTCCTTAAACCTGATTTCCCTTGTTTGGGGATTAAACCAGACAATATCTAAGTCGGTAAAAACAACAGAATCTTTGACTTGTAGGTCACAGAAATCATTTGTCTTGTACACAAAGAAAAGTTGTGGCGTTGTTTCTTCTTCAAGAAACGTTTCTTCAGGTAGCAAGTCGGCATTCGAACTGCACGAACTAAATACCACCAGCATTACTGCAGAAATGATACTCAATAAATTCTTGGCTGTTACCGCAATAGGTAATGTAAAATGACTAATGCAATTAAATACTTTTTTCATATTTATAATATTAGAGTTTGTTGAAAAGTGGCAGTGAATTCAAACAAATACATAAATGTTTTGACATGCTATGTTTTTCCTTTTTTGTTTTTCAACTGTGTTGCAAAAGTAAAAAAAAATAAATTGCGAACAAATATTATGCAAAAGAATGATGCCAGATTAACATTCTTTAAACTTTTGCTATGAATCTTCGTCTTCACCATCATAAGTCTCTTCCAACTTTTTGAAGCCCAATTTCTCACCGTCAAATTCGTAGGTGAAAAAGTCACAATACCATTCGTCTTCTTTCCACAAGGTGATTTCAATAGAAAGTGGCTTGCTATCTTCTTTCTTAACATCTATGTAGTAAAA
>JAEEGK010025757.1_pt1 | contig 12043 bp, 8 predicted proteins | sample 8958771 | NCBI WGS metagenome assembly JAEEGK01 (sample SAMN16246547, study PRJNA631951) | gut metagenome | biome: gut microbiome; feature: rumen; material: SC-attached | host: Bos | place: Iran: Karaj | collected 2018-10 | reverse complement strand
TGGAAAAAGGGTAAGTTCCAGTATGTCAGGATCATAACGGATCTGGTCTGCGTTATCATAGGATGCATACTTTTTGTGATCGCAGGCGGTCAGATTTCACAGATTCCCACCATAGCAGGCGTGGGAACCATCATAACAGCATTTTTCATGGGACCTTTGATAGAGTTCTTTAATGTTCATGTAGCAAGACCTTTCAGAGGAAATAAATAAATGATCCCGGCTTAATTAAGCTAATCCTCCTGCCCGCAGACAGATCACTTTATGATTTTTGTCTGCGGGCGGTTTTTTTCTTTACAGCAGGGTAAAAAAGTAGCATCATTTACTCTATAGGGGACGTTATAGTAAAGGCTCGGGGGATTAAGCTGAAATGAGTTTGGTAAGCCTTATCAATAAAGACGTTTCATACGAAAATGAAAGCCGCGAAGGGATAGTCTCTCTTCGTATTTTGTATATAATTCTGACAGCGGTTCTTATAGCAGATCTTTTCTTTGCCGGAATTCCTTCACTTCTCAATTACAAATACGTGATCATCGGCGCTTTTGCTTTTATCATCGTTATGTTTTTACTGACGTACCGGATGAAAACAAAACCGGCCATCATATCTTATCTGGTATTCATGTCGGTATTTATCCCGGTAATGATCCCCTTTTTCGGGTGGGGAGGGGGACTGCAGGATTTTTTCCTGGTAGTTCTGATGCTGGTCTTTATAGCCAATCTTGGAAGCAACAGCTTCAAATTTGCACTGGCCGGCATAGTATTTGTTGTCAGAAGTATCGTTATCGTGGTCTATGGCAGCATGGCTCCCGCCGTGTATATAGATGATATCTCGGGCAAACACATTCATGTGGCCAATAATGCCGCCGTCTTTTTATCGATCATGTTCGTATCGTATATCTTCAGCCATCGTGAAAATGAGGCGGAGAGCAAGCTGATGAAATACAACGACAAGCTGGTCAAGGAAGCAAATACCGATCAGCTTACCGGACTTCACAACAGAAGAAGGGCTCTGGAACTGCTCTCTGAGCTCGAGAGTTCTTCATATCTCGGCTCGGTCACCGTAGTCATGGGAGATATAGATTTCTTCAAGAAGGTGAACGATACTTACGGTCATGATGTAGGGGATGAGGTTCTTAAATCCATAGCAAATACCATGCGTGAGATATGCGGTGCAAAATCTTTCCTGACAAGGTGGGGCGGGGAAGAGTTCCTTCTCATTTTCATCGGCAAGAACGGTGATGACGCTTTGGCAGATGTTGAAAATCTCAGAAGACATATTATGGAGAATCCCATCGAGGTGGGAGAACATAAGATAAGCGTTACCATGACCTTCGGCCTTGCGGAATATGATTTCAGCGGTGACATGGAAGGCACCGTCAAAGAGGCGGATGATAAGCTCTATATGGGCAAGGAAGCCGGAAGGAACAGAGTGGTTTATTGACCGTAGGAAACTCACTTAAAAGCGGACGGTTTTCTAAGTATTTTTTGCCCGAAAAAAGTGAAATCATGCTACGGAAATGGTATACTGATTAAGTTAAGAATAATTCGAGGAGGACCTCAAATGGATAGCATTAATCTCGGTTGGATAGCTTATTATCAGGAAATGGCAAGATCCCTTGCCAGATATAGGAATGACAGAAGGGAACTGGTAGACAGACTTAAGAAAGCCTATGCAAAGGCTAATGTCACCATGCCTATTCTGGAGCTTTATAATGAGCTCTTTGATCTCGATCCTTTTACCGTATTCGGACTTTTCAACCGTTTTAATATGCCGACTGAGACCCGTATGAGGATAATGACTCAGCTGGCCATGAGTATCGGTTTTACGCAGGATGCCGATGTGCCTTCGGATTTTACCGCTATACCCGTACTTAACGATCTTGATACCACTTTCTACAGATTTAACGACCAGAGAGACATGAACGATATCGACCGTCTCTGGGATCTGTATGAGAAGGCGATGAATTATTCCGCATCGGTTACTCCTCTTAACCGTCAGGCACTCGGAACCGCTTTCGATACCTGTCTCAAGGTTAAGGGTAACGGTAATATCAAGATCACCAAGGGTCTTTATTGGATCGCTCCCAATGTTTTCATGCCCATCGATTATTCGATCGTATGGTATCTCTACAAATCCGGTGCGATTCCCGAAGCTTATGTTGAACAGCTTCCCGAAATCGTTGATGACATTCCGTCAGAAAGCTATTTCCAGCTCCTTGACGTAGTCTACACACTGATCAATGAAGGAAAAGCTCCTTTCCATAATATTCCCGAACTGGTTTATGAGGCATGGAAGGCTTCCGAGAATCAGTCCAGACAGAGCAGACTCGGAGAGAATTATTCCAAGGGTACCGGTCTTCCCGACGAAGACGTAAAGACCATCAGATATTGGATGTATGCTCCCGGTCAGTTCTCCGAAAGATGGGATATGTTCTACAAGAAGGGAATCATGGCCATCAGATGGGGCGCTCTCGGCGACCTCAGGGCTTACGATTCACAGGAAGAGGTCAGACAGGCCATGATGGCTAAGATCGACCCCAACAAGCCCTTCAAACATTCCTCATATTCCGCTTGGCAGTTTGTCAACGGTATCAAGCCCGGAGACGTTATCTTCGTTAGAAAGGGTGATAATACGATCCTCGGCCGAGGCGTCGTAACTTCGGACTACATCTATGATGATTCACCCGACGACGAATACAAGCACTTCAGACTTGTTGACTGGGGACAGAACGGCGGATGGGATTTCGCTATTCAGTCTTCAATCAAGGTGCTTGCGGAGATCACTCCTTACACCGACTATGTCCTTAAGCTCAATTCCCTCTTCGGTTTCGAAAAAGAAGGAAATGAGGACGGAAGTGCTCTTACCTATCCCAAGTACGGTAAGGAAGACTTCTTAAAGGACGTTTATATGCAGCCCGACCAGTACGACAGACTTGTAAGACTGGTCAGAAACAAGAAGAACATCATCATCCAGGGTGCTCCCGGTGTAGGTAAAACCTTCACTGCCAAGCGTCTTGCTTACTCCATGCTCGGAGAGAAGGATCCCGAGAGAGTAGAGATGATCCAGTTCCATCAGAGCTATAACTACGAAGACTTTATCGAGGGATTCAGACCTTCCGAAAAAGGAACTGGTTTCGATATCAAGCGCGGAGCTTTCTATAAGTTCTGCCGTATGGCTCAGGAAGATCCCGATAACAAGTACTTCTTCATCATCGACGAGATCAACCGTGGTAACGTATCCCGTATCTTCGGTGAGCTCTTCATGCTTATCGAGCCCGATAAGAGAGGAAATGAGTTACAGCTCCTTTATTCAGGTGAGAAATTCAGTGTTCCCAGAAACATTTACATTGTCGGTCTTATGAATACCGCCGACAGATCCATTGCGATGATCGACTACGCGCTCAGAAGAAGATTCGTATTCTTCGATATGAAGCCCGGATTTGAGTCCGACGGATTCATCGAGTACATGAGATCATTCGGAAATCCTTCATTCGAGAGCCTTATCAATTGCGTTAAGGACCTCAACAAGGCTATTACCGAGGATCCTTCACTCGGCGGAGGTTTCTGCGTAGGACATTCCTACTTCTCGAACCTTAAGAAGGCCGATAACGAGATGCTCAGCAATATCATTGAGTATGAGATGGTACCTCTCCTTCAGGAGTATTGGTTCGATTCACCCGAGTTGGTTGCAGAGTGGTCAGATAAGCTGAGGAATTCGATAGTATGACCCTTGATGAATGTGCAAAAACACTGGCAGACGGATTGACTCTTCAGGTCAAGCGCGGGCTGGTCAAGGATTACGTGACGATAGTGGATACGGAAGCTGCCATAAAGGGCAGAATGGACGTGTCTGCTTCGTTGCGCGACAGATCCATATATAAGAGGCAGATGGTCTGTGTATATGAGGAATATACCGAGAACTGTCTTCTTAACAGGGTCGTCAAAGCCGGATCCAAGTTGCTTATCTCATGTCCCGAAGTGTCCGATGAAAATAAGAAACGCCTGGCGGATCTTATGTTTTATTTCGGTACCGTTAAGGATATAAGCCTCCGCAGGATGGACTGGAGGATCAATTACGGTAAGCATATTGACTATAAACCTATGATCGAAGCAAGCAAATATGCGGCAAAAGTTATACTTAAGAAGAAAGATTGATCAATTTTTGCTACTGAGAAGAAAAATTGCTCAATTTAGTTCGATATTTGCTTACAACAATTATTGATGTTGAACAAAACCCATAAAACAGGTATCATCATCCCCTGGGAGTACTTAGTTTTATGATCAGATCCGGGGTAAAAAATATTAGCAAATTTAAAAGAGTGCGCGTTTTTGGCGTACTCTTTTTTGGGTTGATGCCCGTACTTGCATCCTCACTTGGCGGATGCACCAGAGCAATAGAAGATTCGGATCCCGTTTTGCTGGTGGATGAAGAGACCGAGCCCGATGTGGCAGGCAATCTTCCCGCAGAGTATGCCGACGTTGTTTCCACTATTTCTTTCAACGTAAGATACCGTACCGCAGCAACGCAGGATCTTTCTTTTGATGTTGAAAGAGCCAAGATAGATTCCGTTCTCGTAACTGCGGGCGAAACCGTAAGAGCGGGACAGCTTCTTATCACGCTTGAGACCAATACCGATATTGAGGCAGAGCGTGAAGATCTTCTGTATCAGATCCAGAGGATCGAACTTCTTAAATTGCAGGTTCAGCATCAGATCGAATATGAGAAGACCCTGGCAAGATTTAACCATGCCATGGACACTCCCATAACCGATGAGAAGAATGACAAACTTGAAGAGACTCTTCAGGCGATCGATGATAAGTATTATTTCACTCTTCAGGATTATGACGATCAGATAACCATCTGCAATCTCAAACTTTACAATCTCGAAAATAACAACAACGATCACAATATCTACGCCGGAATGGACGGCATAGTCGAATATGTCAGGGAAGGCCTTGAAGGTTCACAGACCGTTATCGGAAGAACCGTTATCACCATCAAGGATCCCAATGACATGTATTTCTATGCATCGGACCGTTCCGCCATTGAATATCTTCAGGAACTTGATTCGGTCATCATAACCGTTAACGGTTCTTCGGCCGCAGAGTATGAGGCGGTTCCCGAACTTACCGAAGACGGCAGCGGACTCAGGTTCATTCTTACCGGTGATTCGGCATCCGCAATGATCGCGGAAAATACAAGCGGAAACATACTTCTTGAACTGGGTAGAAAAGATAACGTTTTAAGCGTTCCCAAGTCTGCGGTTCACAGAGCGGGCGATAAAGTATATGTCTACGTCGTCGATGAAGACGGTTACAGAAGATACAGGGAAGTTACGATCGGACTTGAAGGCGATACAAGAATTGAAATTTTATCCGGACTTGATGCCGGTGAGATAGTGGCGGTGAATTATTGATGCATTTGGCCAAGACACAATTTAAGAAGGTGAAAAGAGTACTGGCTCTGATGCTTTCTGCCGTAATGCTGATGTCCGGATGCGGTAAAAGATCGGAGGCAGAAGGTGAGATCGTCCTGATAGATCCCGTATCTTCCGCCAATGTAACCGAGACGGTATCCAGAAGGACCATCTACGATTATGAAGTACTGGACGGCGGAGTATTTCCGATAATAACCGAGTATCCTGCCGCAACCGGTATGAAAGCTGCGGATATCGGTTATTTCCCCGGACAGAGAGTCTACACCGGAAATGTTCTCTTTTCAGGTGATATGAAAGACTACTACGATCAGGAGAAATCCATCAGGGATACTCTTGATAACCTCATTGTTTCATATGCCGAGAGCAGAAGAGTAGATGAGATCAAACTCAGAGAGCTGAATTATTTTATCGAAGCAAGAGACGATTCGAATCTTCCCAACAGTCCCTATATGCAGATCATCGTGCAGAAGGCACTGTTTGAGAAAGAAATTCTGGAATATACCATCAACGATAATGACATGGTCTTTAATCTTGATGTTGCTCATTATAATCAGCTTCTTTACAGGCTTGAGCAGAACCAGGAGAAGAGGCTTGTCAGAACTCATATGAACGGCACCATGGTGGCTGTTGCAAATGTTTCTCCCGGAGCACTTATTTCCGAAGGGACCAATGTTGCGGCGGTAACCGACGGTCACAGTCTTAACATTCTTGCAGAATACCGCTCGACCCGTGACATAGAAAATGCCAAAGAATATTACGCGATCATAGACGGCAAGAGATATGAGCTTACCTATGTTCCTTATTCAGCAACGGAGCTCAGCGCACTTAAAGCATCCGGCACCGAAGTATATTCGGTATTCCGCTTTGAAGATCCCGAAGCTTTGGTGAAGGTCGGACAGAAAGCAAACATTGTCGTTATCAAGGAAAAGAAAGAGGACATTCTCTCTGTTTCCAATTCAGCGATCCACAGAGACGACGGCGGTTACTATGTAAGCCTTGTTTCGGGAGATAAAGCATATATCACCAAGGGAATGACGGACGGTGTGTTTACCGAGATCATCTCCGGAGTCAGCGAAGGCGATGTGCTTCTCCTCGACAGTTATAATGAAGCACCCGAAAATGTAGCAACCCTTTCAAGAGGTGATTTCTACATCAAGTACGAAGGCACCGGATATCTGTATTATCCGGATATATACAACATTTCCAACACGGTAAAGTACGGAACCGTAACACTTACTCTTAAGAATGTTGTAGAGGGTCAGAGAGTTAAAAAGGGTGATGTCATCGCTTATGTATCGGTAGCCGAAAACTCCGTAATACTCGAAGAATTAACACTGAAACTTACCAGACTCTACGAGAAAAGACAACGTGCACAGGAATCTGTCGACGATCCTCTTACCGAATATCTCGATAAGGATGTACAGGAGAAACTGAAGAACGCGGTTTCATCCCTCGACAGACAGATCCAGTCCGTTAACGATCAGATACTTGAGATTCAGGCAGCGTATTCTGTTACCGCATTTTATGCACCCTGTGACGGAATCGTCGGATATATTACCGAACTTTCGGACGGTGCGGTTCTCAAGTCGGGCGAACTTATCGCGACCGTAGCTGCTGATTCAGCAGAGTATCTGTACGCAACGAATGAATCCAAGATCCTTTTATACGGAATGGAACTTATCGGAGAATACAAGGATCCTTCAACCGGTGAAGTGATACAGTTCCCTGCAACTGTATCAAGCGTATCCTTCGGCCCCATCAGTTCTGAACTGGCATCCGACAGAGTATATGTCATGCCTGACGGAGTTACTCTTCCCGGCGGTGCGCATGATCCCAATGCCGAGATATCCGCGGAAATTCCTTCCGGAGTTAACGTTGTAGCTTCCAATCCTTACGAGGAATGGCTGCTTCAACAGGAAGCCGCGAACGCTCCCGCAAAACAGTCTTATTCACTTACGGGATATGTCGAGTATGAGACGAATGTAGTACTTGTTCCCGCAAAGGCTGTTACATTCTCCGGAGATCAGGCTTATGTCACTGTATTTGACGGAGAAAAGTACGTTAAGGTCGGATTTATCGCAGGCGGTGCAAATCCCACCAAGAGCGTTATGATCGATAATGTCGCATACATCTGGGCCGCAGAAGGTCTGGAAGAAGGAATGGTTATAGTTTACTGATGCTGCTTTTGGAATTACAAAAGATCAGGAATAAGAAATGGATGTTCGCGTGTCTCCTTCTCGGAGCCGTGCTCCTTTTCGCGTCCGCTGTCAGCTTTCCCATGTACAGGACTGCGGTTCTCGACAGAATGCTGGATGATCAGTTTGAAGAATACATGACAAGTACCGGCAACTGGCCCATGCAGATGAAGTTTTTCTTCCAGGTCGGTAAGAGCGGAAACATGGATTCGCTTGACGGTAAGATCGCAGGTGCAAGATCTGTATTTACTCAGATCGGAGTTCCCGAATATAATACGATCTATTATTATTCGACTATCAATAATGCGGCTATCCCCGATCTTTCAAGAGGAGAGGACTATGAGTTTTCGCTCAAGGCCGCTTCCATGTCACAGATCGAAGATCATATCACTATCATCGACGGTAATTTGTGGGAGGATTCCGATCCTTCCGACAACACTCTGGATGTTATTGTCAGTGAGCAGACATTCCTGTCATCATCCATGGTCATCGGAGATGTATTTACCATACAGGCAATCTCACCCCGCGGAAGTGATTTCGTAAGGCTTAAGGTTGTCGGTGTGTTTGATATCACAGATCCTTCGGAAGTTTATTGGCAGGAAGGATCCAAATTCTTTACCAGTGCGCTTTTTGTACAGTACGATGCGTTCCTGGATTATTTCGTTTACAATCCCAACCGTTCAAAATTCCCCATCAATGTAGAGATTTACGAACAGTTTGATTACGAGACCGTTAACGCGGCTCAGGCCGGTGAGATCACCGCTGCAACAAATGCTTACCTTAACGGAACTTACGGAGCTCTTACCAAGCGCCCCGATTTCCTTGACGTTCTTGAAACTCACGAGAGCATGAGAAGAAGGATTTCCGTATCACTGCTCCTTCTTGAGATTCCTCTGCTGCTTCTTCTTGCCGCATTCATTCTTATGATTTCCGGCCAGCTCTATTCCATGGAAGAAAATGAAATCTCCATGTATAAGAGCAGAGGCGCATCATCCATGCAGATCTTCCTGCTGTATCTTCTTCAATCCGTCATGATCTCCGCACTTGCCGCGGTCATAGGCGTACCTATAGGAATGGCGGTTACAAGAGGACTCGGAAGCGCAAGTTCTTTCCTTGAATTCGGAATCAGACGTGAACTCAATATCGCATTCACCTCAGAAGCTTTTGTTTACACCCTTGTTTCGGGCTTTATCTGCGTTCTTATCATGACCCTTCCTTCAATCCCCGCATCGAGACTTTCGATCGTAGGTGCGAAGAGAGGCGGTGCCAAGAAAAAGAAACCTTTATGGGAGAGATTCTATCTGGATGTTCTTTTCCTTCTTATCTCCCTTTACGGTTTTTACAATTTCTCGCATCATACCGAGGATCTCCTCGAGAGTGCGCTTAAAGGTGAAGCACTCGATCCTCTGCTTTATTTTTCATCATCACTGTTTATCCTGGGTGCCGGAATGCTCCTTATCCGCTTCAGGCCTCTGATAGTAAAATTGATCTTCTTCCTCGGAAAGAAGCGCTTTAAGCCCGCATCATATGCAGCGATGCTTGAGAGTATCAGAAGCGCAAGATCACAGCAGTATATTTCACTCTTTGTAATACTTACCGTTGCACTCGGAATGTTCGATGCGGTTTCGGCCAGAACCATTCTTGAGAACTCGCTTCAGAACACTTCGTATATAGACGGAACCGATATCAGATTCCGCGAAGTCTGGACTGACAACAGTGCGACAAGACGTTTCGATCCTACGATCGAACTTACATATTTCGAACCCGATTACACAGACTATGCCGGATTTACAAAATTCTCCGACGGATATACCAGAGTTTATCTTGAGGACGGTTATGTAAAGGCCGGAGCCGGAGCAAGAGATTCCGTCAGCATAATGGGAATTCACACCAAGGAATTCGGAACCATTACGAATGTCGACAGTTCGCTTCTCAGTGTTCCTTACAGACAGATGCTCAACGATCTGGCGCTTGCGCCCACCGGAGTTCTGTTGTCATCCAACTTCAGAGATCTAAAAGGTGTTTCGGTCGGCGACAAGATTTCATTCTACGATCAGAACAATTCGTCCGCAGAGGCAACCGTTGTCGGTTTCTTTGAGTACTGGCCCGGATATAAACCGGTCACCAGAGAACTCAGTGCGGCGGGTGAGATCTCATCCAAAGACAACTACATGATAGTTGCCAACTATTCATTCATCAGAAAGAAGTTCGGACTTCAGCCCTACTATGTATGGATGGGAACCGGTGAAAACGGCGATAACGAATTCTTCTATGAGTGGCTTGAAGAGAGCGGTACTCCTCTTACATATCTCTCTGACAGGAGCAAGGATATGGAAAAGACTGTAGAGGATCCTCTTTTACAGGGAATGAACGGAATTCTTACGATGAGCTTCATCGTAATGCTCATACTTTGTGCAGCCGGATATCTGATCTACTGGGTGCTTTCAATTAAGTCCAGGGAAATGATGCTCGGTGTACTCAGAGCGATGGGTCTCCATTCTACGGAGATGATAGGAATGCTTTCCATCGAGCAGGCAATATGCGGACTTTACTCGGTGGCAGCAGGCGCGGTTGTCGGTGTTATAGCTTATACACTCTACGTGCCCATGCTTCAGACGGCATATTCATCATCCGCACAGATCCTTCCTCTTGTGATGATCAGAGACAGCTCGGACATGATCAAGCTCTTTACTTCGATCGGACTTATGCTGATCGTAAGCATCATCGTCCTGACACTTATCATCAGAAAACAGAACATGATAAGAGCTTTGAAACTGGGGGAGGAGTGATATGGGATCTATTATTGAGATCAAAAACGTCACAAGGGATTTCCAGACTCCCGGCGGAAAAGTGTCTGTCCTTAAAGGCATCAACGCAACCATTGCCGCGGATACCATGTGTATCCTGAGAGGTAAGTCCGGTTCGGGTAAGACAACGCTCCTCAACATCATCGGAGCGCTTGATGATCCCACCTCCGGCCAGGTGCTTATAGACGGTACCTCATCCCACGGAATGAGCAGCAGAGCCAGGGAAAATATGAGAAGGAGACAGATGGGATTCGTATTCCAGTCAGTAAGCCTTATTCCTTCGATGAACGCCATACAGAATGTTGAATTCGCAATGCGAATGGCAGGCATCAGGGACAACCTGGAAAGAAGAGCGTCTGAGTGCCTTACCATAGTCGGACTTTCAAACAGAATGACGCACATGCCTCAGGAGATGTCCGGAGGTGAGCAGCAGAGAGTTGCGATAGCAAGAGCCATCGCACATCACCCGAAGATAATACTTGCCGATGAACCTACGGCGGAGCTGGATTCGGGAATGGCTGTCGAGGTCACCAAGCTCTTCAAGAGAATTTCCGAAGAAGAGAAGGTTACCATCATAATGACGACTCATGATGTCGGACTTATGGGTGCGGGTGACCAGCTGATAGAGCTCAAAAACGGAAGAATAGAAGGGAGCGATGCAGATGTCTGATGAAGCAGTAAAAACTCCCGAATATATGATAGATGCCGAAGGATTGGTCAAGATCTACAAAACCAAGGAGACCGAGGTACTTGCACTTTCCGGACTTGATCTTAAGGTTGAGAAGGGCGAGTTTACGGCACTTATAGGTAATTCCGGTTCGGGTAAATCCACTTTCCTGAACATGATCGGCGGACTCGATATACCCAGTGCGGGCAAGCTTTTCGTCGGAGGAAAGAATCTTTTCAGGATGACGGAGAGCGAAAGGGTTCAGTACAAGCGAGAGACTGTAGGATTTGTCTGGCAGAACAACGCTCGTAACCTCTTCCCTTATCTGACCGCCATCGACAATATCTGTATACCGATGAGATTCAGCGGTGTTAAAAGAAAGAAGCAGAAAGCGGAAGAACTTCTCGAAACCGTCGGAATGCAGGATCACCGCTACAGCAGACTGGGAACTCTCTCCGGAGGAGAGCAGCAGAGAATAGCAATAGCAATCGCACTTGCCAATTCACCGGGACTTCTGCTTGCGGATGAGCCCACGGGTTCCGTCGATGAGAGGACGGGAGACCAGATCTTCGAAATCTTCACCAAACTTAACGAAGCGGGTCAGACCATCCTGGTCGTAACCCACGATCTGGCACTTTCACGAAAGGTACGAAGAGTCGTGGCCATAAGGGACGGAAGAATCAGCTCCGAGAGGATACTTAAGGAGAGCTATGCAGACCGTCTGAAGGAGTCCGGAGTCGACTGGAGAAACGAAGAAACCCAGGAAGAATACGTCGTCGTCGACAAGACGGGAAGGCTCCAACTCCCGGCGGATGTTATAGAGAAAATCGGCGGAGCGACGGGCCGTTTGGTAGTTTCGTACGAAGATGGTCAAATAAAGCTAAAAAAGCCATAGTCTTGTACGTTAAAACGTGTTAAAATCATACATGTTGCACAAAA
>JAEEGK010025752.1_pt1 | contig 12045 bp, 2 predicted proteins | sample 8958771 | NCBI WGS metagenome assembly JAEEGK01 (sample SAMN16246547, study PRJNA631951) | gut metagenome | biome: gut microbiome; feature: rumen; material: SC-attached | host: Bos | place: Iran: Karaj | collected 2018-10 | reverse complement strand
CCATTGGCGAATGGACCCTCCGCCTGAACGACGACGTCCTCAAGGTCTACGAAGGTGCTGCCGTTGTCGATGACAATCTGATTGGCCAATACACGGGTAATTCGCAAACGGAGTTCACCATCGTGGCCCAAGGCGCCATGACCTTCCGCTTTGAGTCGAACGACCTCTTCCGTGAGGAAGGTTGGAGTGCCAAGGTGACCACGATGACCGACATGGAGCCCCAAGCGCCTTATATGCGTCGCAGCACCTGCGCTGATGCCATCGAACTTGAATCGACCACACCTGGCGCAACGATCTATTATACCACTACGGGCAATTTCCCCGATCCTGACGACCCGCTGAACGATGTTGAAGAATACGATGGCACACCCATCACCTGGGGCACAGGCAACCTGACCGTGAAGGCCATCAGCGTGCTTAATGGCGAGCGTTCCGATGTGACAACCAGGATTTTCACCGATGCCGACCGCATAGCCAATATCAACACAGCCCAATACACCCCTGGTCTTATCCGCGTGCCCGGCACCAACAAGGTGAGGATTACCTGCCCCTCGGTGCCTGCCGGCCTCAACGAGACCTTTGTGGTGTATTACACCGACGGCAATACCGCCGTGGGCGAGCCCACCAGTTCGAACTATTCGATGAAGCTGATCTTCGTGAATGCCAATATTGACCTTGAGCCCGACGGCCCCAAGACGCTTAACGTGCACCGCGTCCGTACCTACGAGTTCGAATGCACTGACCCCGACGCCGTCTTCCAAGCCAAGATCTACGGCTTTACATGCCAGAACCTGCAGTCGCCCGTGACGGAAGTGCTCGAATTCGGCGACATTCTGGTTGACGACCCGGTGATCACCTTCGAGACCACCAACCAGACCACGGGTGCCGGCACGGCCACCATCACTTGCGCCTTCCAAGGTGCCACCCCCGACATCTACTACACCACCGACGGCAGCGAGCCCGACCCGACTAATGTTGGACAAAACACTCCCACCCAAGTCTACTACGGCACTTTCGCCGTGACTGCGGGTATGACCGTGAAGGCCAAGGCCGTGGTGGACCAAACAGGATTTACCGCCTCGAACACGGTGTCGGCGATGTATGTGCCCACCAACGCCCAGGGTGAGCCCCAAAGCGGTGTTTATGGCCAAGTGGTCCTCTTGGACGACCGTGAGCCCCACAGTTGGAGCTACTATAGCGACGGCGACCAGCCCGTGCACAGCCTCAACCCTGCCGATGTGAAGATTTCCTATTATGGTAATGGAAAAATGTATACATCCACTACGGCTACGCCTTCTGGCGACCTTAGCAATGCATCTGGTGTTCAAGTGAGTGCTACCGAATCTGCTAATCAATTTGTCTATTTGAAAACTGTGGAACGTGCTAACTACGAAGGTACAGGTAATTTGGTTTATTCCTTGATTCCTAATCCTTTTAGCAAACGTCCTACATTCACTTCTGGTACTACCACATATTATACTGGTTTCTATGGTTGGCGTGTGAAGCGTCTTTCGGGCGTGACCATTAATGGATATGACGAAGGTAGTATCATCCCCGCCGAAACTGAAATTGAGTTTGTAACCAACAATAGCGAAGGCAATGAAGTGGACTTTGAAGCTGTTTGGGCAAGAGCTTACGTGTTTACTTCAATTGCAAATCTCAATGCAAATAATGCAACCTATGTTGCCGACGCCAATGGTGAACACAGAGCCTATGAACGTAATTTCGTGGTGTTAAATGGTAATAATAATATAGGTAATACAGCCAACTCAAGACCTGCAACTATTACATGTCTTAATCCCGATGGAACAGGTAATGTTGTTTCTCGTACAGGAGGTATGTTTACGTGTGAAGCTGATACAAAATATGAGTATCTCACTTTCGGCACTACTAATGGAACAATAACAGCAAACAATCATTACGTTTGTATTGGCCGCGGTGTGGGAGGAACTGTAGGTAATCTTCAAGGTATTAATGGCGATGTAGGAAACACTGGCTTAAACTATACCATTCGTGTTGAGAGTGGAACCTTCAGCGAATTCGCATTTGTACGTAAAGGTACAAACACAACTGTAGGTGGTAGAGTGCAAGTAAAGGCTATTTTAGGTTGTGATTTTGATAGAGCATCCCAAAATAAAGATAATGATGGCAACATAATTGGTAATAGCAAATTAACAATGTGCCCTACAAATAATAATAATAGCAGTATGTTCTTTACACAATTGGTTAGTTTTACATCTAATCTCAATAAAGATGAAAAGGTCTTTGATTGTGTTATCAAAAGCGGAAGATTCCAACAAGGATTTTGGGATACTGATGTAAATGCAAATGGAGGAACAGGTGAAAATGCGTTTAATTATAGACATTCTATTTATTGTGGTGCTAACTTTAGTGGAAATGTAACCAATCATTACCCTGGAATACGTTATGTGACTGTTGAAGGCGGAGAAATGGGTAATATCAATGGAGGTAGAGGTACAGGAGAAGGAGGCGATAATGATCATCCCGAGGCCACTAACGACCATGCAACAACATCAGTGGTTTCCTTTAACTTAAGAATTAAAAAAGATGCCGTTATCAATGGATGTGTTTTCGGAGGTGCAGCCAACACTAGTGCATGGGGAAGTAAGCGCATCGTGATGACGGGAGGTCAAGTTTTGAGTTGGATTGCAGGCGGTGCCAATGGTACCAATACTACCAGTGGAGATTCTCGTACAAGAGGTACTTCTTACATTTATGTGGGTGGCAATGCCCAAGTTGGCGGGCCCAAAGCAAGAATGAAGAATGGTACGCTTGGTGGCCAAGTGTTTGGCGCAGGTCGTGGTAACACGAACCAAGCAGCCAGTATGGACAACTCCAACGTGGTCATTGCTGACAATGCCAAAATCATGAAGAAGAGCGGTGATGCGGCTGGTAATGTGTATGGTGGCGGTAACATTGGTTACATCGCCCAAACCGCCAATGTCTATATCCTTGGTGGTACGATTGAGGGCAGTGTCTTCGGAGGTGCATACGGTAATGCTCTTGACATCCCAACCTCTAATGTCTATGTCAAAGATGGCACCGTGAATGGCCACGTCTATGGTGGTTCCAACTCAAGCGGTATGGTCAACAACAGCCATGTCACCGTTACAGGCTGTGACAATGTCAATAACGTGTTTGGCGGTGGCTATGGTACCAGCACCAACATCGGTGCAAACACCACGGTCAGCATCAGCGGCGGTGCTATGAATAATGTGTACGGCGGCGGCTCCTTGGGTACCGTCACTGGCAACACCCAGGTCACCGTCAGTGGCGGTACCGTAGAAAACGTGTTCGGCGCCGGCTTGGGCAACACCAACAGCTGGCCCATCACTGCCGGCAACGCCAACATCGGCGGCAATACCGAAGTCACCATCACCGGTGGTACGGTCAACCAGTCGGTCTACGGCGGCGGCGAGAACGGCACCGTGGCCTTCCAAACCGGCGGCGCCACCCACGAAGACCTGTCGTCGACGGTCACCGTCAGCGGCGGTAACGTGAAGGGCGACGTCTTCGGCGGCGGCCGCGAAGGCACCACCCAGGCCCGCACCATCGTCAACGTCAACGGCGGTGAGATCAGCGGCAACGTGTACGGCGGCGCCTACGGTATCGCTGAGCGCGTCTATGTGGCAGGCACCCACACCGTCAACCTCATGGGTCACCCCGGCGGCGGCTATCCCTTCATCAAGGGCTGCGTCTACGGCGGCTCACGTCTGGCCAACGACGGTCAGAACCTGACCCTCGCCCACAATAGCTTCAACAACAGCAACGAGACCACGCTTTCTTCGGTCATCAATATCAGCGGCGGCCGCGTCAAAGAACATGTATATGCAGCCGGTTTCTATGGCCGTTGCTTCGGTTCGTGCTACATCAACATTGGCAGCCGCGCCGTTGAAGTCGGCCCCTACAATACCAACGACAAGGCCTTCCAAAAGAGCAACGTCTATGTGCAAGGCACGGTCTGGGCCGGTGGCGACTGGGGTACCTTCGCCGGTGAATTCGGCAAGGCCACCATCACTGGAAACACTAACATCTACGTCGACGCCGAAGGCTACAACACCGAGTCGACGGTCTACACCGACCAAGACTATATGGGTATCGGCAGTTCTATCCTGGGCTGCGGCACCTCGTGCGACGCCGGTAAGGCCGACCGCCACCTCGTTATCCGTAACTACGGTAAGATGAAGACGACGGGCAGCACCGGTGTGAACCCCGTCTCGGGCACCACGCGTGAGCTCTACTCGGCACAGCTCTTCACCAAGGTCTTCCTCGACAACTCCCATGTCACCTTCAAGGGCCAGGGTAAGATGAACGAACTGAACGTGACCGAGAAATACGGCCTGTACGGCATCCTCGACGAGCGCGAAGACGGAGAGGGCGATCCCATTTTGGGCGGTGTCTACGTAGTGAACGGCGCCACTCTTGTGCTCGACGCCCCCGCCTCGCAACTCAACAGCTTCCACAGCTCCACCTGCACCAACACCCTCGTTGCCGATCCTTCGTGCAGCACGTTGGGCCGCGACGCCCTGTATGCCGCCCACCTCAACAGCAGCGACAACAAGGTGCGTGTCAACAACGGCAGCTACATCGAGGTGAAATACGACGTCAAAGATAGCAACGGTAACGTCACCGAGACCCTCTACGGCGAAGTGGACGGCTACGCCCACATGATGACCAGCGTGGTCACCGACGAGGCCACCTGCGCCTATGCACGCCCGAAGAACGCCGTGAGCAGCCCCGTCGCAAGCGGTTACGACAACTCCGATGATGGCGGCTTCCTGAGCTACGACGATCAATATAATATGTTTAAAGAAGACGGCACGCTTGTTCCTACTGGCAATCAATACGAGTTGGTCTATGAGAACCATGCCCCGACCAGCAAGGATGACACCGAGTATTTCCGTGTGTGGCGCTACGGCGGCGGCGTCCACTATGTGGAAGGCGTCATGACCGTGAGCCAGGTGGGCACCGCCGGCGAAACCGGCACCGCCGAGTACCGCACCGTCGACGTGACCCTCCAGCTCCCTGCTTGGCGTGAGAGCGGAGCCTACTACCGCTTCGACCGTGTGGATGCCGGCGTTGGCACCTACTACACCGAGATCGACTACGGCACGGACGTGATCAGCTACAACGCAGCCTGCTACGGCGAGACTCCCACCGAACCTGATCCAAATGCCCAACCTCCTATTATTGGTAACTGGATGTATTATAATGGTTCTAACCAAACAACAGGTGCTGGTTCGGCAGATTGCCCCGAGATCGGCCAGCTCTCCCAGAACCCCGACCAGAACTTCGGCCTCGTCATCATGCCCGGCAACGCCATGACGAACGCCAGCACGTCGGATCCCATGCACATCATCAGCAGCGCGTCCGACAGCTACATCGCCGGCAACATGCGCTACAACTGCTCGGAATACAAGGAGATGCCGACGGTGACCTTCCGCCTCACCTATAGGAACAACCTCAGCTCGAACACCACCTGGGACCCCGTGACCATCCCGTTGGTCCAGTGTCTGGAGGATGGAACCCCGAAGGAGCTGGTCTACATCACCCTGACGGTGAACACCGAGACGGAGATCGAGTCCACCTTCACCACGCAGCTCTATGCCACAATGAAGGGTGAAGGCACGAGCAACCGTCAACGTCTGCAGGGCTCCATCGTGCTGCCCACCTTCGACACCGACGAGCACCCTGCCGAGGCCAGGTTCTACGTGGAGAGCGCCAAGTTCACGCGAGGCGTCGCCCTGACGAGCAGCCACAACAACAACTACTACGACACGGAAGTCACCGGCAACTCGCCGGCCGTTGTGTACAAGGCCCACGACCAGAACATGGACGTCAACAGCTTCGGCCTGACGGTGGTGGCCGTACCCACGCCGGACATCATGGACGACTGGCGCCAGGTGCAGCCCGAGTTCGACTGCGGCCCCATCGCCAATGGAGGGACCGCGACCTGGACCAATGAGGGCTACCTCGGCTACGCCGGCGGCCGTAACGGCCTCTCCATCGGCTTCAACCTCTACTATTCCGACATCCCGGGCGTCCCCAACGAGACCCTGATGGGCACCCTGGAGATCGGGATCCGGTTCACGCACTATGCCGAAGGCACCAATAACATCGGCCACTTCAAGGTCATCGTCCAGGTGTACCGCCGTGGCGAAGGCGACAACTTCTACGTGGACGGCATCAACGGCGTCGACGACACGCAAGAGGACCGCGGCAAGTTCCCCAACTACTCGGCCAAGACCGTCGAGTTCGTGCTGAGCCGCCTGGGCTTCAAGCCTGGCGACAACATCTTCATCGTGAACACGGTGAGCGTGAACAAGCCCCTGAAGTGGGACGGCTCGAAGAAGCAGGACGACGTGAACATCTGGCGTTATCCGGGCAACCACCCGCTGAAGTCATTCGTGATTAATGATGTTCCTACCGTTGTCCCCATCGAGGGCAACGAGCTGAACAACGCGTTCACGGGCGTGCTCTTCAACGTCAACCAGCCGCTGACGATGACGAGCATCACGGTCGACGGCATGTACCACGAGGCCAAGGCCACCGAGCACAAACCGAAGATCTACCCGACCACGCCCAATCCCGACGTGGAGGGCTCCGTGCTCTTCGACGGTGTGGCCGACGCGCCGCTCTTCGTGGTCAACGACGGCGGCAGGGTCAACCTGAGGAACGTCACGAAGCTGATCTACAACTGCAACGGCAACGCGGGCACAGGCGAGAACGCCACCTACGGCGGCGCCGTGTGGGTGAAGAAGGGCGGCCTGCTCACGATGAACGAGACCACGGACATCACGGGCAACATCAACGCCAACGGCGGCGGCATCTACATGGACGGCGGCTTCGTGGCCTCCAGCTACGCCTACGTGTTCAACAACTTCAAGGCGGAGGCCACTAGCAAGGCCGGGACGCAGGAGCAGAGCAACGTGTGGCTGACCAAGGGCTACGAGGACGACAAGTACAAGTGCGTTCAGATCGGCATGGAGGAGGACGACGCCTACAACGAGCTGCTGACCTCCGACAACGCCAGCGCCAAGATCGGCATCGACAAGGCCTACACCAACGACGCCTACAAGATGGACGACTACCTGCCGGTGGTGTACACGGCGACTTCGACCGTCGCCTACCTTGATGCGCCCTACAATGCCAACCGCGATAATGCCGGGGAAGGCATCATCGTGCACGACAAGGCCAAGTACAAGCTCGAGAAGTACACGCCCAACAACTACCTGTACTGGCTGAGCACCTGGGTGACCTTCCAGGACCACGAGCCTGACAACCGTCTTGTCGACGGCGTCCCTGAGGGCGGTTGGGAAGGCATCGCCAACATCCACACGCCGCAGCAGCTGGCGTGGTTCATCTCGCTGGTCAACGGCGAGAACAACCAAACCGCCAACGACATGACCGGTGTGACCGTCTACATCAGCGACGACATCAGCATGGACGGCCACGTGTGGGTGCCGGTGGGCACGCCCACGCATCCCTTCAAGGGCACCTTCGAGGGCAACGGCCACGTGATCACGGACATGTACGGTTCCCTGATCCAGACCAACATGGGCATGTTCGGCTACACCGAGGGCGCCACCATCCGGAACGCCGTGGTGTCGACCGACTTCACCGGCACGAACGACAACCTGGGCACGGTGGTCGGTACGATGAAAGGCGGCACGCTGAGCAACGTGGAAGGCGGCGGCTCGATCCTGAACAAGAACACGGAGGCCAACATGGGCGGCCTGGTGGGCGACAACGCGGGCGGCACGATCCACTCCGCCTTCGCGGTGTCCGACATGAAGGGCGGCGCCCACATGGGCGGCCTGGTGGGCAAGAACACGGGTAACCTCTACAACGCCTACTCGAACGTCGACTTCTCGAAGATCGAGGGCCAGAGCTCCAACATGACGGTGGCGGGCCTGGTCTACGAGAACACGGGTATCGTCCAGAACTGCTACGTCATCGAGGGCAGCCACACCAACGGCACGTTCTATCCCTTCGCTGCCACGAGCAACGGAAACATCGACTACTGCTACGCCGCCAACGGTGCATCTAACTACGTGGGCACGGGCACGCAGCCGGCCACGCACGGCACCTACGACGTGGTGAAGGGCCGCAAGGAGATCGGCTACATGTATGATGACAATAAAGTGACCAAGGTGGGTACGGGCGACAACGCCTACATCACCGAGGAAGACAAGATATACTACGACGGCGCCAAGATCCTGAAGTGGAGAGGCCTCCTCAGCACGCTGAACCAGTGGGTGGAAGCCAACCCGAAGGGACTGACCCCCGCCCCTACGACATGGTTCCGTCCGATCACGGCCAATATCAACGGCGACCTGCCGGTGCTGGGCTTCGTGAAGGACAACGCCATGGGCAGCCAGATGCTGAAGCCGGAGGGCAGCACGACGGCCGTTGCGGACAAGTTCCTGAAGTACACGGCCTTCAGCCTTACGCACACTTTAGACCCCGAACATCCTGAGATCCCCGACACCTTCGACAACGGTATCGACGGCCTGCTCGAGGAATACAACGCCCTTGATGAAGGCGGCAACATCTTCCTCTACGGCAACGCGACGGAGGTGGCCGAGGTGCCTGGCGCAAAGGTCAACGTCAGCATCAACGAGGATGCGGCGCTGGTGCAATCGGGCACCGAGGACTTCACGGCCACTGTGGGCGTGACCTTCGACAACTCGAGCAAGCAGGCCAAGGACCTCAACGGCGTCACGTTGGAGTACGACTGGCACTTCCTGTCGAGCGCGTTGCAGGATGCGCCGATCAACGCCACTTTCAATAGCCCGACGGGCTTCATGAATCCGGCCAACATTGCGACCATTGACGCGAACAGCTACTTCCCGAACGGCCTGATCGGCCAGAGCGAGGTGAGTTGGGACTTCTACAGCTACTCTGAGCCCCACCACCACTGGGTGAACCTGAAGCGCAACGACCACTTCTACCAGGAGAGCGGACTGCCGTTCACCTATAACAACGAGGCCGTCTTCGTTCCCGGCAAGGGCTACATGGTGGCCATCAGCCAGGACAGCTACATGAGCAGCAAGGGCAAGCTGAACAATGGCGGCGAGGAGGTGGACGTGTACTGCGAGGAGCAGTTGAGTCCCGTGTACAACCAGGGCTGGAACCTGGTGGGCAACCCCTACCAGGCCTACCTTGACCTGGAGCAGATGTCGGCCTACGGCGACTTCTACATCTACGACGCCGACCTGAAGGTGTTCGCGCCTGTGACGAAGGCGCAGTCGGAGAACCCGAAGATACCTTCGCTGTACATCCACCCGCACCAGGGCTTCTTCATGCACACGGATGCGAGCAAGACGTTCACGTTCGACTACGCATGGGCGACGGCCAGCCAGGACGGCGCGTCGTACTTCCGCGGCGGAGAGGAGAGAGTCAACTACCCGTTGGTGAACCTCTTCGCGGAGAACGAGCGCGGCAACCGCGACATGGCGGTCGTGGAGTTCAACCGTCCGGAGCTGGGCGGCGCCACCAAGGCGGAGGGCCTGCGCAACGCCAACTTCAAGCTGGCGGCGAGCCTGGAGGGCCAGCGCTACGGCATCCTGTTCACACCTGAGGGCACGGAGCGCGTGCCGTTGCACTTCACCACGGAGGAGAGCGGCACCTTCACGCTGACATGGAGCACCCACAACGGCGACTTCACGAGCCTGCTGCTGGTGGACAACATGACGGGAGCCATCATCGACATGCTGGGCGCCGACCACTACACCTTCGACGCCACGACGGAGGACTACGCCTCTCGCTTCTACATCACCTACCGTGTGACGGCAGTGGACGAGAACGTGGAGGGCGACGGCACGTTCGCCTACTTCGACGGCAGCCAGTGGATCATTGACGGCCAGGGCTACATGGACGTGGTCGACGTGCAGGGCCGCACGGTCTACACCGCTCGTCTGACGGGCGAGCACAACCGCGTGAGCCTGAACGGCGTGGCCGCGGGAGTGTACCTGATGCGCGTGAGCGACGGCAAGAACACCATGGTACAGAAGATTGTGGTGAAATAACGATGGCTACTGGCCATTGGCAACTGGCTGCTGGCAGACCTTCCCAAACAAGAGGCTGCCAGAAGCCAGAGGCCAGAAGCCAGAAGCGTATCGAATCATTAGATTTCATTGTAACAGTTTTTTCAGAGCTCGTGGGGCGCGGACTGACCAGTACTCTATATTGCGGGAGGAATGGAGGTCGGAGCCAGCCAGGTTATAGTAGTCGTGTTTCAGTATCCATAGCGCCTTGTCCTTGGCTTCCGAGCCGTAGGCCCCGGCTAAGGAAGAGAGGTTGAGCTGGAAGCGGATTTCTTTCTCTTTCAAGGCTTCATAACGCTTCTTGTCCATGTACACATAACGCTCAGGGTGGGCCAACACGGGGTAATAGCCCTTTTGCTTGACCCGTTTCAGTATGGCGTCCATGTCCATGGGCGGCGTGAAGTAGGAGGTCTCCACCAAGAGCTGGTTGCCTGCGTTGCCCAAGGCCAGCAGGTCGCCCTGCGCGAGCCGCTCCTCAAAGAGGGCGTCCATCATGTATTCAGCCGCCAGATGCAGCTTGATGGGGCCTTTATAGGCCTCGCACAATTCGGCGAAACGTTCCTGCAAGCCCGCTGTCGTGTTGGGGATGTCCTCCATGATGTGGGGCGTACACCACACCTCGTCGATGCCCAACGCCTCGTAACGCTCCAATACCTTGAGCGACACGTCCATCTTCTTCACGCCATCGTCCACCCCGGGCAGGATGTGGGAGTGATGGTCGGTGAAGTGGCTGAGCAGGGAAGAAATCCTTGGGAACAACATAAGCGCTAGGGATTCGGATGCTTATTCGTCTTCATGATAATAGCCGCCGCCTTTGCTGCCATAGCCGCTGTGGTAGCCATATTTGCCGCCATACTTGTAGCCGTAGCGGTAACCATAACGGTAGCCGTAGCCATAACGTCCGTCGTTGCCCGTGCTGCCGTTGAGCACCAAGCACATGTTCTTGTACTTATGCTGCTTGTAGATGTTCTCCAGCTCGGGAATCAGGCTGCGTTCCATCAGGCCGGCACGCACCACGAAAATGGTACGGTCGACGTATTTGTTGATGATCTGCGGGTCGGCAACGATGTCGATCGGCGGGCAGTCGATGAGCACGTAGTCGTACTCCTTGCCGAACTGTTCGAGCAGGGCGCCGAAACGATCGTCCTCAAGCAACTCGGTGGGGTTGGGCGGGATGACGCCCACGGGCAGGTAACTCAAGGTGGGATAGTCTTGGCTGGGCAGGATGAGCTTGTTGATGTCCTCCTCCTGACGTGCCAGGTAGTTGGCGATGCCGTTCTTGGGTGAGAAGATATAGGCCGAGAGGGAGGCGTGGCGCAAGTCGCCGTCGATCACCAGCACCTTCTTCTCCTTGATGGCCAAGGCGATAGCCGAGTTGATGCAGATGAACGACTTGCCCGAGCCCGGGTTGAAGGAGGTGAACATGTAGATGTTGGACTCCCTGTCCTTGCTCATGAACTCCAAGTTGGTGCGGAACACGCGGAAAGCCTCGTTGATGACATTGCGGCTGCCCTTCTTCACCACCACGCCGCCAGCAAAACCTTCCTTGATCTCCTGGTCCTGCTGCTCGACACGCTTCTTCTTCGCCTCTTTCTTCTTTTTCTTCTGGTCGGCTTTGCTGTAAGCCAGCGGTATCTCGCCCACGAAAGGCAAAGAGAGCTTCTCCAGGTCCTTGCGGCCACGGATGGTGGTGTTGAGTTGCTCCCTCAGGAAGAGGATGAGGCCTGGGATGATCAAGCCGAGGATCAAGGCAATCAGCCGTATCATCGACTTGTTGGGCTTGGTGGGCAAGGCCGAGCCATTGGGCTGCTCGATGACACGGGTGTTGTAGGCCGTGAAGGCTTGCGACAATTGGTTCACCTCACGCTTATGGAGCGGGTAGAGGTACACCGACTCCTTCACCTTCTGCTGACGTTCCCCCGCGCGCAGGTACTTGGCCTGATTCTGGTTGTCCGCCTAGCGCTGGGTAGTCTCG
>JAEEGK010025750.1_pt1 | contig 12045 bp, 7 predicted proteins | sample 8958771 | NCBI WGS metagenome assembly JAEEGK01 (sample SAMN16246547, study PRJNA631951) | gut metagenome | biome: gut microbiome; feature: rumen; material: SC-attached | host: Bos | place: Iran: Karaj | collected 2018-10 | reverse complement strand
TAAATTTTATTTTTTTTAAAATGAAAAAAAGAATTAAAATCAATTAAATATATAAATAGGATATTTTTTATAATTAGAATATTAAATAAAAATTTTTGTATTAAATTTTATATTTTAAATATTAAAGAATTTTAAAAATATAAAAATATTTTAAATCAAAATTCAAAACAATATTATTCTTTATTATTAAACAAATATTTTAAATATAATTTAATTGATCTTTATAAATATTGTTTAAATATGGAAAAAAATGAATTAATCAACACTAATTTAAATTATTATTTGAAAATAATAGATGCAATAATTATAGGAGGATGTGATAAAGATGAAATTAATAATTATTATACTAAAATAGAATTTCAAAATATTCCATTTCCAAAAATAAAAAAATTATTTTCAATTCCTTTTAATATAGATTTTGACAAATTTGATGTAAAATATTTTTATAAAATATAGTATGTTTATCCAGATGAAATAGTCTTTTTTGAAAAACCTCAATTTTTTTATACAAGTTTAAAAAATGAAAATGGATTTTATGACTATATTTATTGTTTAAAATATAATGAATTTTTAGAATTTGAAAAAGAAAAAAAAATTCCATTATCAATAATAATAATATCAAAAAAAGAAGATCCAGAACAATTTAAATTATTATTATCATCACTTTATCATAAAATTATAATTAATACTTTTAATTTTAAAAATGATATTGATGAAAATAATATAACAAAAATAAAGATATACAAAAAATTAGAATTCATAAATATACTTTTTTTTTCTTTTTCAAATTTAATAAGACCTCCTCCTCATAGTACAATAAGACTATTATTTCCAAAATCATTTAAAGAAGAAGAAAATCCAAATGAAATAATAGATTTTTATTATCATTCAATAAGTGAATTACCATGTAATAAATTAGATAAATCTTTATTATTTTTATTTTCAATTTTAGATTTAAATATAATAATAAAAATATTATTTATGTTATTAACAGATAAATCAGTAGAATTAGTTTCTTCAAATCCTTCAGTTTTATCTGTAATAATTTCAGCATTTATTAAATTAATTTATCCTGCTAAATATGGAAATTTAATTATTCCAGTTTTACCAATTAATCAATTAAATAATAAACGTCCTAAACATTTTTATGGATTAATTAATATTAATGATAATTATTTTAATAATTTACCTAATCAAGGATGTGTTGTTATTGATTGTGATGCAAATGAAATGTATAGATATAAAAAATATGTTCCATTTTGTCCTTTACCTTCAAGTGAATTATCAAAATCAAAAAATTTAATTTTAAGATATTATAAAAATAAATTAATGAAATATATTGATGATAAAAAATTAAAAGAAGAAGAAAAATATCAAGCAACAAAATTTTTAGATTCAGGAAAAGTTATTATTGATTGTGATGATAATAATAATTTAGTACTTGAACATAATGATAATTATTTATCTGAAAATGAATATAAAGAAATAAGAAAAGGAATTAGTTTAATTAAAAATAAAGATTTAAATATTGGTGGAATTGTAAATGAAAATAATGAAAATAATTTATTAAATAATGAAGATATTAGAAATGTAGATTATAAATTAAGTAAATTATTTTCTGAATTAATTAATAAAAAAATGACGGATGAAAAAGATCCTTTAGCAATAGATATAAGAATACAAAAAAATTTCCAAATTTTTAAAAAAGTTTATGAATTTGATAATCAAGGTCCTCAAAGTAATATGAGAAATACAAAAATTTATGGAGGCGAAAATTCATTTTATAATTCATTTATTATTCAATTTTCAATTTTAGATTTTCCATTTGAAAAATCAAAAGATTATTTAAATTTATTTGATGATAATATAATTAATACATATATGTCTATTAAAAATAAATTATTAAATTTAGAAAATGAAAGTTTAAAAGAAGATGATGATGATGAAGAATTAACAAATAAAATTCAATTAAATTTTTATGGTGATGATGGGGTTATTTCTTTATTAAATCAAATGAAAGAATCAATTGGAGAAAAAGAAAAAGAATTTTTTAGTAAATGTTATAAAGAAAGTTTATATAATAGAATTAGAGATATATTAAATCAATCTTCTATTAAAAATATTATTTTTGATAATGAACAATTGAGTGATAATGAAGAAAAAAAAGAATTTATTATTGATTTTATACAAAATGATTCAAATAATATTGATTATAATAAATCTTATATTTTTTATCTTTATATTGCTTTAATTTTTCAAAATATGAAAGAAAGTAAAATTTATTCAGATATCGATGATGAGAAATTTAATAGCCAAATAATTCAATTTTATAATACTTCATATAAACTAAATAAAAATTATTTTTCATATTTTGATTTTTATAAATTTTTATGTTCTTTAAGTTTAAAGGAAATGAATAATTTAAATAATTTAGAAACAATAGAAACTAATTTAAAAAGAATATTTGAAAAAGTAAAAGATGATAGTATGGAAAAAAAAAGTAAAGAAATATTTAATAAAAAATAATTTAAGCATTTATAGTAAAAAAAAACTAATATTTTTTATTTAAACTTTTATTCATCATATTTATTAAGATTCATTTCAGTCCAACCATTATTTAATTCAGTCTCATTAATTGAATCATTTACAACTTCATAATTTAATTTTTCAATATCAACAAATCCATCAAAATAATTTTGAACTCTTTTAATTAATTTTTCTCTTTTAATTGAATCATTTAATTCAGATGAATTATTATTTAATTTATTTTGAATATAATTTTTAATTTCATATTTTAAAAGTGAATTAATATCCTCATTTACATTTTCTAATTCATAATTTAATATGTTAATATATTTTGTATATTTTTCAAGTTCATTTCTAATATTTTGTATATTAATAGATGATGAAGTTTTATCTAAAAAATTTCCAATAATATTATCTATAGCAATTTTACCAATAAAAAATAATCCTTGATTTAAAAAATTTTTAAAATGACCAAATAAATTTGTAATATTAGATTGAATATTTTTTTTTGAATATTTCATTATAAAACTAGCCCATTTATAAGCATTATCAGAAGAAAATAAATTAATTTTTTTTTCTAAATCAACTGATAAATTATTTAATTGATAAATATCATATTTAAAATCAATTTTAAAATATTCTAATAAATAATATAATGATAAAATAAACATTTCATTTAAACTATACCATTTACTTAAAGTATTAATAAAATCTTCATATGAATAATCATCTATTATTTCTGGTTCAATTAATGTTTTATTTTTAAATAAATCATCAATTCCATAATTATTATTTTTTATTATTGATTTATAATATTTTTTTGTTTCCAAAAATATTTCTTCATCATTAAAAAGTAATAAATATATTTTATAATAATCATTTATATTTAAAATTTGATTATTTATTTGAATAAATGGTATAATTGTATTTTTTAATCTTGGAAAATCAACAATTCCTTTATTTGAGATTTTATATTGACTTAATATTAATTTTAACTCATTTTGTATTTTTAAAATATCAATTTTATTATCTTCAATTTTATTATTATATTCTTCAAATAAATTATCTAATTCTTTATTTTCAATTAAATTTTTATTTAAACCATTATCAAAAATACTTTTATCATTTTTTTCCATAATTTAATTTATATATTAATAAAATACAAAAAATATATTTAATTAAAGAAATTTAATTTTCACAAAAAACTTCCTTCCAATTATTACAACAACCTCTATTAAAAACAATATAATTATCCTTATTTCTAATAGCTTCATTAGTAGTTTGATTTTTAGAAATTAATTGTATATGTGAAATAATCATAGTAATAACAAAACATAAAAAAAAACCAGCAAAAACAATAACAAATCCACATAAAACATTAATAATAACTAAATCTGATTTTTCTTTTTCTTTTTCTTCTTCTAATTTAGAAACTTTATATATAACATATCCATCAAATATAACAATGGGTAATAAATGAAATAAACAAATAATTAAAAAATAAAAAAATAATTTATGATTTTTTTTACCAATACAATTAGAAACAAAAGTACAATGATGATCATGTCTCTCAATACAAATCCCACAATATTTACAATGAAAAGTTCTAATATCTTTTATTAATTTGCAAGTATGACAATATTTTAAAATAAAAGTTTTATTTTTTATAGTTTTCGTGGGAGACAAATTTGTAAATTCTTTTTCTGAAATTTTTTCTCCTCTCTGATAACCTGGAATTGATGTTGAAACATCAATAAAACTTATAATTGTTATAATAAATGTAATTATTGATACTATAATTAATATTAAATAAAAATTTTTGTTATTAGGGTCAATTTTTTTTATAAATTGATATAACATTATAATATAAGATAATGTTCCTAATAAAAACATTGAAAGAGTACAAATAAAACCATTTATATCATTATATGATGGAAATCTCCTTTTTTTTCCAAGAAAAGTAAATAATATTATTTTAGATGATGTATTAACATTAATTGAAGTATCTGTTGGATTTTCATTTGTATTATTTGAATTTGAAGTATTTTCAATTTCATTTTTATCTAAATTTGGAATTAAAGGATTTTTTTCTTTTTTTTCCTCTTCAATCATTTTAAAAAATATTCCAAAAAATAAAAAATTAAAAAAAATTAAAAAAAAAACAACTAAAAAAATAAATTAATATAAAATATATTTAATTAATATCTTCCAAAAAAATTTATTTTTAAAAATGGAACAACAACCCCAAAACCCAAACCACCCATCATTAATAACACCAGAAGAAGAACAAAAATTTAAAACTCTCTTAACAGATTTAAAAATCACAGACAACAACTCACCAAGTGCACCACATAAACCATTACGTTCAACTAGTTTCGGAGGTCGTATTCGTATAGTAGCATTAGTAGCAAAAGACGCTGAAAAATTTATAGATAAAATATTAAATGTTGGAGGATGGATAAAAAGTTTAAGAGAAGGTGGAGGAGGAAATTTCGCTTTTGTTGATTTAAATGATGGTTCAACTATTAAAAATTTACAAATTGTAGTTAATAAGGATGTTAAAAATTATTCAGATTTAATAAAAGAAGGAATTGGTTCTTGTATAATGTTAAGAGGAAAAATAGTTAAATCACCTGGTAATAAACAACCAATTGAAATGTTAGTTGAAAATGTTGATGATCAATATGTGAAAATATTAGGAACATGTAAACAAGGTGAATATCCATTAATGACTGGGAAAGAAGCTAAAAAAATGAAATTAGAGACTTTAAGAGATATTTGTCATTTAAGACCAAGAACTAATATTATTTCTTGTGTTACTCGTATTAGAAATAATTTAGCATATGCTACTCATATTTACTTTCAAGAAAGAGGATTTTTATATATTCATACACCTGAAATTACATCAAGTGATTGTGAAGGTGCTGGTGAAATGTTCCAAGTTACAACTTTATTACCAAAACCTAATGAGAAACCTAATTTGAAATTAACTAAAGATGGTTTAATTGATTATAAAGATGATTTCTTTTCAAAAGCTACTTTCTTAACTGTTAGTGGACAATTAGAAGTTGAAAATTTTGCTTGTTCTATGAGTGATGTTTATACATTTGGTCCTACTTTTAGAGCTGAAGTATCACATACTAGTAGACATTTAGCTGAGTTTTGGATGATTGAACCTGAAATGTGCTTTGCTGATTTGTTTGATGATATGGAATGTGCTGAAAATTATTTGAAGTTTTGTTTGAAGTATGTTTTAGAGAATAATATGGAAGATTTGGAATTTTTGGAAAAAACTACTGAAAAAGGACTTGTTGAAAGATTGAAAAATGTTACTGAAAATGAATTTAAGAGATTATCTTATACTGAAGCTATTGATATTTTGAAAGATGCTGTTGCTAAAAATAAAAAATTGTTTGTTGAGAAGAAAGAATTAAGTAAAGAAGAAAAAGAAGCTATTGCTAAGGAAAAAAAAGCTAAAAAAGAAGCTAAGAAAAATAAAAAGAAAGAAAAGGGTGAAGAAAAAAAAGAAGGAGAAGAAAAAAAAGAAGAGGAAAAAAAAGAAGAACCAAAACCAGAAGAAAAAAAAGAAGAAAAAAAAGAAGAAGAAAAAAAAGAAGATTATCGTAATATATATTGGGGAATGGACTTTGCATCAGTACATGAGCGTTACTTAACAGAAGAAGTATTTAAAAAGCCAGTAATTTTATATAATTACCCAAAAGAAATAAAATCATTCTACATGAAACAAAATACAGATGGTAAAACAGTAGCAGCAGCAGATATTTTAGTACCAAGAATAGGAGAAATAATAGGAGGTTCTCAAAGAGAAGAAGATTATGATAAATTAGTAAATAGAATGAAAGAATTAAATATGGATCTCTCACTTTATAGTTGGTATCTTGATTTAAGAAAATTTGGTACTGTTCCACATTCTGGTTTTGGATTAGGTTTTGAAAGATTGGTTATGATGGCTACTGGTATTGAAAATATTAGAGATTCTATTCCTTTCCCTAGATTCCCTGGACATGCTGAATTTTAAAAAAAAAATTCTTTTATATTTTTTTTTTTTTTTTGTTTATGTTTTTTTTTTTTGTTTTTTACGGAGGTGGTTTTAAATAAATTTTTAAAAGAATTTTTATTAATTTTAAATTAATATGAAAAAATTTATGTTTATTATATATTTTTTTTGGTTTTTTTAAATTGTTTTTGTTTTTTTAAAATAAAAATTTTTATTAATTTTAATTAATGAATGAATGAACATGAAGAAATTGGAATAAAAAAAATATCTAAAATTTATATCACTAATTGAATATTGGAAAAATAAAAATAAAATATAAAGTATTATTTTTCTTTATTTCATATTACTTATAAAAAAATCATATCAAAGCATTATATTTTTTATTGAACTTAAAAAAAGAATTATGATTTGAAATATAATTCTCAAAATTAGAAAGTAAGATTATAAAAAATAAAATGCATTTCTTATTAGAAAAAAATTAAGAATACTTTCAAAGGAAAAAAAATGCAATTTTATCTAATTAATTATGAAAAAGAAAATTAAAATGGAAAAATATTTAATCAAGTTATTTTCAAAAAAAAAATAAATAAATGAAATTATAAGATTTAAAAGGAAGAAGAATAAATAAAAAATATGTAATAAAAGATAAAAGGCATTAATCAATATTTAAAAAAATTAATAAATATTCAAAAAATAAACTAATTGAAATTTTTTATACCGAGAAGAAAAATAAAACATAATATTAAATTGGAAAAAGAGCATAAATTTGAAAAAAAATTGAAAAATAAATAAAAAAATATTTGAAGAAATTAAAATTAAACAAAGAAAAATCAAAAAAAAGTACAATTAATTGAACAAATTACAATAAAATACACTTTAATTAGACAGTTTCAAAAATATATATTTCAAGTTTTAAAAAATTAGAATGTTTAAATTAATAAAATTTCTTTTTTCTTAAATTTTACATTTTTTGTAAATAAAATAAAAATTCTCTTTTAATATGATTTAAGTTATTTTATTAAATATCTTTATTTTTGTTTTTATTATCTCTTTGAAAAAAATTTAATTATTTAATTTTTCAAAAATTATTTTTTTATTTATTTGAACTTTATGTCTTCAAATAACTTTACATATGAATTTTTAACAAATGCATTAAAATCAATGATATCTTCTTCATCAAATTTAAAAAATGGTTATCAATTTTTAAGAGCATTCGAAATTACAAAAAATTTTTATTTTTATTTATTAAGATGTTCTTTTGATGAAAATTTCAATATTAATATAAGAAAATTGGCTTCTTTAAGTTTAAAAACTTTTATTCAAAGAAATTGGAATAATGATGATTCTTATATTTCAAAGGATGAAAAAAAACAAATTATGAATGAATTATTTAATATGATTCAATTTTATTATAATAAAGAATATTATTTTAAAAATTTTATTGCAAAAATTATTGGAATTATCATTTCAAAAGAAATTAATAATATTGAATATTTAAATTATTTAGAAATATTATTAAATGAAATAAATAATTTATCAAATAATGAAAATTTTAATGAAGAACAATTGGAATTTTTATTAAAGATTATTATTAATATTTTATATGAATCAGATGATTCATTTTCAAATTATTTAAATGTAATTTTTCCACCTGTAATAAAAGTTTTTAATATTTCTAAAAAAAATACAAAAATAAGAGAAAAATGTTTAATAATAATATCTGAAACAATAAATAAAATTACATATGCCGATGGGACAAATGATGAATTATTAGAAAATCAATTACCTGAAAAAATTTTAAATCCTTTAATTGAACTTTTAAAAAATATTTTATCATATAATAATAAATTCATTGAACTATGTGATTTAAAAAAGTATTCTTTAAAAATTTTAGATATTATGATTAATGATATGATATATTTTAGTAAGAAAAATGATTTATTTAATAAAATCAAAGATGATATATTTAATTGTGCAAAAAATTATCTTGAAATTTATTTAAATAAAGAAATAATAAATCAAAATATTATTTATTCAGAAGAAGAAATAAAAGAAATTAAAGAAAATAAATATCATTATGAAAGAGGATATGAAAGTGAAAATGATGATGAAATTTATGGTTTAACTGGAATGATTATTCAATTAGAACAATTAATTAAAGATATAATTGATAAGGATGAAAATTTTAATGAAAATAATTATAATTTATTAATTTTTTCAAAATTATTTATATTAATTCCTTATGTTGATTATGAATTATTTAATTCAAATGGAAATGAATTCATTTTAAGAGAATATTCTTCATATGATGATAATAAAGAATTAATTAATGTAAGAAAAGTTGGAATTAATATTATAATATCTATTTTAGGTGATAATTATGATTTGATTTTAAATTTTATTCAATTAATTATTAATGAAATGAATAATGGATTAGATTTAAACATTTATACTAAAGTATTTGAAAATAGAGAAAATTTCATTAAATTAATTAATAATAAAGATTTAATTAGTCATATTCAAGAAACAAATCTTTTTATTTTAGGTTGTCTTATTAAAAAAATTAATTTACTATTAGAACAAGAAAAAATTAATAATGATTATATAAATGGAATTATAAGTAATATTTTGAATTTATTGAAAAATTCAGGAAATCAAAATAATATTATTATTCCTAGAGCTATTTGGGTAATTACAATATTTAATGGTTTTTATAATTTAGATTTAAAAAAAAATATTTTTGATTTATTTTCTCAAATCTTTTTGATACAAAAAAATCTAGTTATTAAATTAGTAATTTGTGAAAATTTATATATTATTTCTAAAGAAGAAAATATTTCTTTAGTTTCAAATAATGGGAATGAATGTATTGATTTTATTTTCAATTCTTTATTAAAATTAATATATGAAGAAAATATTGTTTTTATTTTTCAAATCCTTATTGCTTTTATACATCATAATATTAATATTGTTGAATATATTATAATTAATTATTTAAATGTTATAATATTGGAATTATTTCATCAAATTATTTTAAAAAAAGAACATTTTAATTTATTTTTAGAATTAATTGAAGAAATAGCAAAAAATATAAGTAAATATCAAGATAATTTATTTCAAGGCTTTTTAGAATTAATGATAAAAGCTTTGAATAATCAAATAAATGGAGAAAAAACATTTCTTGAAAATTTAATAATAACAGATTTAGATATTTTGACTCTAATAATTCATCAATTTTGTAAATTAAAAGTTAAAATATCAAATAATTTACTTGATTCATTAAATCAAGTCACAAATAAGTTATGTGAAATATTTTCCAAATCAAATGAAATTGAAAATCTTTTACATGTAAATTCATTTTTAAAATATTGTATTTGTTATTCAAAATTAAATTCTATTTCAATAGAAATTTATTGTAATCACATTTTAGATGAAAATATGTTAGATACTGCATTAATAGATTTCCCAAATATATTAATTCATTATTACATTGAAAATAATAATTTAATTAAACAGGAAATGTTAAATAAAATTTTCAATAAATTAGTAGATTGTCAAACTAAATGTATAATTCAATCAATATTATTTTTTTTGAATTTATTAATATTAAAAAGTGGTCAAAATATTTTAGAATCATTTTTAAACATTCATACAAATAGTCAAAATGGATTATATATTTATTTAAAACAACTTTTGTCAAATTATAAAACTCATAATTCAATATTAAAAATAACTTATTCAAAAATATTTATATTTATTTTTAATTTAAAATTACCTTTTATAGAAAATTTACTTTTTGGAAAATCTGCCCAATTAATCATATTTAAAATCTTAGTTGAATTCCTTTTTGATGAAAATGAAGAAATTGATTCATATGATAATATAAAAAATAAAACATCATCTAAATTATCTTTTTTAAATTTAGATGGTGGTGAAGAATTAGATGAATGTTTTTATTTTTATACAGATGAATTAGATACACAAGATATTGAATTAATAGATGAATTCAATCAAAATTTTAATATAAATAAATTAATAATTTCTTTTTTTATTGAATTTAAAAAAAATAATACTGAATATTTTGAAGAATGTTCAAAAATGTTAAGTCAATTATTTTTAAACAAAATAAAAGATCTACTTGGAATATACAAAATATAAATAAATAATAATCTTTAAATATAAAGTATTTAATTGTATTTTAAATTTTTTATCCTTAAAAATTAAATGTTGTATTATTTATCAATAATTAATATATTTTTTATTTTCTTTTTTAAAATTTTATTTTTGTGATGAGAAAATAAATATTTTCTTAAAAAAATTAAGTCTATTGTAAAGAGAAAAATATTTAATCAATACTTTTATAATTCAATAAAATAAAATTATTATTTAACTTTTAAAGCAAAAATATTTAAAAATTACTATTGTTAAATATGGTACATATTTTGTCTATAATAAAAGAGATGTATGTAGATTTTGTGATTATAAAACTCAAAAATTTTTATTAGAAAAGAAAAAATTAGTTTTATTTGAAGATATATCTCCAATGTCTAAATATCATTTTTTATGTATTCCCAAAAAACATATAATAAATATAAATAGTTTAACTAAAGAACATATTCCAATGTTAGAAGAAATGAAAGAAATGCCAACAAATTATTTAATAAAAACTTATTCAAATGAGGGATTTACAAAAGAAAATATAATATTTGGATTTCATAAATCTCCATTCATAATTATTTATCATTTACATATTCATTGTATTATTCCACCTTATAATTACTTTTATTATACTATAATAAATGATTATTTGATTTTAAGCTCTTTTGATAAAATGATTGAAAATTTAAAAAAAGAATAATAATAAATACTATAACACATCATTTGAAAATATTAATTAATAATAATTGTATTGATTTTAAAATATTTTTTTTTAAATAGAAGGAAAATATAATATTGTAATATTATATAAATTGAAATTAAAATAAAAGAATATAAATTCTTTTAAAATATAAAAAAATAATGGCAAAAAAAATAATTTGACAAAAAATTTATTAAAAAAAATGATGATAAATATTTAATATTATTTTGTTTAAATAAGAGAATAATAGGTTAATAAAATAATATACTGTTATTTTATTAAAATAAATGAAATGATATTTAAATAAAAGATTAAAATTATAATTAATAAAGATATTATTAAATTAAAATAAAAGACAAAAAAATATATAAAACAAGGTGAAAAAAAATACTAAAATATGAAGATAAATTTAATATATATAAATAGGAGAATCAGATAATTATAATCGATATAATGTTAATAATTTAAAAGAATAAATAGATATTTAAAAAAAAGTAAATAAAGAAAATAATAAGAAATAAAAATTTTTTTTAAATTATTATGATAAAATATTGTAATTTATAATAATAAAATTAATTAAGGAAAATATTTGAAATTTATTTATAGATTAAATGGAAAAAATTAATAATAGATTGTAGGAAAA
>JAEEGK010025748.1_pt1 | contig 12045 bp, 15 predicted proteins | sample 8958771 | NCBI WGS metagenome assembly JAEEGK01 (sample SAMN16246547, study PRJNA631951) | gut metagenome | biome: gut microbiome; feature: rumen; material: SC-attached | host: Bos | place: Iran: Karaj | collected 2018-10 | reverse complement strand
TCAATCTGTTGGGAGCTCTGGCTGCATATTGCTTCTTCCCCAAGAAGCCATGCATAGCATGTGAAAGGGCGATTGACAACCAATTAACGCTCTTCTGAATTCGTCGAACTCACGTTAAATTATGCAAGTTGGTAGCAGGGATTATTTATTATACTTTTTCTTCATAAAATACTTAAATATTTTAGATATAGGACTTAAAAAACCACCACCTGTTACAGTATCAAGTTCATTTTCATTGAGTTCCTCGATGTTCTTTTTCTTGTATTCTTCCATAATTATAATTGTTTTACGAGTTAATAGATGCTGCAAATATACGAATTAAATTTGTTATTCACAACATTTATTCTAAATTTTTATGATTTTGGCACAACTTTTCTGCAAGTTACCAAGCAAAAACGCAGATTTGTAAAATCAACATCACCATCTCGACCAACCACCATCTCCCTGTCATCTCGACCAATCACCACCTCCTTGTCATCTCGACCAATCACCACCTCCTTGTCATCTCGACCAAGCGTAGCGCGTGGAGAGATCTCTTAGATCTCTGAAAGAGAAGTCTTGGCAGAGCCAAGCGGCAGAGCGCTCGACTACGCCCGACATGACAAAGAAGGGAGCTCGACATAACAAAGAGGGGGATGACAAGCGAGAAATAATAATCCGCAAAATCCGTATCGCTCCAACCGTTAAAAAACAAACAATCTACCTGTTGGCTGATAATTTCGGGCAATTCGTTGAACGAATTTTGTGGATTCAAACTAACATCGTACCTTTGCACTCGGAAAAAGGAAAAATTCCACAATAGATAAGATTAACGTGAGTTCGATGAAATTATTTAGTAAATAATTATCTGATTATTAGGAAATTAGCGATATTATTAGTAACTTTGTAGTACCACCCATAAAGTTGAACTAAAGAATATCGCTAATGTTTACCGAGGACAAAGTTACTGAAATTATCTGTATGGCGGATGATTTTTGCCGTTTTTTTGATGAAATGATGGAAAAATATACTCTCCGAGACCCCAAGAAGAGGAAATATCATCGTGATGGTACGTTATCCAAGGCTGAGGTGATGGTAATCATCATCCTTTTCCATAATTCCGGCTATCGTTGCCTGAAACATTTCTATCTGGAGTATGTCTCGAAGCACCTGCGTCACTTGTTTCCAGAACTTGTTTCCTACAACCGTTTTGTGGAGCTGGAGAAAGATGTAGCTATTCCTCTTGCCCTGTTCATTAAATAAGGTGTTGCTAGGCAAATGTACTGGTATCAGCTTCGTGGACAGCACGCCGCTGAGGGTCTGCAAGAACCAGCGCATCCACATCCACAAGACCTTCAATGGTATTGCGCAAAGAGGCAAATGCTCCATGGGATGGTTCTTTGGAATCAAGCTCCACCTTATTTGTAACGAGAAAGGAGAGCTGCTCAGTTTCATGATTACACCTGGAGACATCGATGACCGCAATCCGCTTGAGCATAAGGCGTTTATGGAATTCCTGTATGGGAAGCTTGTCGGAGAGGCTATATCGGCAAAGAACTGTTCCAACGTCTGTTTGTTGACGGAATTCAGCTGATCACAAAACTAAAGAGCAACATGAAAGGCGCCCTGATAACCATGTCAGACAGACTATTGACAAGGAAGAGAGCCATTATAGAGACCGTTAATGACGAACTCAAGAATATTGCCCAAGTAGAGCACTCACGACACAGGTCGTTCGATAACTTTATGGTCAATCTGTTGGGAGCTCTGGCTGCATATTGCTTCTTCCCCAAGAAGCCATGCATAGCATGTGAAAGGGCGATTGACAACCAATTAACGCTCTTCTGAATTCGTCGAACTCACGTTAAGATAGCTTCCGGCATTTGTCCAAAATGCGGAGGCACTTTGGTTCTGCGTCATGGAAAGTATGGAAGTTTTTACGGATGTTCCAACTATCCTAAGTGCCGCTACATATTAAAATAATCGATAATATTTATGGCAAAACTTTGCCGAACCAAATAAAAAATATATCTTTGCAAGCAAAAGAAATCGTTGCTTATGGAAATAGGAGTTTACGAGCAGATTATCAATCAGTTGTTTGAGGAAAAGATTTCTTCAATTGACCAGACTCGGTTCTATATTGGGGAACGAGTGATTGAGAAGAATGAAGTGGCCAAACTACTATCTATGTACCTAACTAGCATCTTTGAACAGATGTTGAGCGATGTAGTAGGGACCAATGATGATGACGAGGATGATGACCAAAAAAAGAATGCCGTAAAGAAGGGCATTGATCTTGCAAATACTATTATACGTAAGCTAGTAAGCGATTTTCATCTAGAGTCAGGCAACTTGTTGTCTGCCCAGGCAAAGATATTAACTGCTGTTATCGATAAGACTCAGTCGGATTATCCAGACTTGGCTAAGCGTCTCGAGGAGATAATGCCAATGAAGGGTCTTGTAAATGGCGCACTTTTCACTGGCAAAGGAATCAAATTGTATACCGAACTGCAAAAAGAAATTGCATCGGCTGATGAAATCAGACTGATGGTTTCATTTATAAAGAAGCGTGGATTAAAATTACTTCTGCAGCAGCTAAAGGAGTTTACCAACAGGGGAGGAAAGCTTAGGGTTATAACTACAACATACATGAAGGCCACCGACTTCGAGGCCGTTAAGATGCTTGCTGCACTCAGGAATACTGAGATAAAGATTACCTATGACGAGACATCAGAACGTTTGCATGCAAAGGCATACATCTTTATCCGCAACACTGGTTTTAATACTGCATACATAGGTTCATCAAACCTGTCAGAACAGGCTCTGGATACAGGTGCAGAGTGGAATGTGAAAGTTACCCAAATGGAGCAGCCACGTATGATGAAAACCATAATGGGCGCTTTTGACGCCTCGTGGTGGGGAGAGGGATATGATACATTCACGGATGGTCTGGATGACGAACGCCTGAAGGCAGCTCTCTCTGATGAAGCAGATAATGAGATTGACTTTAGTATATTGCAGTTAATCCGTCCGTTCGACTATCAGCAAGAGATTTTGGAACGCCTGCAAGTTGAACGCAATGTGCGTGGACATTGGCGTAATTTAGTTGTAGCGGCTACAGGAACTGGTAAAACCGTAATGGCAGCCAGTGATTATAAAGCATTTGCTGGTAGCAATGATCGGGCTAGGCTTTTGTTTGTAGCGCATCGTGAGGAGATTTTACGACAGAGTTTGCTTACTTTCCGCAAAGTGCTTTCTGACTATAATTTCGGTGAGAAATGGTATGGTGGCGAAGAGCCAGCTAGTTATGAATATATTTTTGCATCTAAGGACACACTTAATAATCGTCTGGAAGAATTGCAATTGCCTGCAGATTATTACGACTACATCGTCATCGACGAGGTACATCATGCTGCAGCATCAAGTTATCGGAAAATTATTAATTACTTCAAACCCAAAGTTTTACTTGGACTTACGGCTACGCCGGAACGTATGGATGGTGAGGATATTACCGAAGATTTTGATGGAACAATTTCTGCCGAAATCCGTCTTGATGATGCTCTAAACAAGGGGTTACTCGCACCATTCTATTATTATGGAATTACTGACTCTGTAGATTATTCTGAAGTTGCCTGGGATAAGGGCCATTACGTAGCTTCTGACCTTTCACAGATATATACCTATAACGATGCCCGAACTGCTGTTATCCTCAAGTCTTTGCAACAATATGTTGACAACATTCGTGACGTCAGAGCACTAGGTTTCTGTGTAGACCAGCAGCATGCTAAGTATATGGCGTCAAAGTTTACTCTTTGTGGCTTAAAAGCCGATGTGCTTACAAGCGAAAACGCAAAGATGCGAACCATATTATATAATAGGTTAAAAAATAAGGAGATTAATTACCTGTTTGTAGTCGATATGTTTAACGAAGGTGTCGATATACCAGAAGTTGATACAATATTATTCCTTCGTCCAACAGAGAGTCTTACGGTGTTTATTCAGCAGTTTGGACGAGGACTTCGTAAGGCTGAGGGCAAAAGCCATGTGGATATTCTTGACTATGTGGGTAATAGCCGTGCAGAGTTTAATTATACTGACCGCATGCGCGTGATGCTGGGTAGAACTTCTATGAGTGTTGAGGAGGAGATGGAGCGTGATTGTCCGCATCTTCCATTAGGTTGCCGTATAATTCTTGAGCCAAAGGCTAAGGAATATATTATGAATAACATCAAGGGAGCGATCAAACGATTTAATGCCCGAAAGATAGATGCTCTAGTGCAGAACTTTGAGCGTAATCACTCTGTACCACTTTCGCTCACCAACTTTGTTAGAATATACCAAATGCCAATAGATAGACTATATCGAGGTAGAACATGGACTCAAATTCTGAATGAGGCAGGTATTGACGACAAACAGTCTAGATTCAATACAGAGCTAAGTCGTGCTGTACTAAGAAAATGGTTGGCTACAGATTCATATAGTTATCTTTGTTTTATTGCGCAATTGGCAAGGATTTCCTTCAAGATAAAGGTTCGACAGATGAGTGCAGTAGATCAGAAACGCCTACTCATGCTATATTACGACCTGTTTGAAACGGCTGGTCGTTTCGATGATTTGCAGGATATGGTTGACGAACTAGCTGAAGATTCTGCATTTTGCAGGGAGTTAAAAGAGGTCATAGATATACTGCTCCAAGATAATAGGGCATACGAGAAACCCGACAACTCGTTGCTGCCCGATTTTCCATTAAAATTACATGGAGTTTACACCAAGGCGCAGATACAGGTAGCTATCGGTACGTCTACACTCGAACGCAAATCGCCTGCTCGTGAGGGCGTAGAACGTAATAAAGTGACTAAGGTTGAAGCTATGTTTGTGGATATTATAAAGAATCGAGAGGAAGGCTCAACCACTGATTATGACGATAAGGCACTTTCGCCTTATCTGTTCCAATGGGATACTCAGAACCGAGTAAAACCAGAGTCGAAAGAGGGACAAGCCTATATCAACCAAACCCAAACAATGTTGCTGTTTGTGCGTGAACAGAAGAATTTTGTCGAAGACAAGTCACGCACAATGGGATATGTATATTTGGGGCGCGTTGTGTTGAGTGACTGGATATATAAGAATTTAGGTAATCGTATGCAAATGCAGATACGTTGGAATATGATAGAACCAATTCCAGGCAGCGTAATGCACTTTGCACGTATGAGAGAAATTGTATAGACAAATGAAACAAATAGAAGTAGTTGCGGCGATAATTCGCAAGGGAGATAAGGTGTTTGCCACCCAGCGTGGGTATGGCGAATTTAAGGACTGGTGGGAGTTTCCTGGGGGGAAGATGGAGCCTGGGGAAACGCCTGAGCAGGCGCTGGTGCGTGAGATACGTGAGGAACTGTCGGCAGAGATAAATGTGGATCGTTTTCTGTGTACAGTGGATTATGATTATCCAGCCTTTCATCTAACGATGCATTGCTATTATTGCCATCTGATAGATGATGCGCTGCATCTTAATGAGCACGAGGCTGCGCGTTGGCTTGGGATGGATGAGCTAGACTCTGTGAGTTGGTTGCCAGCCGATGTGATGGTAGTGAATGAAATGAAGAAAGAACGGGAATAAACGAAAAAGAGGACGAGCATATAAGGATAAGGTACCTAGTTGGTTGACTTTAATGATAGGTACTGGAGTGCGGTCGACAAAGGTGAACAAGAACTAAAGCGTTTATAAGACACGTGCACCAGAGTTGTACGACGGAACATACAACTATCTAAAATCACTTGGATTAGAAGAGATCTAATAACTCTTTTCTATCAACGACTCCAAACTCCAACCGCAGATGGCAATAAAGAAGTCGTCTGCGAGTTCGTTGTTTAGAGAGGCGAGTAGGAGTTGACGGGCCTTCTTGTAGTATGGCTCGTCGTCAGAGTTGATTTCGTTGAGCATCGTTTCGAAGAATCTTTCTAGAAACTCCTCGTTCGCATTGTTTAGTATTGCCAGTATTTGTTCTTTACTCATAGTCGTTTTTATTTGCAAAGGTATTATAAAATAATGTATAGTGCAAATCCTTTAACAATTGCCTGGTTATTCCAGGATTAATAAACAGATATGCCAATGTCGCAGCCTTCTTTAATACATCTATTCAATCGTTCTTCATCTTCTATCATTCCTTCCGAACCATCGTCATATAGTTCGCATAATTCTCCTCCTTTACCATTATACCATAGGTGACGAGCTTCATCAGGTGTTAATATGCGCCAGACGAACCTCTCATTCTCATCTTCAACAGCAAGCGCCTTAAAATAATTGCTCCAATCTAGTTTATAGTAACTTAGTTGGTCTTGATGTTCGTAGATGGTTTCGTAGATAAGTATCTGTCTATCGATGCTGTGAATATCGTCAAAGGTGATAATTTTAGCTCCACCTTTGAATAGTGATATAACATCAAAGTCAATGTTTATACTGTCTACATCATTCCATAAAGGATGATTCATTTTAATTGTACCATAGCCAAGACTAAGAATTTCATGCTTGATCTCATGAGTAATCTTTTTAAAATCTTTTTTTGCTTCCATCGTTTTTCATGCAAAGATACTCCGGTATGGTGAATTATAAAAATATTCCGGCATTCTTTAAGATTTTACCGGATTTGTTAAGAATTCCAGATATAATCGTAACTTTGCAGGCGACATGAAACAAATCGAAGTAGTTGCGGCGATAATTCGCAAGGAAGATAAGGTGTTTGCCACCCAAAGAGGGTATCTATTATTGCCATCTGATAGATGATGCGCTGCATCTTAATGAGCACGAGGCAGCGCGTTGGCTTGGGGTGGATGAGCTAGACTCTGTGAGTTGGTTGCCGGCCGACGTAATGGTAGTGAATGAAATGAAGAAAGAACTGGAATAAACGAAAAAGAGGACGAGCATCGCTGCTAGTCCTCTAAAAAATATGATAAAATTTAATTTTACGAGCGACTTTCGTGCTATCGCAGCGCTATTTGTCGTATCATATGAATAAATCTATACAAATCGGCTGCAAAGGTACTAATTTCCTGCAAATTGAGCAAATATTTTTGGCGTTTTGTGGCAAAAACTTTATATTTGCACTCAAATTATGGTGAGAAATGAAAAGAAAGATATACGTAGCAAGTAGTTGGCGGAATGAGCACTATCCGGAGGTAGTTGCCAAACTAAGAGAGGCGGGACATGAAGTCTACGACTTCCGCAATCCGCCGTCGGGCGATCCTGGTTTTAAGTGGAGTAGCGTTTCGGCTGATTATATGGAATGGTCACCGACAGAATATCGGGATATGCTTATGCATCCTAAAGCTGAGCGGCAGTTCCATAACGATATCGAGGCAATGAAATCGTGCGATACTTGTGTGCTTGTTTTGCCTTGTGGGCGGAGTGCTCATACAGAAGCTGGATGGTTTGCTGGACGTGGTAAACTTACAATCGCATATATCCCCGAGCGACAAGAGCCAGAACTGATGTATAAGCTATTTGATAAGGTTTGCTGCTCAATCGAAGAATTGATAAATGCTCTGAAATAAAAGCCCTACACCTATGGACAAGCTATCACCTGAGCAGCGACATCGCAATATGGCGGCCATTCACGGCAAGGATACAAAGCCGGAGATGATTGTGCGGCGTGGGCTATGGAAACGTGGATTCAGGTATCGATTGAACCATAAACGACTACCTGGACATCCAGACTTGGTGCTTCGCAAGTATCGTACTTGTATTTTCGTCAATGGTTGTTTCTGGCATGGGCACAATATTACATTAAACATTAAAAATGAAACATTCTTGAACAAGTCAAGCGGCATAGCCGAGCGAAACATAGAGAGTTCTGATTGCTGCAAGATACCAACAACGAATCATGATTTTTGGGTGGCAAAGATTCGCAGAAACAAGGAGCGTGATAAGGAGGATCAACGCAAACTGGCTGAAATGGGCTGGCATTGCATCACCGTTTGGGAATGCGAGTTGAAACCTAAACATAGGGAACGGACATTGGATTCCATTGCATTTACACTCAACCACATCTGGTTGCAGGATCATGGGGCAAAGACGTTTTCATATCCGAAAGTGGAAGAGGAAAGCGATAACTGCATGAAGGCTGCCGAAGGGAGGAAGTTACTAAACAAGTAAGAGAGCGAACATCACTGTTGGCTCTCCTATGAATAACTAAAAATTTTTTTTGATAACTTTAAACAAAATGAATAATCGCCCTGCGCATCACTGCGTTGAAAGGGCCTCTAACATAATTCGGCTGCAAAGATAATGCTTTTAAGCGAATAATATGCATTATCATGAATAAAATTTTGTTTCCTCGAGGATTATTTGTATCTTTGCACCAGAAATTAGCATCAAGAGTGCTTAAGTGCACACCAACCGGCCTGGGGCGCTTCGCTTGTCGAAGAACCGTTTTGTAAAAATGTAGTCGTTGGCAGCGGTGGTAAAACGATGCGAGTGAGAATGTATAACCCACTAAAGATTAACGATTATGGAAATCAAGAAGATTGAGAATTGTGATTTTGTGATGATGCCGCGTATGCAGCATCGTGGTTTGGCACCTAAGCATGTAGAGCGTGATGCGTTCAAGGCTGAGTTGAAACATGTGGAGGGGCATGGGGATTACTGGCTGCTGTATCAGCAGTCAAAGCCACATTTGGTGGCTCATGTTCAGTTACCAAAGTCGGAAGCTGAGTTTGATAATATTCTGGGATTCTGCTTAGGCCAGAATCATTGGTGTGAGTACATCGAGGGTGATCTGTCGTTCCTATGTGTAATCGCCAGCTACAATGCGGCAGAGCTAACTCCAAAGTACCCTGAGTTTATCAGCGAACGGGTTTATGCCTTATATGATGCTACATATTGGTGGTATGAGTATGGGATGAAATAAAAATGTGAGAGCGAACATCGCTCTCCTTGAATAATTACAAAAAAAACTAAGTTAATCTACCATAGAAACATTAACTCTAAAATCGTTCTCTGTCCTCCGTGCTATCGCAACACTAATTGGACATTATGTATAAATTTACGATGCAAAGGTAATACTTTTATTTGGATAGCGCAAGGTTTTATTGGCGTTTTTTGCAAAATATGTTGTGCAAAATTTGCGTGTTTCGCGATTTTGCGCTATTTTTGCAAGCGATTTATAAATTAGATTGTTACGATGTATAACTTTTCTTATTTTAAATGCCGGTTCCAGACATGTGAACTTGGCATCGGAGGGACGCCCTCATTACAAGGCAAGGGAGCACTGGTTGATATTCTCAACGCAGACTCCCAGGAAAATCGTTTTTTTATTTTTGCTCAAACACCAAAGCAACTGCTTTATTATCACGAGTATGCTATGCCGCCCCAAAACGATATGTTTGTGATGAGGGCTGCTAACAACAGGGTAAGAGAGTTTGCTGGCGATCAGTTTGAAGTGATTACCCAGGCCGATCATCCCTATGTGTATGTGGTGATTGATGCCAATCCCGATGAGCCACTTGTAGCCATTGAGAACTGTAAGATTTGCAAAAGAGCAAAAGACGAGGTGCGGATGGTACTTGAGTACTCATTTAGTAGAGACTTGGGAACCGTAGGCTGGAAGGTGAAACTGGAGCCCTTTGAACCAAAGCTTGAGGAAACGAGTAGGATTACGAGGCTGATGGCTAAGATTAACGATCCTCAAGATTCCGAACGTTCACTTGAGAGAATGTATGGCATAAAAAAGACCGACTTCCTGATTCGTAACTGTCTCCGTAGTAAGGCTAAACGGAGTGCAAAGCGAAAATCGGATGAGATGCGAGATTATGTATTGTTCAGCGATAAAGAGCTAGTGATTGAACTGCTGGATGAGGAGTTGAAAAAACTAAGGGGTGCGAAAAACATATCTCGTCCGGTTAGATTCTTACAAGACCATGTGGTTATAGACCGCGCAACCTATGAAGCATTTATAAAATGTTATCCTTACATGAAAAACAGAATATCGCCATCGCGATATAACGACTATACTAACCCGGAAAAAAAAGACCACTATAAAAACGATAATCTCTACTATAAATACCAAGAAACATTTTCTGCTATACTAAAAGATATAACTGAGTAAACACTTACTTCAGATGACCGATTCTGGGTATTTTTGGGTCGAACTGGTTTCGCCCATTAATACCCACTTATTTTGCCTTTTGATTAACAAAAATACCCTATATTTGCACCCGAAATTTCAACTATAAATAATAATGTATAACCTACGACAGGTATGGGCCCATTCTGTTTTGCTAACGTGAAGCAAGAATGAAACAAATTGTGATCGAAATTGATGATGAGGCTTACGAGCCTTTTATGGGAATGATGCGCCTTTGCCCTGCTGCAAAGGTGGTATGTACTAGCGATGCGGCTGATACGAGTGGCATGAGGGATCGTTGCATGGCGATGGCTATAGCGGAACTGCAGCAAAGAAATGTTATTCGTTTAGTATCTGATTATACGTTTATCATGAAGCTGGTTAATCAGGGGGAGGTAGATAAGAAATTGTTTTATCCATCACCACTTGACTTTATAGCCTATCTGCGGCAAATTGGTGCGAGCGATATTCCTGGCAAGTCGCGCTTATACGAGATGTTAGGACTTACCAGTGGAAAGTATCCCGAATGGACGTTTGCCGACAATCCAGGAGCTGGCGAAACTATCCGCCGAAACAACGTTGCCCGTCAGTTTTTGAGTGCTTATATAAGAGCCAAGAGGGCATTAGCGGAAGGATTAGCGGAAAAGTAATAAGTGGAGCGGAAAGATAAGCGGAAAGTATGTTTTTAAGCCATTGTAGGCTCAATAACTTGCTATAATTTTGCACTCGCAAACAAGAAATTGTGAGCAAAGAAATTAAAGTTTAACAATTTAAAAAATTAAGATTTATGGAAACAAGTTATTATTCAGAAGAGCTGTGCGAGCAGTTAGCTAAGGAGCTCTTGAAGGAAAAGGCTGAGATGGTGAAACTCGAGGCTAGTGTTGAGAACCTGACAAAGCTGATCTTCGAAGCGAAGAAGGAGGTGATCGATCGAACAGTGATGTACAAGTGGTTCAAAATTTGGGGCCAAACATGCGTAATCGTTGCACCTAAGTTTGAGTATTCTGATGGGTACATTACAGTAAGTGCATTTTTTGCAGCAGAGCCTGGAAATGATGGCGTGAACGAAGCATACTTGACCGCTGAAGAAGCTAAGGTTTATGCAGATTACAAAGCTGCTTTTAAGATTAGAAGAACTGACAATAATGCAGAGAAGTTAATCAAAGCAGGAACCAAACTGAGCGTAATGAATAAGAAGGTTGTTCTTGTTCGCCATCGTTCTTGGGTGATAGGTATTGACAAGTGTGTGAACAAGAACTTCTTCAAGGAGTCGGGCCTCTATATTAGAGAGGACGGTTGGGACTCTCCCTACGAAAAACTCGAGAAGAAGGAGGAGTGAGAGCGCATCTTGATAGAGGATACTGTCCAATGTTAGAAAATCTGAGAGATAAAATATAGGGATAGTTATGAGAAACAAATATGGTGTAAAGATCATAAAGTGGTGCGCATCGTGTGATGCCAGGGTGATAACCACCACAGGTACGTGCAGAATGTGCTCGCTGGACAGCAAGGAGGTTAAGCCCTATGACGGGTGCAGCAACTGGCAACTTAGAAGTGGGCTTGAAGAGGCTGGATCGGCCAAAGGTGGTGTGAAACGTAAGGCTTACTTCAACTATCTGCAAGAGGTGCGCGACCGCGAGGCTACAGCCAGGAATCTGGGACTAAGAATAACTGCTAAGTCTCTAGAAGAGGTAAGGGCAGAGTTTGAGATAGAGAACGGAAGCGTTTATTACATTGAACATTAAACATTAAATATTAAACATTAAACATTCTTGTCATCTCGACTAAGCGAAGCGCATGGAGAGATCTCATGAGATGTCTCGACTATGCTCGACATGACAGAATTGTATTATAAAAACATTATAGTAACTTTATTTATTAACAAATTAAATTTTAAACAATTATGGAGACAATGATTTTGAGAGTTAAGAAGTGCGGACAGATG
>JAEEGK010025747.1_pt1 | contig 12046 bp, 7 predicted proteins | sample 8958771 | NCBI WGS metagenome assembly JAEEGK01 (sample SAMN16246547, study PRJNA631951) | gut metagenome | biome: gut microbiome; feature: rumen; material: SC-attached | host: Bos | place: Iran: Karaj | collected 2018-10 | reverse complement strand
ACTGAGGCTAAAAGGAAAGAGCCCGGTGCAATACCGAGCTCTGTTCCAATCTAAGGCCTCGTAACTTAATGTTAAACCGTCCAGCTTTTGGGGGTCACATCAGAGCGCGGCCTCTTTTAACATATCAGAGAGACTCTTTTAGTCTGCCTTGCGGATGCAGCGGACTTCCACACCCTGAACAAACTGGGCGTAACTCAAGTTAAGACGCCCTTCATATGCTGCAGAGAATGTGGACATCAGCACAAAAATCTGGAAACTGGTACCAGTCGCATTGGGCTGGTATGCCGAAGAAGTCATGATCTGATTCAAAGCGCACTTTCCTAACCACTCGGGAACAGAACAGAAAGTAGCCTTGACATCAGTGGCATTGTAAGATCCTGTAGCCGTAGTGCTGGTCTTGTTGCGGGCCCCAAGGAATGAGAAGTTCCATCCTTCGGCATTGAATCGAGCTATAGAAGACCCCTTGAAATCTGCCTCATAGTAAACTGCAGTATTATCATCAATGGCGGCACTTTCACCTTGATCTTTGTTAGAATTGCCAACCAGTTTCAGGAAATCAGCACGGGTAGGAATATACCAGCCCGGAGGGCAAATACCCTGGCTGCCTTCGAAACTTCTGTAGTTTCCTTCAGTAGGAGCAGAGCTGGTGGAATACGTAATGGAACTCCTCTCCACGCCCAAAGCTGTAGCAAAATCATACAGATAAGCATCAGTCCTGTCCGTAGAAGGGATAGCGGTTTTGTTATCTGTGTCGATGGTGTAAGTATACCAGATACCTGAATCCTCTACGGGATTGGAAGAGACTTTCTTGCCGGCGGGAACATAGGCAAGAGGAGCCGCCATCCAATACCTGTTGTCGGCCAGTTTGATAATAGGATACTCTTTGCCGGCATAAGTGAACTTATTGTTCTCAAGGTCTTCCTCGAACTGGACGGTAGCCACGCCGTTAACCACAAGGTTCACGCAGTTGAAAACATGGTCGCCGTTGATGTTGCCGACCAAAGGCAGAGATGCTGCACCGCCGGCAACTTCCATACCGCCGTCGACACCGGCGTTGATAGTGGCAAAATTATAAGCGGCGTCAGATGCACTGTTATAACGGAAACGGCCGAGGAATGCGCCTGCAGTAGCAGCACCGCTGATTGTGCAATCTACTTTGCAAGCGTTCCAGTTGGTAACTGCATCCTTCTCGGAATTATAACCGCCAACTATACCACCGGTGGCACCGCCGGCAGCCGCATTGGTAATGTTGCCTGTGCTTTCTACATTGGTGTAATTGCCAAAGGAATAACCGGCAATACCGCCAACTTCAGGCTCCTTGCCCACTATAGTGGAGCAATAGCTGGTCTGATTATTAACAGCACCGCTGTTCTTGAGGTTGCTAAGCGAACCGTTGAGCGCACCGCCGATACCGCCGAGCACAACAGGTATATTACATTTGTTGGTAACAGCACCGCTATTCTCAGCCCCGTTCAGGGTAATGCCGCCCTTGTAAGTACCCATAATACCGCCGATGTAAGAGAGGATATTATAAGTAGTGTTGGCAGGGTCACCACAACTGTACATATCTTCAATGGTCACATCCCCGGTGTTCTTGACATTCTTAATTACCGACTTCTTTGTGACTTGTCCTATCACACCGCCAAAGTATGCCTGGACAGTTATTGCTTTACCCGAGCTGGCATCAGCTGCCGGATGGCTTGCAGAAGCGCCTTTCAGAGTCACGGAACCGCTGTTGGTACAGTCTTCCATATCAGCTTCCAGGAAACCTACAATACCTCCTGCGTTGATAGTCTTGATCTGGGACTCGAAAACAATTTTACCCTTGTTCTGGCAGTTCTTGACATTGGCAGTAGAAGCGCCTATAACACCGCCGAAGCACATCTGAGGGCCTCCGGTAGTAACCATATAAGGCTTAATGGTAAAGCTTGCTTCGTTGCTGCAGTTCTCAACAAGTACTCCCTTACTTGCACAGTTAGTATTGTCAGCTGCGAAAGGGCCGGCATTGCCGAATACGCCGCCTATTGTAGTGAAAGACGTATTACCGCCGCTCTGTGCCATTGAAGTACCGCCGGCAAGCGTGCCATCGACAACAATTTCTCCGTAGTTATGGCAATCAGATGCACCAAGGGTGACATAACCTGCCACACCGCCTATGCTCGCATCGGTAGCGGCAACGTCCGTGCCGCCATGGTAGGTAACCTTTCCATAGTTCTTTGCAGACTTAAGCTGGCCTTCTACTATACCGACCACACCGCCAAGGGCAGGATAGCTGCCGGAACCGCCTGCAGGATAGCTCCACTCGATATCACCACGGTTGATACAGTTCTCGATAATGCCACAATCCTTATCGGCATTTTTGACAGAAGGTGTCTGGCCGACTACACCGCCGATACCGAACTTCTTCATTCCTGCGGAGGGTCCGCTGAAGACAAACTTGATAGAACCTGTATTCTCACAGTCCTTGACAATTGTCTTGCCGGCCTGCTCAGCATTGCCGATACGGCCGACAACACCGGCTATGGCGCTGCAGGATGCAGAGTTATTAGTGAGTTCAACGTCGATAGAGCCTGTAAACTTACAGCCCTCTACTATACCCTTTTCTGATTCACCGACCACACCTGCGCAATAAATACGGCCGGCGTCACCGGACTTAACCGTAATCTTACCTGCGACATTGCAATCCTTGACCAAGCCTTCGGAAGAAGACACGATGAACGATATTCCAGTCATGTCGGAGATAGCCTCGGTCCAATTGATAGCGCAAGTGGCGTCGATATTGACATCCTTAACGACACCGGTGGCGGCAAGTTTGGCAAACAGTGCGTTAGTGGCAGCAAGATTCTTGATAGTGAAGCCCTTGCCGTCAAATGTACCTGCATAAGACTCGGCAGGGACAATCTCAACCTCGGTGCAGTCGATATCGTTGCCAAGTTCGGCAACGTCGCTATCGGTATAATTGGAAGCTTCGGCAAGGAATTCCTTAAGCTCCTGGGCGTTGGTGATCACACCGTACTTCCAGCCGCCTAACGGAGAAATGTCGCCGAGGGGAAGGATGGCGCCGCGGGCGATGGTAGCACCGTTTTCACTGACCTTCTGGGCAGATTTGCCATCTTTAACCGATGTTACATTGAGGCCGCTGAACTGGCCGGGAGCAACTGCAGCATAGTAGGTGGTTCCTACAGCAAAGCCTTCAGCGCATGACACCGCCACGCCTACTGCAGGAGTTGCAGCAGGGGTTACAGGGAAAGCGACTTCAGGGGCTGCACTTGCAGAAGCAGTCACTTGCACGGTGCCGCCGAACGATCCGGTAAGGGGAGCGAAAGTCACCTTGGTAAAGCCTTCCTGGGCCACCTGGAAAGAAACCAGCGACACAGTGTTGTAGAATGTCGGCTTAGATGCCACGCTCTCGAAATAGGCTACAGATGAAAGGGCGTCAGGATCGACAGTCGCGGTACCGGAAACAGTCTGGTCACCAATTTTCATCGTCACCACATTGCTGGAGCAAGATACGGCGTTCTTGAAAGGATAAGCAGCCACAAAAGTAGTGCTTCCTTCAGGTACCGAACCGGAAATGGTAACGGAGGAGCCGTCAACGGCGCTGACCGTAAACTTCTCTGCGCTTCCATTCCCGCCGGGGAACACGGCGACTTCTTCGCCGACGCTCCATACGACCTTCTTGCCGTCGAGAACAGCCTTGGAATCTACATCGCAATTAGCGGAAAGTGTAATCTGCACGTAGCCCTTCTTGGGTCCTACGATTTCTTCGGTAGCAAGTTCCCTGGTACAGGAAACTGCGGCAGCAAGCACGAGTGCTGCAAAGACAAAATACTTCTTCATAGCAACTCTCATTCTACCAGTCGAAAGACTCTTGCTCGGTGAAATCCTCGGTGCTTGCATCGGGGCTTTCACAAAGAAGCGCTGCGAGGCTTTCCTCTACTGTTTCACAAACCGGAGCAGCGTATGCTCCAAACAAAGGTTTTTTGATCATAATAATATGGTTAATAATGATAATCAATCTTATTCGCCAAGATGCAAAAATAAAAAAATTCGAGCAAGAACAAAATAATCGGGAGGATAATTTAAATGCCCGACAGCATCAAATTATCCTCCCGAATCGAGAAAACGGACTTTCAATCAAAGCCGCATATACAGCATCCCTACCAATTAAACTCTCCCCCGTCTTCGAAATCCTCGATGACGGCATCTTGGCTTTCGCAGATCAAGCCCTCGATGAGTTTCTCTGCAATTTCACATACAGGAGTTAAATAGGCTCCGGAGAATGCTTCTTTAATCATAATCGAAAAAAACTATTTCAGAATAACATTAGTCAGGAGAATATAACCAGCATGACCGGATTCTGTCTCTATATGGCCCACGAGTTTGGAAATGGAGGCTACATCCATACCGGTAACTGCAGCACCGTTAACCTTGGTGGAAGAAGCTATGTTAATCGGCTGCCCTGCCAGACCCATATTAACATTTTTTTGGTTGTTTATCTGCCCGCCAATAATAATACCAGTACACACCCCCTCGGAAGATGTGATGTTCACATCCATATCTATATTGTAGAAGTCCTGGGCAGTATTTCCAACGGCTCCCACAAGGCCTCCTATAAACGAGTTAGCCTGGGAATTGCTGGAAACACTACATTTGACGGTACATCCAAAGATATTGCCCTGCGCAAAGCCGGCGATTGAACCGACGGAACTTGCATAATCAGAATAATCTACTGCGGAATCCTCCTTCTTTCCCCAAGTAGCACCTGTAACGGAAATATCGCCATAATTAGCACTGTTTTCAATAACTTTCGGCAATCCACCAATACCGCCGACCCTCAACTGAGAAGGTGAGGTAGTGGTAATCTTACCCTTGTTGGTACAACCAGTTATGATAAATGCACTATTAGTTCCTCCAACAATGCCCCCTATGTAGCTAAAAGTGGTATTAACTTGAGCGGAAGATAACGTAATATCGCCTTCGTTAATACAATCTTTCCATTCAAGCTCTCCGGCCTTATGAATAGCACAATACCCTCCGATGCCGCCGATCGCGGTCTGCTTGCCAGTGGAGGTAACAATCACGTCTCCCTTGTTTGTACTACCGTTCATGCTGGCATTGACAAATCCGCCAACACCACCGACGCGGATGTAACCAGAGCTCCCAGTAGCAGCGTCAAGAGTAACTTTACCGGTATTGTGACAATCGTCACATATAACTGTCTTTGAGGCATGCCCAACGCAACCGGCAACACCACCTATAGCCGGGTAGGGCATAGACCCGGCAGAGCTAGGAGTATCGGCGCCTGTTTTGGTAGCGCCGAACATACCGGTTACGCTTACATCGCCACTATTGCTGCTGCCCGTAATACCGCCCGACACATACCCGGCAACACCGCCGATATTGGGACGTGTACTCTGGCTCTCTTTAGATGTGGTGTAAGTAACTGCTGCTGTATTTGAACAATCTATCATCTTGGCTGCAGTATATCCAACCACTCCGCCTAGATTCACATAAGCCCCGGTTCCGCCCGCAGTGAACTCATAAGATATTTCTCCGGAATTCTTGCAATTCTGGATGATACCACTGTTGTTGATGGTACCAAACAAGCCACCAGCATAAAGATTCTTACCGACTCCTGTATTCTTAATAGTGAGTTTCCCAGTATTCGTGCAATCTTTTACTGTTACTTGACCGTTCGCACCTATTGAGCGTCCGGCAATGTTGCCAAAGTAAGGCACATTTGTCTGCCCAGCAAATGTAAGGGTAACGTCTCCGCTGTTGGAACAACCGTCAATAAGACTTTTGTCCCCAGTGGGCTGTCCAACAAGAGATCCATAATAAGCACGGGCAATTTCAAAGTCCCAGTTAGACGTAATATCGGCAGCATTAGAGCAATTCTCGAGCTTGCCATCGTTATAGCAGCAGATAAAGCCGAAAGATTTTTCAACATCCGGGTCGGGATAGCTTAAGGTGCAAGACTTGTCAAGTTTCAGATTTGAAATCGTTCCAGTATTGGTGCCAAACAAAGCCACGCCGGCGGAAGTCCAGTTCTTCAAGCTATAGCCGCAGCCGTCAAAGGTTCCGGCCCAGGATGCCGCGGAAGTAAGGGTTACACCGGTCAGGTCAATGTCGTTGGCAAGAGCCACCTCGTCGCCCTCAGCGTAAGTCTGGGCTGTTGAGAGGAATTCCTGCAGCTCGGCAGCATTGTGTATCTTGCTGTACTTCATGGTTACCTTGGAAGCAACATCACCAAAATCAAGGCCTTTGTTGCGCTCCAGAGTAAATGATTTATCGCTTGTGACAGTACCAAGTTTACTATCGTTTCCAACACCCACTGTAAAGCCGGTAACGGCACAGGGGGCTACAACAGCATAATATGTTTTTTTAGGGGTAAAAGCCTTGTCGGAAAACACCTCGATACCATTCCAACCCTCCCCGTCAGGGGCGGTGATAACGGGATCGGCATCAGCAGAAAGAGCAGCCTGAACATTACCGGTAACGGCAACCTTATCGTCATTGGCAAGCAGTCCGACTATGTTGGCATCTGCCATTTCGCCAACGTTAAACGCAAGCAGGGCAAAAAGGTTCTTGAACTGAGCCTTTTGGGTTAAGTCAGTGTAAACCGCGGCAGAAGACATAGCCTCAGGGTCGATGTTTCCATCATCGGGAATGTTCTGCGAGTCGGGAATACTGAACTTCACGGAATTGCCATCACGACTGACAGCATTATCAAACGGATACACAGCAACCAGGCTGGCCGTACCTTCCGGCACCGATCCGGAGATGGTGACGTTGCTGCCGTCAACAGCCGTAACAGTGAACTTTTCGGCTGTAGTGGCTTCGCCCGGATAGACAGCTACCTCGTCACCTACCGCCCATACTACTTTGCTGCCGTCAAGAACTGCCTTGGTGGAGTTGTCAACACCGGCAGAAAGAGTAATCTGGACATAGCCTTCGCGAACCGAAGGCTCAGGAATCTGCTCAACTGTAGCGGTTTCTTTGTTACAGGAGACAAGAGCGGCAAATGCAAGCGCCGCTAAAGCAAAATACTTTGTTTTCATAAGGCTCAACATTTACCAGGTGAAATCTTCAACGGCACCAAAATCCTCGGTGGTGCCTTCCGGGCTTTCACAGATCACTCCTTGGGAGAGTTCCTCTGCAAGTTCACATTCTGGAGCTGAATAAGCTCCCGGAACTGATTTTTTGATCATGGTTAAAAATATAGTTAAGGTTATTTGCGATATTTTGCCGGCACACTCACGTGGTACGACACTTTGAGAGGAGTGTCGGTGTCGGTGAGCCAGTTGGTCACATAAAAATTGACATCGAATTCATATACATTCCAAGGCTTGCGGCTGTCGATGCCGTTGACTGAGAAACTGATTTCCTCTTTCTCGTTCAGACGCCCCAGACGGGAATAAACCACCATCTCGCTCCCTGGAGCCTTGACAAAACAAACTGGAATGGTACTGAGGTTCTTGACCGTGACGGTCATTTTCTTTTCCGAAAACTTAACGTCGCTTATGCTAATGCAGGCATCAAGAAGAGGCTTGATGAATTCTTCTTTTCCGTAAATGCAACCGTCCGCGAAAGCTACGGTCCGTCGGGCGTCAAGAGCCTCGCGGATGCCCTTGAGAGAACGCTCTTTCGCAAACACCAGGGTCATGGGGCGGTACTCGCCCTTTTCGTAATCGACCCACTGGAACATAGGCTTGTGGGCATCGGTACCCGTGGTTATGGCAAGGTCTTTTTCCATTGCCCAGTGGAATGCCTCGGGATCGAAGCCGGAGAAGCTGTTATAAATCTCTATACCGTCTATCAGGCCCCCGTTGAGAAGTTCCGTATGGATGGGCCACCATTTTGTTTCGTTGGGTGCCTGCTGCTCCCAGTCGGGATGGTTCCAGGTAACGAATGCACCCTGCTTCTTGGCCTCGGCAAGGCCTGCCTTGATGGCGGTTTCTTCCTGTTTGACTTCATCGGAGCCGAATTGACCGTCGGAGGCCTCGGCAGCCGCGCATATAGCGTCGGCGTCAGAAATGAAATGGGTGTTGAAGTGCCCGGGGAAGATCCTGGTGCCGCGTGTGAGCTCGGCGCCGTGAATGACCATTATGCCGTACTTCTTGGCGGCCTTGGCAGCCATTTCATAGGATGAATTGCGGTTAACATTGGCACTCCAGTCCTTGACCATATGCTGATGATGAGTATCCAGATGGTCGGTGATGGAGATAAAATCAAGGCCGTCAAAATCGGCCTCGTCAACGCGGGTGACCGGCCAGACCTGGGCGTCGCTGAAGTTGGTATGAAGATGGAAATCTCCCTTGAGGGTTATGTATCCTGGAATGTCGGGAATGCTTGAACGATGTGGGACAGGAGCATTTAAGTTGATGGCCGTGAAGGCCAAGATGGCGAATACAAGTAATCTTTTCATAATTTTTAGTGTCATAAGACTACAAATATAAAAAATTTATTTATCTTTGCCGTCCAAAAATGAAAAAGGGGGTGATAAAAGAATGATCATAGTACCGGTAAAAGAAGGCGAAAACATCGAGCGCGCTCTTAAGAAATTCAAGCGTAAGTTCGAGAAGACTGGCGCCGTGCGCGAAATGCGCTCCCGCAAGAACTTCGAGAAGCCTTCTGTGAAGAAGCGTATCGCTAAGCAGAAAGCGATCTACGTCCAGCACCTCCGTCTCCAGGAAGAGCAATAATAACTATCAATAAAAAAGGCGCAGACTTGATTGAAGTCTGCGCCTTTTTTATTTAAGGGCCGGGCTACACGGTGCCCTGCTCAAGCATTGCGGTTGCAACCTTCATGAAGCCGGCGATATTGGCGCCCTTGACATAGTCGACGCTGCCGTCCGGCCTGGTGCCGAACTTCACGCACTGCTCGTGGATGGACTTCATGATAAAGTGAAGCTTGTCGTCCACTTCTTTGGCATCCCATGAGATATGCTCGGCATTCTGGGTCATCTCCAAACCGGAAGTGGCCACGCCGCCTGCATTGACGGCCTTGCCGGGAGCGAACAGGATACCATTGTCCTGGAAGTAGTGGATAGCGCCCGGCTGGCATCCCATATTGGACACCTCGCAGCAGCACCAGCAGCCATTGGCTGCGAGTTCCTTGGCATCATCCTCGGAAAGTTCGTTCTGGAAGGCGCAAGGAAGGGCAATATCGACAGGGATGCTCCAAGCCTTCTTGCCGGCGGTGAAGAATGCCTTGCCGGGGAACTTGGTGGCCATATCCTCAACCCTGTTGCGGTTGGATGCGCGCATAACAAGCATATAGTCGATCATCTCCTTGGTAATGCCCTCGGGAATATGGCATACTCCGTCGGGACCGGAAATCGCAACGACCTTGGCACCGAGTTCGGTAGCCTTGGTTGCTGCACCCCAGGCCACGTTGCCGAAGCCCGACAGGGCTATCTTCTTGCCCTGGATATCCTTACCCGCCTTCTCCAGAAGGTGCTGGGTAAAATACAGAGCGCCGAATCCGGTAGCCTCGGGACGCAGGATGCTGCCTCCCCAGGTGCCGCCCTTTCCGGTAAGCACACCGGTATTGTACTGGCGGGCCAGTTTCTTGTACATTCCGTACAGATAGCCTATCTCACGGCCGCCTACACCCACGTCGCCGGCAGGTATGTCCTGATCGGGGCCTATACACTGCCATAGTTCAAGCATAAAGGCCTGGCAGAAGCGCATGATCTCGTCGTTGCTCTTCCCTACCGGGTCAAAATCGGAGCCTCCCTTGGCACCTCCCATAGGAAGGGTGGTGAGAGCGTTCTTGAAGGTCTGCTCGAAGCCGAGGAACTTGAGCATGGAAGGAGTTACCGCCCTGTGGAAACGGAGCCCGCCCTTGTAAGGGCCGATGACGCTGTTGAACTGGACGCGGTAGCCGGTGTTGGTCTGCACCGCTCCCTGATCATCAACCCAGGTCACGCGGAACGTAAAGATGCGGTCCGGTTCGACCATTCTCTCGACAATCTTTGCCTTCTCGAATTCGGGATGCTGGTTATACACATCCTCCACCGATTCCAAAACCTCCTGAACAGCCTGGAGATACTCATTCTCCCCAGGATACTTGGCCCGGAGCTTGGCCAGAATTTCATTGGTATTCATAAGTGTTATTAAAATAGTGTGTGGTTAGGTCTTATTGCTGCATCTGTTCAGCTTTGGCCTGAAGCTCCTTCTGGAGCGACTCCATAGTCCTGTCGGCAGGAATGCCGAGGGCCTTGCGGGCGGCGGCGGTAAGATCGTCGGCCTGTGCAGGGTCGATGTACAGGGCAGTGGTCTGGTCGAAAACGAACACATAGCCGCCATCCTTAGCAAGCTTCTCGATCGTATCCTGGGCTTTCTTATAGAGCGGAGCCATAAGCTGCTGCTGTTGCTGCTGAAGCTCGGCCTGAACGGTCTGGTTGAACTCCTGGATACGCTGCTGGATGTCGGTCAGTTCCTTCTCCTTGGTCTCACGGATAGCCTGGGTCCAAGTAGAGGCCTTCTGCTGATACTGCTGGTATTTGGTATTGAACTCATCGGCCATAGCCTGATAAGTCTCGCTTGCCTCCTTGGTGGAAGCGTCAATAGTGGCACGGGCCTGGTCCGCCTCGGGCATCAACTGTACCAATTCGGTAAAGTTAACATATGCGAACTTCTGCTGTGCGAACGCTGCTGCGCTCATCATTGCCAATGCGGCAACCAAAAGAATCTTTTTCATATCAAATAATTTAAAATTGTTGTCCGATAACAAAATGGAATTGACTGCCGCCGGTGCTGTCGTTGGCATCGAAACCGTAGCCCCAGTCAACACCCAGCAAACCGATCATCGGCAGGAAGATACGCACGCCCACACCGGCACTGCGCTTGATTTGGAAAGGATTGAAATCCCTGATATCGCTCCAGCAGTTGCCTCCTTCCAGGAAGCCCAGCACGAAAATGGTCGAAGACGGCTGCAGGATTACAGGATAACGCAACTCCACGGTGAACTTGTCGTAAACATTGCCCGCATAGGCGGTACGGTTGGAGTTGTATTGGGTAGGAAGGTTAGGAGTCAAGCTGCCGTTGGTGTAACCACGCATGGCTATGACCTCCGTACCGTACGAATAATAGCCGGACATTCCGTCGCCGCCCACAACGAATCCCTCGAACGGAGAGTATCCCCAGTTACGGTTGTAGAAACCAAGATAGCCGAACTGCGCCCTGGTCATGAGCACCAGGTCTCCGATGAGCTTGGTATATGTAGCGGCCGAGAATTTCCATTTATGATACTCGATCCACTTGTAGCGGTCCGCGACCGACCAGTTGTTGTACTGCACGTCCCTCCAGCCGATGGGCTTGCCGTCACGCTCGGTAATCTTGTTCCCCTTAGGGTCAAGGTCGTAGTTGCGGAACAGCGAGAAAGGAGGCGTGAGCGACAGCGACAGCGAGAAGTCCGATCCCGTACGGGGATAGATCTGCTGGTCGGTGGAGTTACGCATCAAGTTGATGGTATAGCTAATATTATGCGAAATACCGTTGTCGAAGATAAAGTATCCTCCGTCCCAGTTCTTGAGCCTGTAAGTCTGCCAGCTGAGTCCGTTGTAAAGCACGAAGTAATTGTCAGGCCACTTGAGGCGGTTACCCAGCGACGCCGACACGCCGAATACCTCCATCTGGCGGCTGTTGTCAAGAATGCCGAGCCAGAGGTTGGAATTGGTGTAGCGCGTATAATAGCCCGACAGGTTGAGCGAGGTAGGCTTCTTGCCGAAGAGCCAGGGCTCTACGAAGCTGGCGGTCAGGGCGGTATAGTATTTTCCGTTGGTCTGGAAACGGAAGGCAAGGCTCTGTGCGTCTCCGAGCGGAACGGGCCTCCAGGCGCTCTTGTCGAAGAATCGGCTGGTAGAGAAGTTGTTGAAGCTCACGCCCACGGTGGCCACGAAGGTGCCTGCACCCCAACCGCCCGAAAGTTCAAGCTGGCTGGAAGGCTTCTCGGTGACGTTATAGACTATGTCAACCGTGTTGTTTAGCTGATTGGGTATGATTGACCATCCCTTGGGGGGGTCGGATATGGCTT
>JAEEGK010025745.1_pt1 | contig 12046 bp, 9 predicted proteins | sample 8958771 | NCBI WGS metagenome assembly JAEEGK01 (sample SAMN16246547, study PRJNA631951) | gut metagenome | biome: gut microbiome; feature: rumen; material: SC-attached | host: Bos | place: Iran: Karaj | collected 2018-10 | reverse complement strand
GCTGGTTTTCTTGCTCCACAGCCGTCTTCGCAGCCTTCGTCTCCGTTAACTCGGTGTTGAGGCGCTCATTCTTCGCCTCCAGCTCATGCTGAATGTTGATGAGGCTGTCCATCTGATGCACATATTCTTTAGAGATCTTCTGCACGCGCTCCAGTTTCTTCTTGATGCGGTTGTAGTCGGCCTGACGTGCCATCAATCCTTCGATTTCTGCGATCTGAGCCATAATCAGACTGTCTTTCTGCGACAACGAGTCGGCCAAATCGCCGGCCTCCGCTTTGATACGGGCGTGCTCGGCCTTCAATGAGTCGAGCTGGCGCACCAAATCCTGATTGTCCTGGGTGCTCTTCTCTTCCAATGCAACGACTTCCTTATAATCGGAACTCTTTGTGAAATAGAGAATTGCAAACAGAACCGTGGTGGCGAAGAATATGCAGGTCAGAATGGCCCACAGTCCCGCATGGTCGTTGATAAAATTATTGTTTGTTTTTGGGTTGGGTGAATCAAAAGTTTCCATAATACATCGTATATTTGCACTCTAATTGAACTACAAAATTACTACAAAATTGCATTGTGATGATAAAAAATTTTTCTCTCCTAAACAATTTACTCTCAGTTTTTTACCCTCGTCTTTGTTTATCATGTGGTGATGTTCTTCAAGAAAATGAGGAACATTTGTGTCTGAATTGTCAGCTACATCTCCCCGAAACCGATTCGCACAAAGTCGAAAATCACCCGTTGGAACAGATTTTTCGAGGTCGTGTTCCGGTGGAAAACACCTATGCTTTTTTGAGTTTTCGGAAGGGAAATTGCGTACAGGAGATTCTGCACCAGCTGAAGTACAAAGGCAACAAGGAGGTGGGGGCATATTTGGGTGAAATGTATGGGAAGAAGCTCCGCGCCAAAGGCCGTCTCGCCGATGCCGACTGCATCCTGCCCATCCCATTACATCCTAAAAAACTCAGAATCAGAGGGTACAACCAGAGCGAATGGATTGCCAAAGGGCTGAGCAAAGGTTTGCAGATTCCCTACGACACGCACATTCTCGTACGCAGCACCTTCACGGAGACGCAGACGCGAAAGTCGCGCTTCAGCCGCTGGGAGAATGTGAAGGAGGTGTTCGCCGTGACGGATGGCGATGCAATAGCCGGCAAGCATGTCATCGTGTGCGATGATGTGCTCACCACGGGAGCGACCACCGAGGCGGCCGTACGGAAAATCTTGGAGGTGCCCGGCACACGCGTCAGCGTGGTGACACTCGCCACCGCCCAGTAAACTCAAGGTTTGTAGTATTCGCGCTCTTTCAACTGGTGCGCAGGCTTGTCCTTGTCGGGATTTCTACCATTTACCTTATTGATATACAGCCATTTGCCATTATCCTGCACAAAGCCATGGTTCACACTCGACTCCGGCACCATGAAAGCGGCCACATTGCCCATAAAATCATCCAATGGGGCGATATCGTCGAAAATAATCATGTCGGCGCTCTGCGTTTCATATACCACCGTGTGCGTCTTCGGGTCGCGCTTGCCCGTACCCACATCGTAGGTATGGTGCTCGTATTTCAACGAAAATACTGAGTTTTTGGCATAGTCGAAAATAATCCGATAGGCTTTATCGGTGTATTTTTTGAAAACATTCGCCCCAAAAACAGGACTCATATCTTGTTTAAAATACAGAATTTCAATCACTTTCTGATTGGTGAACATATCATTGCCATTCCAGCCGAGCAGCGTGTAATAGGTCTTGTTCTTCGTCTTGGTCATCACCATTTTATAATACACTGCCCCGTACCATTTCTTATGGTTGCCGATGGTGGTCTGCGGATTGTCCATGATGGCGCGTTTGTCGTACAGCGGATATACCTCGAATTTCTTGCGCCCATCGTTATACACTTGGATAAATCCGAAATTTTCTACTGTAAAATCATCTTTATAAATGAACCAAGTGAAAATCTTGAACAGCTTGTCGGGAGAGGCGAGCACGGAGAAATTCTTGACCGAATCCCAACCAAATTTGAAGGAGTTATCTTCTTGGAGGGTAAGTTCCAGCAGGTTCATGAAGTCGTCGTTGAGTCCGTAGCGTTCCACCTCGGTGCGGGCGGTCATGGCCTCCACGCGCAGCCGGTCGAGCGAGTCGGCCCAGTACTCAAAGTCGCAGCCCTTCCCCTTGCGCTGTCCGAAAACCGACAGCGCCATCAGCAAGGTGAGCAGGAAGAGCGACATTTTTTTCATTCTGCGGGTATGGGGATGGCTAATTTCAGGCGATGCTGGTCGTCAATGGCCCAGATCGAACCGTTGCTGTATGCGAATTTTTCAAAAGTGCAGGTCAGTTCATAGTAAGATTCCTCGTGGGTGATATAGTTATATTGGTAGAATAACCATGTTTTTTCCGCTGCGGGACCTAACGCGTCGTACTTCAAATAGTAGATGGACTTTTCGTCCACCTGACACGAGCCAACAGCAGCGCGTACGGGGATGGTTCTCAAGTAGGTGCCAAAAGCATCAAAAAAGGCCATGCCCGTGGCAGGATTGTACATCGCTAACTTTTTTTCTTTCAACGAGATAAACTGCGTTGGCTCAAATTTTTCTATAGACAAATGATTTCTCGAAAGTTCTTTCAACTGGAAATTCACATTGATCAAATCATGTAATACAACGTCGTAAAGCCATATTGTATTGTCTGTGGAGTAGGTGGCGAGGGAAATATTGTTCAGTCCAGCATCCATCAGGTTAAGGGGCTCCATCAGAGGATTCATCTTCTCATCCAAAAAAAGAATCATCCCTTCATCTTGATAGAACAACATGATTTTCAGCGGATTATCTACATCAACAGAGGCAATATCGCCCAACTGGAAATTGCTGTACTGGTAGGGGAACAGTTCGTTTCCATTGCGTGCGTATTTATAGAGTGTCGAACCGTCGATCACATAGACATTGCCGTTAGGATCCACCGACACGTTGGTACCTTTCACTCCCTCTATGGTGTGGCAATAATCGTTATTCTGCGCGAAAGCAGAGACGCAGAACGCCACGAACAGCAGGGCGAGAAGGGTGGTACGGAGGCCGTGGGCGGGTTTCATGGTTCGGGGTTGGTTGTTGATTAAATTTACAATTAACAATGTACAATTTACAATTAAAAATGAAGGGGTTATGGGGCGCCGTTCATCTTTTCATCCCTTCATCTTTTCCTCCCGGCATCACTCCCCGAACAGCTGCTGCAGCGCCTGGGTGAGGGTATCACCGCGCAGACCTTTCGCAAGGATTCGGCCGTCTTTGTCGATCAGGAAGGTGCAGGGGATGGAGGAGACGCCGTACAGTTTGGCGGCGGCGGAGCCCCACCCTTTCAGGTCGCTCACATGGTTGGGCCATACCAGCCCGTCCTTTTCGATGGCGCCCTTCCATGCGTTGAGGTCCTTGTCGAGCGACACGCTGAACACCTCGAAACCTTTGTCGTGATACTTTTGGTACATTGATACCACATGGGGATTCTCGCGGCGGCACGGACCGCACCAGGAGGCCCAGAAGTCAATCAGCACCACCTTGCCGCGCAGGTCGGAGAGCTTGCGGGTTTTGCCCGTCGGGTCGTTGAACTCCAGTTCGGGGGCGATGCTGCCTTCCGCCGTGCGGAACTGCGGGGTGTTGATCTTGTTCCAGCGGTCTTTCACCAGCGGATGCTCGGGATAGAGGCCGTTGAGCGCCGACACCACCTCGGTCTGGATAGCCTTGTCTTGCGAGAAGTTGTCCAAGAACATCAGGGCGGCGAGGTCCGACTTGTGGTCCAGCATCAGCTGGCGAGCCTTGGCCGTAGCCCCTGCATCGCGTCTGTTGAACTCCTGCTGGTAGCCGTTCACAATATTCTGCACATTCGTCTGTGCGCTTTGTATCAACTGGTTACCCATCGTCTTCAGCAACGTTGCCGTGCTGGTCTCCCCTTCCCTACTGTCGGCCACACGCTGGGCATACTCGCTTACCAAACCCGCAATGCGGTTGCCGAATGCCACTTGCGCCTTCGGACTGTCCATCTTTCCATCATAATACTCATCGTCATACTGCGCCACCAACTCCTCAGCTTTCGTCATATAGTTATTCAACAGAACGTCAATCTCTTCGCGATAATCGCTGTTGCTCTTGGTATAAGCCGTAAGATTCATGACGAAATCGTTATAGCCTTGGATAGGTGCCGGCAACGAATTCTCGAAAGCAGGCTGCACCGCCGTAACAAAATTGCGGTAAGAGGCGAAGTAGTTTTTCATCACCTTCAACACCTTGATGGCGGCGTTGATGTACTGTTCTGCCGACTTTTTGTCCACCGTACCCTTGGGCGCATAACGTCCTGTGAGGGCTACCAGCGAGTCGTTTTGCTCCAGCGCCGCGCTGATGTCGTCAGCCATAGTGCTGAACGACTGGTGATAAGGATGGAATTTGGAAGTGAAAGTCGTGAAATACAGTTGCTTGCGATCGGTCTGCACCGCATGGTTCAAGCTGTCGAGCACTTTCTGACGAGAGACGAACACATCGGTAAGATCCTTGATGAACAGCATCGATTCAGAACCGCTGACCGCGGGTACATTCTGGAGGTTGCTCTCATCGATGGTCAGCGTAATGTTGTCGCCCGGATTCAGGCAAAGCAAAAACGACTGGTTGCTCGAAAACGCCAGAGCGTATAGATCCGTGGAGGGAATTTTTGTCTTGAGGGTAAACTGGTTATCGCTAATCTTCGCCTTCCCATACACGGGAGCATCCTTGTCGTAGGCCGACTTCAGCTCCACACTTTCCGACTTGCCGTTCAGCAAAGTGACTTTTAAAGTGACATTCTGTGAAAATAAAATGTTTGTCATCAGAAGGATGGCAAACATGACGAGGAAACTTTTCTTATTCATTTTTATATATTTACGGATACGAAAGGTCAGTTGAGGAATTTGAAGATGGAGTGTTCGAATTGTTCTTTAGCATATTTTAGGGTGATGCTCATGGATTTTTTGTTCGAGCTGGGGAATTCGTACATGGCGTTGGTCATAATTTTCTCCACGATGGAACGCAGTCCGCGTGCGCCAAGATTCAGTTCCACAGCTTTTTCCACGATGTAGTCAATGGCTTCGTCATCGAAGGTGAGTTGGATGCCGTCGAGGTCGAAAAGTTTAACAAACTGCTTGACCAGGGCGTTTTTGGGTTGGATGAGGATCTGCTTCAACGCAGCGGCATCGAGTTTATCGAGACTGGTGATAACCGGGAAACGTCCGCAGAGTTCGGGTATCAGTCCGAACGACTTAATATCCTGAAGGGAAACGTATTGCAGTAGGTTATCCTTGTCGATGTTGCGGTTTTTGGCATTGTAGCCGATGACGTTGGTGTTCATCCTTTCAGCGATGATGTGGTCGAGGTTGTTGAACGCTCCCGACCCGATGAAAAGGATGTTCTGGGTGTTGACCTGGATGAACTGCTGTTCGGGGTGTTTGCGACCTCCCTGCGGTGGCACGTTCACGATCGAACCTTCCAGCAGTTTGAGCAGTGCCTGCTGCACGCCCTCGCCCGACACGTCGCGGGTGATGGAGGGGTTGTCGGCACCCTTGCGCGCCACCTTGTCAATCTCGTCGATGAAGACGATGCCACGCTCGGCGCGGGCCACATCGTAGTCGGCGGCCTGCAGCAAGCGCGACAGGATGCTTTCCACATCCTCGCCCACATAACCGGCTTGTGTGAATACGGTGGCATCCACAATGCAGAACGGCACCTCCAACATCTTGGCAATCGTTCTGGCTATCAAAGTCTTGCCCGTACCTGTTTCGCCCACCATAATGATGTTCGACTTCTCAATCTCCACATCATTCTCGTTCTTTTCAGCGTACAAGATGCGCTTGTAGTGGTTGTAAACGGCCACGGAGATTACCCGTTTCGCCTCATCCTGCCCGATGACATACTCATCCAGCCGTGCCTTGATCTCGGCAGGCTTCAGCAGTTTGAGTTTGGGGGCGGGCGGGGCGGCCTTCACGTGGTTCTCGTGCAGCAGCTGCAAGGCGGCTTTGGCGCAAGTCTCGCAAATGGCACCCGAAAAGCCATAAATCAACGGCTCCTCTTTGGTCTCCGGGCAACCGCAAAAGCTACAAAACCCATTCGATTTGGATTGTTTTGCCATACCCTATTTCTTTCCCAGCACTTCGTCAATCATGCCGTACTCTTTGGCTTCGGCAGCCACCATCCAGTAGTTGCGGTCGCAGTCTTTCCACACCTGGTCGTACTCTTTGCCGGAGTGGTTGGCGATGATTTCGTAGAGTTCTTTCTTGAGTTTCTGAATCTCGCGGGCTTCGATTTCGATGTCGGAAGCCTGACCCTGTGCGCCACCCAGCGGCTGGTGAATCATCACGCGGGAGTGCGGCAAAGCGAAGCGCTTGCCCTTCGCGCCGGCACACAACAGCACAGCCGCCATAGAGGCCGCCATGCCCGTGCAGATGGTCGATACATCAGGGTTGATATACTGCATGGTGTCGTAGATGCCCAAACCGGCATGTACATACCCGCCAGGGGAGTTCAGGTAGATCTGGATGTCGCGTTCCGAATCCTGCGACTCCAAAAACAGCAGCTGCGCCTGGATGATGTTGGCCACGTCGTCGTCGATCGGCACGCCGAGGAAGATGATGCGGTCCTTCATCAGGCGGGAGAACACGTCCAGCTGGGTGATGTTCATCGGACGCTCCTCGATGATGTAGGGAGTGAGATAGTCGCTGACCGCCGACATGTACTTATCGACGTGCAGACTGGAGATGCCGTGATGTTTGACGGCGTAGTTTCTGAAATCGTTCATGAATTATTCTGCTTTAGGGGTTGCTTTTTTGGTTTTGGCAGGCGCTTTCTTGGCTTTCGGCTTGGCCTCTTCAGCGGGAGCTTCAGCAGGCTCTGCTGCGGCTTTCTTGGGGGCAGCTTTCTTGGTCTTCGGCTTTTTCTCCTCTTTCTTATCCTCCTTAATACCATAAAGCTCATCGGCGAACTCCTTGAAGGTCACTTTTTTAACTTTGATCTTCATCTTCTGCTGCAGCACGTTGCCGATGGCCTCGTCGAACAGCTGGTCGTAGATGTTCTTCACCGTATCTTTGTTCTTGAGGGTGTCGGCCACCATAGCATCCACGCGCTCGGCCACATCTTCGGCATTGAACTGGGCGAAGTAGTTCTTCATGAAGAAATCGCGCACATAGTTGCGGACGTTCTCTTCGGTGATCTGGATGTTGTTCTCCTTGGTGAGCTTGTTCTCGATGAGCTGCCACTTGAAGGAGTTGAGGTATTTGTCGAACTCTCCATTCAGCTTCTCTTCGGTCATATCCTCTTGAGCGGCAAGGATGTAGCGACGGAGGAACTCTTCGGGCAACTCAATCTTGAGGTTGTCAACGAGGGTGGTGATAGCGTCGTTCATGAATTTCTGACGGATGGAGGTGGCGTATTCGGCCTCCACTTTGGCGGCACCTTCTTTGCGGAGTTCTTCCACACTCTTCACCTCACCTTTCGGGTAGGCTTTCTTGAAGAAGTCGTCGTTGAGTTCGGCCGGTTCGAGGTGACCGATGTACTTGATGGTCATGGCGCGCATGTCGGCTTCTTCCTTATTGATCATCTCGGGAGTGGTCTTGAGGAAGGTGGCGAGCTTGTTCTCGTCGTCGAAGAGGGTGTGAACGTCGGCAGTGACCACCTCTTTCACGTTCTTGCCGATGAAGAGTTTCTTGCCGGCCTCGCTGAGGTCGTTGGCATAGAAGTTGCCGTTGTCGTTCTCGTTGAACTCCACGGTCACGAAGTCGTTGTCGGCGATGGTTTCGGGAGAGGTGTACTGGCCGTGGCGTTTGCGCAGGTCATCCACAAAGCGGTCGATCTCCTCGTCGGTAGCCTTGATCTGGTAGCTGGTGATCTCGGGCAGCTCCTCATAGTTGATGTCGAACGGCTTCTGAGAAGCGATTTCGAAGACGAAGACAAACTTGTCGGGATTTTCGAAATCTACCACAGTTTTGTCGTTCACCGGCAGCGGTTCGCCGAGGGTCTCGATGTTGTTTTCGCGGATATACTTGTTGAGTTCGTCAATCATCAAGCGGTTTACTTCGTCGGCGATGAACGACTTCTCATACATTTTCTTAATCATCGGCATGGGGGCGTTGCCCGGGCGGAAGCCGGGGACCTGTGCCATTCTGCGCTGCTTTTTCAGTGCATTTTCTACGTTTGCTGCGTAATCTTCTTTGCAGATTTCAATGGTGACCAACTGAATCTGCTCGCTCTTTTTTTCGTTCTGAATCTTCATGTATAGATACTATTTAATTAATATACAATTTGCGGGTGCAAAAATACGAAACAATTGGCAAACAACAATGTTCAATGCCAAATAAAATTTTTTATTGTTTTTTTGTATTTTTGCCGCACTAATTCTAAACTCCTTACAAACGCCACGAAATTTTATTTTCATTTTCATATTTAACTGAAAGAGGATTCGATCATTATCAACCCCTAAAAACCAATCCCATGAAACGTATGATTTTCGGATTGATGGCGGTGCTGCTGGTGGTTTCGCTCCGCGCCCAAACCGACACCAACTACTGGCACTACCACGAACTGATTTATAAGGCCGAGTGCGCCCTGTTCGACAACAATAAAAATGTGGAACAAGGTTTCCAGTATTACGACCAAGCCTTCAACAATTTCGAATTCAACTACTTGCACGACCTGGTGAATGCGGCGCAGCTGGCGCACTACTACCATCGTGATGAAATGAAGTATTTGAAGAAGGCCGTCGGATACGGCTTAAGGCCCATCCATTTAGACAATGTTGCTGCTTGGAAAAACACGGACACACAAAGCCGTTTTCTTGAATTTTACCAGAGCGAGGAAGGACAAGCACTCCGGCAGCAATATCTCTCCACCATCAATCAGGAATATCTGGCATGGCTCTATCGGTTTAGTTTGCAGGAAGTAAAATACCGGCGTTCGCCCGATCCTGACAAGTTATACAGGGGCAGATTTATACAGTGGGACCAGCAGCTTCTGGAGAAAATTGAGGAGTTGGGATTCCCTGGTGCAAGACTTGTGGGCATTGATGACTCGCTGCTTTATCTGGAATTGGACAACAAAGATTTGGATTTCAACCATTTGGTGCAAATGAGTGCCGACAGCTTATGTTCAACGGCCGACACCACTCCTTTCCCTATGGTATTCGGTACCGATACCCTTTGGGTGCAAGTGGTCGATCCCACCTATTCCTGCTTCGATCTGAACACCGGCAATCCATCACAAACTTTGCCCACCATCTATTTGGTGCACCACGGCTGTCCGCTAAGGAGCTTTGCCTTAATTGATGATGAAATTGCCAAAGGCAATCTCCATCCACGAGAATTCGCCTACATAATAGACATTTCACAAGATGCGAATTACTACGATGCATCCACTTGTGACTGCGGCAAGTATGCCAATTGCTATTTCCGTATGGGCAATGGTGACCAAGCTTTATGGAAGTTCCTCTTTATGTCTGAAGATGAGACCGATGCGTTGCGGAAAAAATATTGGATTGTGCCGTTACGGGTGGAACGGGCAAAAACAGATTTCGGTGAGGAACACGGCTACCGTTTCAACTGGGGGATGAATAACTGCTTTAAATAATGATTTTCATCCACAACTAATTATATAAACCTGCGACCCTATAAACCACAATACCCATGAAAAAAATCCTCTTCACCATCCTCCTCTGTTCGGTGCTTTATACCCTTTCCGCGCAGAGCCGCAAGCAAGTCCAAGAGTACTATTACTGGATCAATCAGGCCGAGCTGGCGTACGATGCAAGTAAGTTGGAAAAGTCCGCGACTTTTTATGAGCGGGCTTTTAACCAAATGGCCCCCTTCTCTCGCGACATCAATATGTATTTGTTGCTATACAGCTACTACCACTATGGGAAAGAGGACGTTGCCCTTAATTATGCGAATACGCTGGCTCAAAGGGATGATCTTTGGCCCCAGCGCTATATCGGAGACACCATCTTTCAGAACAAGCTGCAAGTTATTAAGGACACCACTGTGGTTTTAGTCAACCCCCTGCTGAAACAGGCATTAGATAGTTTATTTGCCAGAGATCAATCAGTTAGAAAGAGTTGTTTGGATTCTGATGAAACGAACAGACAGGCTGCCATAACGGATTCCGCCAATATGAAAATTCTTCTTGATTTGTTTCAGCAATATGGTTCGGTTAATGAATGTAATGCGGGGGAGCGTGCTTATGTGATTGTTGAACTGATATTTATACATAACAGCAAAACGCGTGATGTGGATTTGCCTTTTTATGTTTTGGAGAACGCGGTGAAGCAAGGCACTTATGACGCAAGATCATATATGCATCTTTATGATGATTGTATGACCTGGCGGTCGACTCCCGGACAATCCCAAGGTACAAGGTATGGCACAGGTTTTGACCATTATATGGCGTATGGCAATACCTTGTTCATTTATCCTCCTGACAATATTCGGGGAATCAATGAGAACCGGAAATCATTAGGAGTAGGTGAGACGTGGAATGATTTTGAGAAGAAACTTGTAGTAACATTCATGAGTTGCGGTGCAGGATTCGTCAAGATGAATACCGCAGTGGGTGGCGGAGAAAATTCGGAAGCAATGAAGGCTTCGCAAATCCGTGCTGAAATGGATTCGGGTAAAATCAATGGGAAATATGTGATACGGGAGAATAACTGCGACGGAGTATTTATTTCGCAATAATGTTGCCTCAAAAATATTGTAAAATTTGGTATGATGAAACTGAAAAACCTATTTCTCACCCTGATGGCGGTGTTGCTGGCGGTTTCGGCGGCGGCGCAGCCCAAACGTTCCACTTCGGACGTGAAAAATGATAAGGAACCGGCAGGAGCAATTCCTTTCTCGGGCCAAATGCAAGTCCATGTGGACGAGCGCTTTGAGCTGACCAGCATCGCGTTCAGATTGACGGGTGAAAGTATTCATGCGCCAACCACCCCAGCCAATTATGTGAAGGAGATTGATGACTATTTCTCCCAATATAAAGATCACGAACTGGTGGAATTTATCAGGAACCACATCATCAGTTCGGAGCATAACTATGGCTTTAGCATTGTTTCTGGCCTTGCTGCCGATGTGGAAATCACGCCCAAAGGGATTGTTTACACTAAAAAATGGAATTTGGCCTACGATCCAGACAAAAACGACCCGCGGTATTGTTTAACACACGAAGAGCTCAAGGAGTATCTGCGCCAGTTGAACAAATTCTACAAGGACACAAAATTCCATTCCTTTTATGAGCAACATCGTGATTTTTACCATGTTGCAGAAATGAATATGCAAGAGTGGGTCAATCAGATTGATACGGCTTGGTTCTCTGAGTTTTTTGGCAAGCCCTTCAGGATGGATAACATCTGGCTTGTTCCAGCCAATGGGGACCATAATTTCGGCATCACCCGTTATAATGCTGAAGGGGAACAATTTTACAATATAGCTTTAGGGGGTTCCTCTATAGATGCTTTGGGTAATATCATTTTTGATTTGCCTGATTTTGGTGTGTTGTTGCACGAAATTTGCCACAACTATACGCTGCCCATCCTCATGTCGGCACTATCTGATTTTCGTCCGATTTGTGATACGCTTTTCCAGTATGATGATGTGAGGAGTGCTCTTACCCGATGGCATTACGGAGCTGTTTCCATTTCAACAGAAGGCATCAATCGGTTATGTGAATTTTGCTATTACCAAGCACACCACACCTACGAGCCAGAAGAACTGAAACTGCGTGTCAAGAGTCAAGAATATACGGGCTTTATTTGGTTTGGCGAGATGCTGGAATTCATGAACTACTTTTCCTCCCATCGAGACCTTTACCCATACTTTGACAGTTTTTTGCCGCAATTAAAAGGATTCTTACAGCAAGTGGCCGCCAACATGGACAGCTATTATATTCCCAAGATGCGTCGGCCGATGGTGGTATCCACTTTCCCTGCCAATGGCACAGCGGTTGATACTACCCTTACGGAGGTGGTTATTGTCTTTTCAGAAAGTATGTTCACGGGATTGTACTGG
>JAEEGK010025743.1_pt1 | contig 12047 bp, 10 predicted proteins | sample 8958771 | NCBI WGS metagenome assembly JAEEGK01 (sample SAMN16246547, study PRJNA631951) | gut metagenome | biome: gut microbiome; feature: rumen; material: SC-attached | host: Bos | place: Iran: Karaj | collected 2018-10 | reverse complement strand
CGGCAATATCGTTCCCGACAACTGGGTATACGTCCAGGACAGAACCGTGAAGATGGGACGTTTCCAGATCTACAACAACTGGTCACCCTATCTTGTTAAGGACCTTGAACACACCGTATGGGTAGGACTTGAGTACTTCTGCTTTGAGGGTGATTCGATGTGGAACATGACAGAGGATGAGTTTGCGAAGATGGCCATCGATGAGATGGTGACTTTAAATCTTATCAGCAACCCCTCAGAGGTTATGGACTACCATATGGAGAGAGTTAAGAAGGCTTATCCCGCTTACTTCGACACCTATGAAGAGATGGACAAGCTGGTGGACTACCTCAATACTATCGACAATCTTTACTGCGTAGGCCGAAACGGTCAGCACAGATACAATAATATCGATCACTCAATGTGCACATCCTTCGAGACAGTCAAGAACATCTTGAGCGGTAAGACAGACAGGAGCAACATCTGGAATGTCAATACCGAGAAGGAGTATCACGAATCCGACTCAAAGGCAGCAGCTGAAGAGGAAGAAGTAGAGGTTGACTAAAATAAGTGGGCGGCACATTTGCCGCCTACTGTCTTGTTGAGAAGGTCTTGTATATGCAGTTTATTTCATTTGCTTTTCTGCTTTTTTTGCCGGTTGTGGCTCTCATCAATTCAATAATACCGCGCAATTACAGATATATCTGGCTCCTTATCGCCAGTATTTCTTTTTATATCAGCATAGATGTAAAGGCCGCCATTGTTATGGCAGGAACTGTTGTGGTCACCTATGGCGCAGCTCTTTTGATCGATAAGATAAAAGAGCGGGCAGGGGAAGCGCCTTCAAAGAAAGCGGCTTTTGTCCTTGGCTTTTCGATACTCATTGAAGTTGCAGCCATGCTTGTTTTCAGGAGCGGCAAGATACTTGGCGCCATCGGTATTTCTTTTTACATGCTCAAGTCCATCGGATACCTGATAGATGTTTATCGCGGCGACGAGAAGGCTGAGCGCAACTTCCTGATGCTGGCACTGTTTGTATCTTTCTTCCCTCAGGTCATTTCGGGACCTATCGAGAGAGCCGGCAATATGCTTCCAAGGTTTGCATATCCTGTGACAGTGGACTTCGACAGATTAAGAGACGGCTTTCTTCAGATGCTCTGGGGATATTTCCTTAAGCTGGTCATTGCGGACAGGCTTGCGATTTTTGTAAACAGCGTTTATAAGGCGCCGCAGTCATTTGATGGAACAATCGTAGCACTGGCAACAGTCTTCTATTCCTTCGAGATCTACTGCGACTTTTCAGGATATTCAGCCATCGCTATCGGCGCTGCCAGAATAATGGGCATTGACGTCATGGACAACTTCGATACGCCCTATATGTCAAAGTCAGTGGCAGAGTTCTGGAGAAGATGGCACATTTCACTTTCTTCATGGCTCAGGGATTACCTGTATATTCCTCTTGGGGGAAACAGAAAAGGCTATGTCAGAAAGCTCATTAATATCTTTATTGTATTTGCAGTCAGCGGACTGTGGCATGGCGCGGCATGGAGATTCGTGGTCTGGGGAATTCTTCACGGAATGTACCAGATAATAGGAAGCATACTGATGCCTGTCAGGGATAAGCTGGTGCAGATAACCTGGAGAAACAGAAACAGCTTATCACACAGAGTATTCAAGATTGCGGTTACTTTTATGCTGGTGAATATCGGATGGATATTCTTCAGAGCCCCGTCCTTTGATGTGGCTATCTACTTCTTAAAGAATATGTGGTCATTTACACCATGGGTTATCACACAGGGAGAACTCTTTGACCTGGGACTTGGAAGGCTGGATGTCATGCTGCTCATATACGCCCTGGCTCTGCATATCGGAGTTGATATTATGAACAGCAAGGGAATCGTAGTGAGAGAAGTTATCACGAGGCAGAGCATTTGGCTTCGCTGGCTGGTATATCTTGTAAGCCTGGGCTTTGTTGTGACCTGCGGTATTTGGGGACCCGGGTACGACGCCGCCTCATTTATATATTCCAGCTTTTAAACATTATGATATAATAAGTTGAGTTTTTATGTACCCGTCGGCATGGAGGAGTTATGGTAATCATTCAGCTAAAGGGCGGACTGGGAAACCAGATGTTCCAGTACGCGCTGTATAGAGAACTGAAGCACAGAGGGAAAGAAGTCAAGATAGACGATGAGACAGGCTTTGTAAATGATGCACTAAGAGTTCCCGTTCTTCACAGATTTGGGATAATTTACGATAAGGCAACAAAGGAAGAGATTGTTGAGCTTACAGATTCTAAAATGGATATTTTCAGCAGGATCAGGAGAAAGCTCACCGGCCGCAAGACTTACAGGATCGATGAGTCGGAGGGTATATTCAATCCCGCCATCCTTGAAACTGATCCCGCGTATCTTGTGGGATACTGGCAGTCTGAGAAATATTTCCAGTCCCCTGAAGTTATAGAACAGATCCAGGAGACCTTTGGAAAGCGCCCTCAGGAGATCATGCATGACTCTGTCAGCTGGTCAACACTTCAGCAGATCGAGTGCTGCGAGTCCGTCAGCATTCACGTCAGAAGAACTGACTACATGGATGCCCAGCACATCAAGATCCATAACCTATGCTCCGAGAAGTACTATAAAAACGCCATCAAGATGATCAGAAAAGAGCATCCAAATGCTGTATTCTTCATATTTACCGACGACAAAGAGTGGTGCAAGGAACACTTCAAGGGCCCGAACTTTATCACGGTTGAGCTCCAGGAGGGTGAGTACACCGATGTGGCGGACATGCTCCTTATGAGTAAGTGCAAGCACCATATTATTGCCAACAGCTCTTTTAGCTGGTGGTCAGCATGGCTTAATGACACGCCGGAGAAAATGGTCATCGCTCCATCCAAGTGGATTAACAACAAAAATATGGATGATATCTATACCGAGCGTATGACAAAGGTTGCTATATAATGAACGATTCGAAAAAGGTCAGTCTTTTTACCAAATTAAACTATATATTTGATCGCAAACAAAAGGGACAGCTTGTTATTCTGGCTGTCCTTATACTCATTGGAGGTGTTTTTGAGACTCTTGGTGTTTCGATGATGCTTCCTGTTGTATCAGTAATAATAAGTCCCGAGGCGCTCCACAAAGGAATTGCCAAGGTTCCGGGGCTGTCAGATGTGCTGCAGAGTTTTGGGCTTAACGATGATGTCAAGCTGGCCTGCGCACTGCTTATCATACTGATACTCCTGTTTGTTCTTAAGAACGGATATCTGCTGTTCCTTATCTACAAGCAGAATACATTTATCTCAAGGGCAAGAAACGATATGATCAGCAGGGTCATGAGAGAGTTTCTTAACAGGCCCTACGAGGACTATCTGGGGGCAGATATCCCTACAGTCTTCAGAATTACTGATTCTGATATTCCCAAGACCTTCACACTTATGCTGTCACTCTTATCACTTTCCACAGAGCTGGTGGTTTCCCTGTGTCTTGGAATAGTTCTTTTATTTGTTAACTGGCAGATGACGGTGCTCATCGTTGTCGTTCTTCTGATACTTACCTTTATCAGCACCAAGGTCTTAAAGCCAAGGCTCAATGAAATCGGCAGGCGCAATCAGCAGACCCAGTCCAGGATAGCCAAGTGGAGACTTCAGGCTATTTACGGACTTAAGGATGTTAAGGTGCTCAACAGGCAGGATTTCTTTATCCGCAACTACTACGAGCAGGGTAAGATCGGCGCTGACATCGACAGAGACTACACCGTACTTAACAGTGTGCCAAGGCTCATGATTGAGACTGTGTTTATGGCAGTTGTTATGCTCTACGTCCTTATCTACATCGTAAGGGGCGGAGATGCAACACAGCTCCTTCCTCAGCTGACAGCCTTTGGTGTTGCTGCAGTCAGGATCATGCCTTCAGCAAACAGGATCAACACTTATATCACAGCTATCGCTTACAACCAGGTCAGCCTGGATTACGTTTATGAGAACCTCACCGAGTCCATGAAGACAGACAAGGCCATGAGGGCTGAGAGGGCTGCTATTGCAGGACCTGAGCTTCATCTGGAAAATGAGATCGAGCTTAAGGATATTACTTTTGCATATCCCGACTCAGACGTGAACATATTTACAGGTGCCAACATGATTGTGAAAAAGGGTCAGTCTGTTGGTATCATAGGACCTTCCGGTGCAGGTAAATCAACCATAGTAGATATCCTCCTTGGACTTCTTCATGTACAGGGCGGAGAGATCCTGTGCGATGGCAGCAATATCTTTAGTAACTATGATTCCTGGCTTGCCCAGATAGGCTATATTCCGCAGTCCATCTACCTTGTGGATGAATCCATAAGAGAAAACATAGCATTTGGTATTGATATGGATCAGATAGATGATGACAGGATCTGGGAGGTTATGGAGGAAGCCCAGCTGGCAGATTTCGTAAAGAGCCTGCCTGAGGGAATTGATACCAAGATCGGTGACAGAGGCGTAAGGCTTTCCGGCGGACAGAGACAAAGGATCGGTATTGCCAGAGCTCTTTATCACAACCCTGAGATTCTGGTATTTGATGAGGCAACCAGTGCTCTTGATAACGAGACTGAGGCAGCAGTTATGGAGGCCATCAACAGCTTCCACGGCCGCAAGACCATGGTGATCATTGCGCACAGACTCAATACCATCGAGAAGTGCGACGTGATCTATGAGGTCAAGGATGAGAAGATCGCTGTCACAAGCCTTGAGGGAAGAACGGTAATTCACTGATGATAGGAACAGAACTGATTGAAGGTTACGGATTAGGAAACCAGCTGTTTTTTTATATAGTGACCAGGAGCCTTGCAGCCCGGATGGGCACTGAGTTTGGCTTTGTTAATCCCGGTCAGCTGGGCAATGTCTATCATTCCAAAAAGGGAATGTACTTCATGGACATCGATATGGGAAAAGAGATCTCCAGAGATGAGATGAAGGACTTCCAGGTATATCATGAGCAGGATGATCGCCTGTTTATGGGAAATTCCAAGCATGACATGGCTAATGGCTGCTATATTAGTGGCGCGGATGAGAACCTGTTTAAGATTTCGGACAACACCCTTATTTATGGAAATCTACAGGACCAGTCATACTTCGAGGAATACAGAGATCAGATTAAGGACTGGCTTAAGGTTAAGCCCGAATATGAGTCAGACGAATACACTTCAGATGATCTGTGCATCATAAACCTTCGCGGCGGTGAGTACACCAATCATCCGGAGCTTTATCTGGACAGGAAATACTTTCTTCATGCCATTGAGAACATGAAGAAGATAAATAAGAACATGAAGTTCATGGTGGTGACAGAGGATGAGGAGTCGGCCAGAAAGGTTCTTCCCGAGTACGAGTGCCATCACTTTGATATGGCTAAAGACTATGTGACGATTAAAAACGCGCGTTACCTTATTATGTGCAACACATCATTTGCCCTTATGCCGGTGATGTCCAGCACAGAGCTTAAGTGTGCTATAGCACCCAAATACTGGGCTCGTCACAATATCTCAAACGGATTCTGGTCATCGGAGCAGAATATATACAGCTTCCTGACATATCAGGACAGGAAGGGAAAGCTCTTTTCCGCAGACGAGTGCAGACGAGAGCTGGAGCAGTATAAGAAGTCGTCAGTGCTCTATGCCAGAAAGAATAAAAAGCCCGGCAGCCTAAGGCTCTTTTGCCAGGTAATAAGGAGAAAGTGCCTGTACGGCGCATTTTATTGCAGGAAGATAATCAGGTCTCTGGAGAAGAGGCTTGGTATCATAAAAACTTTTAAGTATCAGTAAGCAGGATCATTTATGCCTTCTAGTGAAAAGAAACTTAAGCTTCCCAGAGTGACTCTGGTGGCTATGACAAGTGTAAATATATACGAGACTATTCAGGCCATGAAGTACAGCATGCGCGAGATCGAGTTTGGCGATGCGGTGCTGATCACGGACAAGAAGCCTTTGTTTTTGCCAAAGGAGATCAGGTACAGCCATACCAGTAAGCTGGATAGTATCGATGCCTTTAACTACAAAATGGTCTATGAGCTTGGAGACCATATTAAGACTGATTTTTGTCTGGTGGTTCATGCGGACGGGTTTGTTATTCATCCGGAGCTGTGGAGAGATGAGTTTTTGGACTACGATTACATCGGATCTCCCTGGCCATTGCCCACCAATGACTATGCCTACAGGGATTCAAATGGAGAGATAAGCCGCGTTGGAAACAGCGTATCCATCCGGTCCATGAGGCTTATGAAGTATCCTGTGGAGCACAATCTCAAGTGGGAGAAGGTCTACGACGACGTTTATAACGAGGATGTCTTTTTATGCTGTACCCACAAGAATGAGATGGAGCGGGACGGGCTTAAATGGGCGCCTTTAGAGGTGGCGGTAAGGTTTGCAAGAGAGCATGCTTTGCCCGAGAACAAGGGGATCGAGCCCTTTGCCTTCCACAAGTGGAGGGGAGAAAACGCGGATTATCCAAGGTTTATCAGTCCCGGAAAGCGCATAAAGGCGGCACTTCGGGCTCTTAGGTTCTGGAGGAAGAGCTAAGTGGTATATGATTGTTTTCCATTCTTTAACGAAGTAGATATATTGAAGCTAAGGCTCCATATTCTGGATCCTTACGTTGACAGGTTTGTCATTGAGGAGTCCACGGTGACCTTTTCGGGAGAGCCCAAGGAGCTGGTGTTTGAGAAGTACAAGGACCAGTTTAAGGAGTTTCTTCACAAGATCACCTATATTGTGGTGGATGATACGCCGATCGAGGGCGCAGATACCTATGTGAGGGATTATTATCAGAAAAATAACCTCATTAAGGGGCTTAAGGATGCCACCAGTGACGATGTTATCATCATGAGCGATGCGGACGAGATTCCCTGCCCGGAGACACTTAAGAACATTATCGATAATTTTGATAAGACCAAGGTTTATCATCTGGCGCAGCGCAATTTCTATGTTTATGTCAATAACGAGGAAAAGAGCGGTAAGCTCCTTTCCATAACCAAGGAATTCCCGGAGATACCTGAGAGTAAGAGGCTGTGGCTGGGAACCAAGATCTGCAACATCGATAACATCCCCAAAGAGGGTATTGTAAGGCTTCGCGATCTTATCCCTGTTGATGACCCAAGAAGTGTCAGAGTAGCCAATGGCGGATGGCACTTTGGATATATGGGCGGATATCAGGAAAAGGATCCCATGAAGAGGATCGGCATCAAGACCAAGGCCGCTGCCCATCAGAACTTCAACGAAAGAGAGGTTCTGGCGGAGACCATGGATCATCTGATCCTTGGCATGGATATTTTTGGAAGGGATGCCCATTTTGAGAGGGTGGAGGTTGATGAAACATACCCCGTATACCTTCGTGAGCACCTGGATGAGTACCAGCACTTCGTGCTTGGAAAAATAACATTTGGAATGAAACTGTACCACAAGCTGGATATGACTGTGGGAAGGTTCTTTAGAAAGGCCGTTCATAAGCTTTTGAGGATGGCCGGGAGGCAGGACTGATGAGTTTTTTAGGAAAAATAGCAAAGGCAATGCCCTGGACCAAGGATGTATATAATGCCTGTAAGCTTGAATATGAGTACATCTTTAAGATGGGACCCAAGGACAAAGCTCTCGTTCAGTTTAGAAGAGACGGGGGAGAGGCCCTGAGATTTAAGTATGATATAAAGGACGAGGACGTTGTCTTTGACCTGGGCGGATATCAGGGAGACTGGGCAGCCAAGCTCCCTAACATGAACTGCCAGATATATATCTTTGAGCCGGTCAAGAAGTTCTCTGAGGACTGCGCCAACAGATTTAAGGGCAAGGATAACATCCACTGCTACGCCTTTGGTCTTGATGCGACAACTCACACCGCGGAGATATCCCATGAGGCTGACGGATCATCCCAGTACCACAATCAGGGTGAGACGGAAGTTGCCGAGTTTGTGGGCATTGAAGACTTTATGAGTGAGCACAATATCGGCAAAGTAAAGCTCATGAAGATGAACATCGAGGGCGGAGAGTACGACATTCTTGAAGAGCTTATCCGCACCGGAAATATCCTTAGATTTGAGAACATCCAGATACAGTTTCATGACATCCCCGAGATCAACTCAGAGGTGCGCATGAAGAAGATCTGGGAGGAACTGGAAAAGACGCATAAGCTCACTTGGGCTTACAGACCATATATTCACGAGAATTGGGAGCTGAAGGATAAATAATGCTGTTCTCTGTTGTTGTTCCCGTCCATAATGGGGAGAAGTACATAGAAAGCTGTATCGGTTCTGTGCTGGCGCAGGAGGATACCCATCTGGGTCCGGCAAAAGAGCTGATGGAGGTAATTATAGTTGAAAACGGCTCCACTGACAGGACTGCGGGGATAACAGATAAGCTGGCGGCAGAAAACCCCATTATCAGAACCATTCACAGGGGCAGGATAGGTCTTTTTGCTGCGAGGCAGGAGGGATTTATAGAAGCCCGGGGCGACTATGTCATAAGTCTTGACGGAGATGATTCGCTGGAGAGGGATGCTTTAAAGCGGCTCTGCAAGCGGCTTTTCCAGGAGGATGATGCCTGGAAGGACGTGGACATGGTGCTCTTTAGGGGCAGGAGGCTTAGAGGCGATACTCGCGGAGAGGTGATAGCGGGATTTGAGCTTCAGGACAACAAGGTTTACTGCGGTGATGACAAGGAAGAGCTCTACAAGATCTTTTGCTACAGCGATGCGCTTAACAGCATGTGGACCAAGTGTATAAAGAGGTCCATAGCCACCATGGAGCATGGTGATTTCATAAATAACGGCGAGGATCTGTATCAGACCACCAGGTATCTGGAGCGGGCTGAGAGGATCGGATTCATGGAGGAGGCCCTTTACCTGTACAGGGTTGGAGAGGCCAGCATGACATCCACCTACAACGCGGGATATCTGGATAACCAGAAGATCGTGTGGAAGGCAATGGATGAGTTCCTTGCAAGGCGGAACAATCCTGAGTATGTGAGCTGGGTTGATGAGAGGAAATCCCTGACCTGCTCCATATTTGTAGCAAGTGTTATTTATTCGAATATTGGACTTCATCGTAAAAAACAGGTGTTAGATAACCTGATGAAGGATGAGTTTTACAAGACATATGCCAAGAGGGAGCTTCCAAAGTGGGCACCTGAGGAATCCGTGTTTGTTCATGGGCTATTGGTGTCGGATAACCCGATCGGGAAGCTGATGATGAGTGCCCTTAAGCACGATGCGAAAACTAGATTAAAAAGAGCCTGGAGATGACATTTTTTACTGAGGAAAATCGAAATAAAATAGCAGAAGGTCTTTTTTACTTTGCGCTTACGATTGAGCTTTTGCTCATGATACTGGAGAAGAGCGAGATCTCTTTTCCCTATGAGAGCTATGTGTTCAGGGTGACGTTTGTGATAACTCTGGCTGCTGTGCTGATCATGACGCATGGCAAAAAGGAGTGGATCGCCATTGTCCTGCTGCTTGGGTTCACGTTCCTTACGTATCGTCTCACCAGTAAGAATGACCTTTTACGAGTTGCCACATTTATTATGGCAGCAAGGGATATTGATCTTAAGAAGGCCATGAAGTATTGCTTTTATGTGTGCTGCAGTGGCTTTTTGCTGATAGCGGTGCTGTCCTGCGCGGGAATCCTGGGGGATATTTCTCTGGTTACGGATTTCGGTAGGGGAGCCGATGAAAAGAGATATGTCTTTGGTTTTGGACATCCCAATACTCTGTTTAGTTCAGTCTATGCAGTATTTGTTATGTGGCTGTGGGTGTACGGAAGAAGTGCAGGCGTACTGCCTTCTATAGCTGTGTCAGCAGGAACATTGTTCGTTTCGGTGATAACCAGAACCAGGACGGGACTGGCTGTTGTGGCGCTTACTATTGTTGTGGCAGCGATCTTTAAAGTTTTCCCAAGGATGTCTCAGAGCAAAGTTGTTTATATTGCTGAGACAGTGTTTTCACCGGTGTTGTGCGTGGTTACAGCGGTTCTTGCAGCGGCCGGTGCGGATTATCAGTACAATGGTCCCATGTGGCCGGATGAGTCTCTTTACTGGAGGCTTGAGCACAAGCTGAATTTCAGGATGAGTAATCTGTATTATGCTGCTGATGACAGGGGTGGAGTCCTCAGTAAATGGCAGCTGTTTGGAGCAAAGACTGCTGAGTCCTACTTTGATATGGGGTGGGTAAGGCTCTTTTACTGGTATGGCATATTGCCTACGGCTCTTATTGTTGTTGCGATCGTCGCAGTGATCTACATCTGCTGGAAAGAGCGGGATCTGTGGACGCTGCTGGTTATATTTACGATTTCACTGTATACGATTGTTGAGGCTACATTTGTTACAAGGTATATTGGGCGAGAGTTCTTTTTACTGATCGCCGGGGTATATCTTGGCTACTATTTCAGGGATAAAGGAAAAACGGATGTCTGAAAATCTTAGAAAAAGATTGTGTCAGGTTGCGATCGCGTTAAACTTCGTAATGGTGCTGATCTATCAGTATCTGACCCCGAATATGTCTGATGATATCATCTACGGGGACAAGGTTGCGGAGGCAAATAGCTTTTTTGACCTGTTTGTGCAGGAGTATAACCATTACATGGAGCATATCGGCAGGAGTATTGCCCATATTCTTCTGAGAATTTTCCTGTTTATAGGCAATAAGCTGGTGTTCGACGTGGTTGCGGCGCTGGTGTTTGTGCTGATATCAATTCTGATCTATATCAATGTGGATCACAGGAAGAAATATGATATAAGGCTTTATCTGGCTATTTCAGTGCTGATGTGGCTTTTTGATCCGACAATTTCCAACAGCGTGTTCTGGGAGACCGGAGCCTGCAATTATATGTTCACCGGATGCATAGTGATGGCGTTTATCACCTGCTTCAGGCTGACGGTAAGTAACCGTGAGGTCAAGGGGTTATCTTTTTCAATCGGAATGTTCTTCTTTGGACTGGCCGCTGGCTGGTGCAATGAGAATACTTCAGGCGCAGTCATACTGTTTATTCTGATCGAGATATTTGTTTCATGGAGTAAGAAAAAGAGCTTTTCCACAGTTCCGCTTTGGATGGTATCCAGTCTTATCGGATGCATTGCCGGATTTATGATAATGATCCTCTCACCCGGTAACTTCAGCAGAGCGGCTGCGGCTGAAGAGGCTCATAGTGGCTTGCTGGCACTGATGGCAAGGTTTTTAAAGATAACACTCAATATTAAAGAGGGTTATCTTGTGTTGATACTGGTATTTGTGGTTCTTGTGATTGCTGCATGTTATAAGAGCGAGAACGTGACTGCGTTTTTGGAGAAAGCCTCCGGAATGATGCTCTTTGGCTTTATGTTCTTTGCAACATGCTATGCTCTGATCATGGTGCCCGAGTCACAGCTTCGTACTTACTATGGCGCAGGGCTATTCCTTATGACAGCGATTTGCTGCGGTTTTGCATGGTTTGTAAATGAAGGCTTTTCAGAGGATCTTGTCCAGGTGATTGCAACCAGCATGGTTGCGGTATTTTGCATATTACTTCTCTTTACTTATGTGGAGGAAGGTGCAAATCTTGCCAGGATTAAGAGGGAATTTACCGAGAGAGATGCTTACCTGACCGAGATCGCAAAGGGCGAAGAGAAGGTTGTCGAGGCTCCGATGCTAAGACCTGAGTGGAAATCACGTTATACCTTTGCTTATGAATCAGATCTTACCGAGGATAAGTTTAACTGGCTTAACCTCAGCTATTCTGAGCACTATAAACTCTGGTATATCATTGGCGTGGACAGGGAGAACTGGACTGCGTATTAAGGCGCACTTGTGCCTGGGGGATGTATGGAAGTAAACAGGGAGATATTAGTCAGTATAATAATTCCTGTATATCAGGCTAAAGACACACTGGAGAGGTGTGTCTTATCTTGTTTAAATCAGAAGTTTGTAGAGAGCCATGAGATGGAGGTCATTCTGGTGGATGATGGGTCAACGGATGGCTCTGGGGATATCTGCGACAGGCTTGCCGGAGATACGAGAGATGGCGCTGGGGGCAACATCAAGGTTGTTCACACCTCGAATGCAGTCGTCTCTCATG
>JAEEGK010025741.1_pt1 | contig 12047 bp, 6 predicted proteins | sample 8958771 | NCBI WGS metagenome assembly JAEEGK01 (sample SAMN16246547, study PRJNA631951) | gut metagenome | biome: gut microbiome; feature: rumen; material: SC-attached | host: Bos | place: Iran: Karaj | collected 2018-10 | reverse complement strand
CGGCCATTCACCCTGAGGGACAAATGCGTCAAATGCCAACGTTGCCATGATGGCTGCCCCGTCAGCCCGCCCGCCATTTCACCGCTGGCCCCCGCGGGCAAGGAGCTGAACAACAAGACATGCATCCGCTGCTACTGCTGTCATGAATTCTGCCCCGCGAAGGCCATCATTCTGAAGAAAAGCCTGCTTGACAGGATCTTCCACATACAGGCCCTTTGCCGCGGCCTGCACCGTTTTCTCGGCTGGCTCGTCACGGTGATCCCCGTGAACAAGTTCCTGGCCAAATAACCACAAGTCCTAGAATACTAGAGTTCTAGAAATCCTAGAAAACTAGAGAATGCTGAATGATATAGCTCATCCCAAAGATCCGCCGGCCTGGCTTGACGTCTGGCCGAAACGCACACAGCTGCCCGATATTTTCTCCCCTACCCTCCGCAATATCGCCACCCGCATCCTGAACAATCTCGCTGCGACGGATGTCTCGATCCAGTGGACGGATACGATGATGCGCGCGCGCATCGCCAACAACGTCAATACATGGACGCTCGTCAACGGCAAGTGGATGCGTTCCTGCACATGCAAGGCGCCAGGCGCCCATTGCATCCATGACTACATCTCCTGCATGCTTGTGAATATCGCCTTCATGCGGGAGGGCTGGACGGATTTCGCAGGCAAACCGACCGTTGCGAAAAAGCCGGACGCGCAGTCGACGCAACAGCAGCCGTCGCATTTCGCTGCAAAACCCACCAATCCGCCGCCCGTCTCCGCGATGGACAACAAGCCGCGGCCCGTCTCCTTCCCGACGGCGCGTGAGTCGTTTTTCACGCCTTCATCCTACCAGCAGCCCGTCCTGCCCATCGCCACTCCGCCAGCCGGAAAGCAGACGCCGGCCATCACGAAGCCTGTCGCCAAATTCGAAGCGGAAATCGACCTGAAGGCGACGCCTGGCGCCATCACCATTCGCTTCTATCAGAAAATCAACGATATGCGCGAATTGATGACCATGCAGCAGTTCTTCAATCTCGCCGCCGACATCCGCCGTTCAGATCCGCGTTACAAATGGTCGCAGGACGATCTGGATTTCATCAGTTGGTGCGCTCCCAAACTCCGCGCCATGCAGAGGGCCAACCTGCTTCCCTTCCAGTCGCATTTCTTTACGTTGAAGCGCGATGCATTCTACCAGTGGCTGGATCATTGGAGCGAACAGCCCGCCCGTTTCATCGAACGGGACTCGCAGAAACCCTATCATCAGAGCGGCATGACGCGCCCTACCCGAATCTCCATCGAACTCGTCAACGACCACGAATTCATCGATGTCATTTTCCGCTATGTCTTCCAGGACGGTTCGAAGAAAACCCTCTTGGAAATCGCCAGGCATATACAGGACGCTCCGGACAAGGAGGACATCCGCGCCGCCCTGAAGGCCTTCAAGCCGCCGTTCGACATGGCGCCGTTCTGGAAAGGGACCGTCAGAATCCGCCGCGAAGACATCTCCACGGAACTGCCGCGCCTTCTGGAAGGCCATCTCGAACTCGTCAGCGGCAAAAACGTCATCGTCCTTTCGGACAAAGACCGCCCTGTCATCGTAAGATTCTCCGTCCAAGGCGGTTACTTTGTCATCGAAGCGGAACTGGACGGCAAGCCCATCGATCTGGAAGGCCATTCGCCTGTCCAATCCACCGTCAGGCATCAATACGGAACCACCGAAATCCGCCTCGGCAAAGTCACCGGCGTCGACGCTGTCCGCAAAGCGCTTCGTCAGCTGCCGCCCGCCGTTTTCATCCGTGACGGCGCGGCCACTCTCTATGAGACACCGCAGAACGCCGAACACATCAAGAAGTTCTGGGAGGCCCTTCCTTCAACGCTGCAAAAAACGGCATCTAAGGAACTTGTAGGATTCCTTGATCCTCCGCGCAAGCCATTGACGCTTCATTTGGACGCGAAGCCGCGCAACAAGGCGTTCACCGCCGTCAACCTCTCATGGAGTTTCGGCGAAGGCACGGAATGCTCCACGGAAGATCTGAAGCTTTGCGCCTCCGCCAAACGGCCGTTCTTCAAAACCTCTGACGGAAAATGGCTCGCCATCGATCAGGATCAAGCCCACCAGGCCTTGGAGAAGCTCCGCGAAATCGGCCTCGCCAATCTTGCGGACACGACCTTCCTGACGGCCCATGCGGGCGAAGCCGTCCGAAAGCTCACGGAAAATTTCACCACGGAGATTCCGCCTGAATCACAGGAGTTCGCAAAACGTCTGGCGGAACAGCCGCCGCCGTCGCTACCGCCTCTTCCCGAACATCTTGACAATCTTCTCCGCCGCTATCAGAAGGAAGGCGCGGAGTTTCTGCTCGACCGCGCCGCATGCGGCGCGGGAGCCATTCTGGCGGACGACATGGGGCTCGGCAAAACGCTTCAAGTTCTCGCCGTTCTGGAGGCCAGCCGAGACGACGCAAGACGGCGTGGGCAGCCGTTCAAGACATTGGTCGTCTGCCCGGCCTCCGTCGTGGCGGTCTGGTTGTCGCAGGCGAAGCGGTTCTGCCCGTCGTTGACCATCGCCGCCATTTCCGGAACTGCCGCCCAGCGGAAACGCCAGTTGGCAAATCTCAAGGCAGAAGTCTTCGTGATGCACTACCAGATCGCTCGCCAAGATGTGGAACTCATTAAGGATAAGGAGTTTGACTTTCTGATTCTGGACGAGGCGCAAGCCATCAAGAATCCGTCCGCGCAAGTGACGGCCGCCGTCAACGCCCTTTCCGCAAAACACGCCATCGCCTTGACGGGCACGCCGTTGGAGAACTCTGCGCAGGATCTTTGGTCGATCATGAACCGCCTCAATCCAGGCTTCCTTGGCAGTCTGGAGGACTTCCAATATCGCTACATCCAGCAGAACGGCGGCCTTTCCGCCCTGAGCCGCAGACTTGCGCCGCTGATCATCCGCCGCAACAAGCAGCTGGTCGCCCCCGAACTGCCGCCCAAGACGGAGGAAATCATCACGATTGAGCTGTCCGATGAACAACGCGCATTCTATGACGCGCAGCTCGCCTTCGGGCAGACAGCCTTGAAGGAAAACGGGACAGGCTCCCTGCTCGGCACGCTCACCCGCCTCCGCGAAGCCTGCTGCCATCCTCAGCTTGTCACGAAACGCGAAACACAGCTCGGCTCCGCCAAGCTGGACGCGCTTCTGGAAAAACTGTCGGACCTTCAGGCCAGCGGCCATTCGTCGCTCGTCTTCAGCCAGTTCACATCCATGCTGGATCTGATTGCGCCGCAATTGGATGAACGGCAAATCCCCTACCGTGTCATCACAGGCGAAACGCCTGTCGAAAAACGCGCACAACTTGTGCAGGAATTCGACGCGGATGAAAATCCGTCCGTCTTCCTGCTCAGCCTAAAGGCCGCTGGAACGGGCCTCACGCTCACAAAGGCCGATTACGTCTTCCTGTTCGATCCATGGTGGAATCCAGCGGTCGAACGGCAGGCCATCGACCGCACCCACCGAATCGGACAGGACAAGCCTGTATTCGCCTACAAATTCGTCGCAAAAGACACAGTGGAGGAAAAAGTCCAGACGCTCATCGAACGAAAGAAAGAGCTCTTCGACGAAGTCATGGACGGCGCGGCAGAAAACGCCGCGCCTGCCCGCCTGACGCTGGACGACCTTCGCTCCCTCATCGAATAACCATGGGTGGGTCCAGCTCCTGCGGGACCGTAAAAATCCTACACTTACCAAATCACCATGAAAAATTTCACCTGCCAATGCTGCGGCCAATGCTGCAAATGGGAAGGCTTCGTCAAAGCCACGGAAGCGGAAATGGACGCAGCCGCAAAACTCCTCGGCATCCCGTTGGATGAGTTCATCCAGAAATACACCAAACTATCGCAAGATAGGCAGTCGTTGGTATTTACGGATCGAGCAGACGGAGCTTGCGTTTTTCTTGACGACCACAACCGCTGCAAAATCTACGCGGCACGTCCATGGCAATGCCGCACGTTTCCGCATGAATGGGACGTCCCGCCAGAATTGCAGAAACTCTGTCCGGGCCATCGTCTTGCGGAAAGAGCGGACGCTTCGCAGGCAGATGCCCTGCCGCTCATCCACGTTCTCGGCCATCCCGCCCTGCCCGTTGACATCGAAAACGCTCCTGGAGACGCGCAAGTCCTCAACTGCCACAACTTCTGCCTCATGCTGTCGCAACTTGGCATACCATATATATACTATGGTTGCGCAGGCTCGAAGTTGCCACCAGGCGGAATGCTTGTGGATTGCGGCAAGCCCACTGGAAAATGGAGCTACCGCAACAAATGGCATCAAATCTACAACAAACGTCTTACCAATCATTTGAAGAAACATGTACGGTTGGACGGCAAGCCGGAAATCATCACATCCATCTACGGCGCGGCGCAATCCGACATCGAGACATTCGGCCTTCCCGTCGTCGAACCCATGGTCGGTTATGATCATTGCTGGGCACCCTACAGAGTTTTTCCGTCATACGCCCATCAACACACCATCTATGCGCAACAGGCCGATTTCACCGCCCAAAATCGTTTCTTCGACACTGTCATCCCGCATTTTCTTGACGACACGAAATACTGGCCTTCCAACAACCTGCAGAACTATCTGCTGTTCATTGGACGGGACGCTTCAGGCAAGGGCCTTCCCATCGCGCAACAGGCCGCCGAAAAGGCCGGTCTGGAACTGAAAGTCGTCCACAACGGTTGTTTTGGCACGGAGAAAACAGAACTACTTGCCAATGCGCGAGCAGTCTTGATGCCAACGCTTTACGTCGAACCGTTCGGCTACGTCGCCATCGAAGCACAGATGTGCGGCACGCCCATCATCACGACGGATTGGGGGGCGTTCGCGGAAACTGTCCTCCATGGCCTCACGGGTTTCCGTTGCCGCACGCAGGCGGAATTCGTCGCCGCCATTGGGAAAGCCTCACGGCTCGACCGTAATTTCATCCGCGATTATGCTCTAAATCACTTTTCCATAAAAAAAATTGCGCCTAAATACAAAGCTTATTTCGATTTTGTGTGGAATGTTCACAAAAATGGTGGATATTATGCAGATGCCGCTTTTCGCGACGAAACGTTTCTGTAACCATATATAAACCAATCAGAGGTTGAATCATGGCAAGACGCAACACAAACTCCGATCTCGACTTGCTGCTCGGCGGCGGTGAAACGAAATCCACCCGCAAGCGCAAGACCACGCCCGCCCCGAACGGCCCCATCGCCGGTAATCCTTCCGGCCCCGCGATGGCTGGTGGTCCTTCTGGCCCCGCCATGTCCGGCGGCCCCTCCGGCCCGGCCATGTCCGGCGGTCCTTCCGGCCCTGCGATGGCTGGTGGCGAAGCCCCGAAGCGCAGACGCAAGACCTTGAAAGACAACGATACACTGAGACAGCTTCTCGGCTGATTTACGCCGCAAGCTCTTCCGCAACCAAGCCCCTGCTTGTGCTACTCACACGCATCCAGGGGCTTGAATCATTTTCCAAATCTTCCTTCATGTCATCTCAACCATCCATTTTTTCCAAACGTTCGCTCTGCCAGGAAGCCTTCGACTGGCTGTTGGGCCATTTCTCCAACCAAGCCCTGCTGCAATTCATCCAGTCAGACAACAATCGCAAGCGCGCCATGTCGTTCGGCGGTTTCCAACTGACCGTCGGCACGGTTCGTTCCAAGACCATGCTAATGCGTCTCGCGCAAGGAGATATGCCACGGCAACTTTTGGACAAACTAGCCTGCATGGATGGCCCATGGCAACCGCTCATCAATCTGTTCGCTGTCGTCAATGAACATTGGCTACTTTCCCATTGGAGGAATCTTTTGGAGGATTTCGATTGTCCGCAGGACATCGCATTCGCCATGACGCGTCTTGAATCGCCTGCCGTCAAACAACTTGGCAACCGCCTCTTGAAAGTTCCCTCCGTCTGGCTCGGCAAGACACCATCCCTTTCGCCGGAATCTCCCGTGCCGTTCTATAAGAAACAGCTCATGGAAGCCGCCCAAAGTCTATGCGCATCCCTCTGCAAACCAACGGATTCCGCTGTCCCCCAAGACGAACCGAAACAAGAAGAGACTGCGTCAGAAACATCATCGCCAAAATTGCAGGACAAGTTATTGAAAGAACAGGCCAGACGACGCGAAATCCAACGTGAATTCAACGATTTCCAACAGAAAGCGAAAGAACAGGAACAGTCGTTGAAAGCGAAAATCTCCGAATTGACGCTGTCGCTTCACGAAACCCGCGATTCTATTTCCAAACAACTGCACGAAAATGATTTGCAGCACGAAATGTTATTGAAAGAATTTCTTGAACAGCATTTCGGCTCCCATGATGATCTCGCCCTCAAGGCGGAGCAAGCCCAATCCTCTTCGGATGCCCTGCTCCTCGCCATTGAAAAAACCATCGAAGAGCAGAAACAGCTTGACCAGAAACACGGCCTCAAGACGCGTCTCCGCGAACAGCAGGCCAAGCTCGCCCGTGCTCTCGAAAAACTGAAGGCCATCACGCTTGATTCAACCGTCATCCATCCGGCCATCCGTCGCCTCATCCCGCAGACGGAGCAACAGATCGCAGAACTCCAAAACGCCATCAGCGGCGAAACGGACGAAATACCGCTCTCCAACACCGCCCTTCAGCTCTATACGGAACTGCAGAACATCCATGTCAACACGCAGGAAACAGAGCTGGAACTCAAACGGCTTCAGGATTTTATCGAAACGTCAGAGCAACATGGGCTCATTCTGCCAAACGAAAAGGAAACGCTCTTCAAACTCATCGCCAAACAGCAGGAGCTCCATCAGAACATCCGCCAGCTGAAATCAAAGCATTTCCTCCCCAAAAGCGCGGAAGCGGAGGAAATCCTCCATCGAGACAAACAAGTCATTCTCGTCATCGCCAACTTCCTCGCCGTCCTACCGTCCGTCGATATCGTCATCGATGCCTGTAATGTCATCTTGAAAAACGGATCTCATTGGGAGAGAATCATTAACAGTACCGCACAAAACGGCTTTACCGCCGCGTCACATCAGTTCATAGAGCGTTGCCGCAAGAAATCACGCTTCTTCAACTCCGTCACGATCATCTTTGACAGCGTGAACCAACTCAGCACAATTGATACGGACGGCAACATGACCGTCATCTATGCACGGCGCGTTCAGGAGGAACACAATGCGGATCTCGCCATCATTGACAAAATGGCCCGCCTCCATGAATCATCAGAAAAACTTTGGTTGGTAACCGATGACACGGATTTAAAGAACGCTGTTGTCGATACTTGCGATGCCTATGTCGTTCCAGAAGCGTTCACCAATTTCATTCTTGTCTGACGCTTTCCATCAGTTCACGCCAATGGATTCGATCTTTTCCGTATGCCGCTCGACGGCGCAATTGTCCGCCTCGACGCGGCCGCAATTCGTCAGTTTCAAAACCATCGGTTTGCCATCCGTTTGAATGTTGTCCTGAAAGCGGATATTGTCAGCCAAGCGGCCTTCAATGGGGCACCCCGTCTTGAAACGGCAATGCGTCACCGTAATGTTCTTATGATAATACGGTTCCTTTTCCGTTGGAAAGATTTGCGGCGTGATACGAATGCTCGCTTTTGGCGTCGTGAACGCCGTGTCGCGAATCGTCATGTCCCGTACACCGCTGGATTCAAACCAGAAAGCACCGTCGCCAGTCAATAAAACCGGCAGACCGATTTCACAATTTTCGATGAGAATCCGTCCGCTTGACTGAAAGCGCAAATGCGAATTGGACTTGCGGAAAACACAATTCCGCATCGTGATATTCGCCTGCGCGGAAAGATTTTCCACCAAGCTTCCGATGGCATGCGCCGCAACAGGACGGTCCAGAAGAAGATCAATGAATTCATCGTCAAGAATCGTTTTTTCAACGATTTTGTATTCCGCTTCGATATCCGTCGTCTTGTTGCGATGGATGCCGATGCGATCTCCTGCTGCGAAAATCGTATTGGCGGTCGTTTCGCCTAATTCCGTGTGTTTCAATGTGATGTGATTTCCATCCATTTTCTCCAATAGATAGAATTGGCTGTGGATGTTGATTGCGTCGTCGATCATCCCTTCGAAAACACAGTCTGTGAAACTGAAATCACCTGAACAGGCGAACGCGTGCACGGCATCCGCCTGATTGGTGATAATCCCTTGCGATTCATGGTCATACATGAACCGAACTTTGTCCAAATAGATGTTCTTTGTATGAATCGGCAGGATGCCCATGCCCGGTCCGTTGATGACGCGGACGTTTTCCAGCCGGACATCGCTGCTTTCGTACATGAAAATCGTGGAATAATTCCGCCGCTCATGGCCGATGGCGATAATGCAACCAATCTTAAAACAGTCGTGCACAGGGCCGGACAACTTGATGACACCATCTCCTTCATCCTCAGCGACATATTGATGGACGGTGAACGGAAATGACGGATCGCGATGAATCGTTTTGCCGATCATGCACAACGGTGCGCCAATGCCATCCCGCGTCTCCGCGTCAAAGCACTGCATGAACATGTTGATACGATCCAAATCCAAATTCTCCCAATACTCACTTGTGGGAATCAACTTGCCATCTTCGACGCGGCATGGATGATGCGGATTGAGCTTGATGCGGATAAAGCCATCGCCACGCTCCATGACAGTCGCCTCCGTGAATGACGCACGATCATGAACGATGGTTACATTGCGGATCGTCACACCATGGCAGCGATTGATGACAAACGGCTGCATTTTTCCATGCAACATCAGCGTCGCGCCGTTGAAATCAAGCGTGACATTTCGTTTGTCCTCCAACAAGACACCCGTCTTCACCACGCCGCCATCCTTTCGGAAATGCATGTCATACGGCGCGCCATCCTGCGGCCGCACATGATAGATTTGCTGGTCGCCAACATAAATAGTATCATCTTTCCAGACATTCGGAATCAACAACTTCTGCATCATGTTTACATTTCCTTGTAAGAGTTTCACACACGACATCAGCCCCGCCGCTGCGGCGATGATGATTACAAAAGACAGGATTTTACGTCTGTTCAACGCCATTGCACACACGCCTTTATTGAAGATTGATTTTTTAAAAATATAGCACATTTCACATAGAAAAACATTCTATCCAACACCAAAAGTCCATGGCGGCACATCTTATCCGTTCCATACAGTTGTCATACTGAATTGATGGTTTATATTTATAGTTTAATTTTTTTCGTTAATGTAGCTGTTCAACTGGTTCTCAACCGGAGGTTCATCAAGAACATGTCATCATCAAAAGTCCGTGTCTATTTCCTTTCGTCGGGACGCATCGGAGTTCCGATTCTCGACGCATTGTGCCAAGACACGGAACTGGAACTCGTCGGAGTCGGCTCCCAGCCAGACAAAGAGGCAGGACGCAAGAAAAAACTCGCCCCCACGCCGCTTGCCAAACACGCACAGGAACTCGGCCTTTCTGTAGAAAAGCCTACCACCGTCAACTCGCCAGATTATCTCGAACACCTCAAAGATCTTGGCGTTGAACTACTTGTCGTCGCCTCCTTTGGACAAATCCTGAAGCCCGCCCTTCTTGATTTGCCTCGTTTGGGCTGCTTGAACGTCCATGCGTCACTTCTACCGAAATGCCGTGGCGCGGCCCCCATCTCCGAAGTCATCCTCAATGGCGATGAAGAGACTGGCGTCACATTCATGAAGATGGATCCTGGTCTGGACACGGGCCCCGTCTATTGCGAATCCAGATGCCCTATCTGCCCCACGGAGAACGTCGTCCAACTGGAAGACAAGCTCGGCATTCTCGCGGCGAAAAGCATCGGCGATGTCATCCGCAAAATCGCAGACGGCAGCCTTCAACCCGTTCCGCAACCTGCCGAAGGCTCCACCTACGCGAAAAAAATCAAAAAGACAGACGGCGCGGCCGACTGGAATCTGCCAGCCACGGTGCTCGCACGAAAAGTCCGCGCCTATTATTCCTGGCCGTCGCTCTTCGCCCTCCTGCCCGTGGGCGGCAACTATAAGCGAATCAGCATCAAGGAAGCGGCGCCAATCGATTTACCACATGCCTCCCCTCCCGGAACGATTCTGGAAGCGACCAATAAATCGTTCGTTATCGCTTGCGGGCAAGGAGCGCTCAACATTATCAGACTTATCCCCGAAGGACGAATTGAAATGGCGGCGTCCGATTTCCTTCGCGGGACACAAGTCGCCGCAGGCGACGCATTGCCAGCCTGCACGGGAGATTATCTGACCTAATGAAGCAAATTCTAATCAATAACGAAGAAATGCAAATCCGCGTCGCCGTCGTCCAAGACGGTGTACTGCAGGATTTTTTCATGGAACGAACGAACCGCGACCAACTTGTCGGTTCGATTTTCAAAGGCAAAATCAAAAATTTGGAGCCTTCCCTGCAGGCCGCATTCGTCGATATCGGTTGCGGAAAGAACGCCTTCCTGCATTATTGGGATATGCTTCCCGCCACGCAGGACATGCTGGAGGATGGAGAGGATGACGCGGATTCCGATCATGAAAACGACCGTCCGCAACAGCCTGCACCGCAACCTCAAAACGCCGTACAGCCTGCGTCGCAAATGCAAAACGCCACGCAATCCAGAAAACAGCGTTCGAAGCATCAACGCAATGGCGTGCAACAGCAGACGGCTCAACAGCCGCAACTTGCGCAACAGGAGTCCGCTCCGCCCAAAAAAGGATTTCTGGCCCGCATTCTGGACTTCTTCGCACGCCGCAAGGAGACACCATCAGAGGTTGTGACGCAACCTGTTACGCAGCCGGCGGCGGATGCACAGAAACAGCCTAAGAACAACAACAATACCACCCAAAGCGGCAAAAATCGCCACAAGAAGAACAAGCAGCAGCGCAAGCCGATGCCGACCGTTGAAGACATTCCGAATCTCTTCAAGGTCGATCAGGAGATTCTCGTGCAAGTCACGAAAGGCCCCATCGGCACGAAAGGCTCACGAGTCACCACAAATCTTTCCATTCCAGGACGTTATCTAGTTCTATTGCCGAATTCACCACACATCGGCGTTTCGCGCAAAGTGGAAGAAAAGGCCGAACGAGACCGCCTCCGCAAGATGGTCAGAGGCCTCGAACTGCCCGGAAACAACATGGGGCTTATCTGCCGCACCGTCGGTGAAGGCTGCAAGATCGAACATTTCCAACGCGATTTGGACATGCTCGTGGAAGCCTGGCAGAACGGCGAGAAGAAGGCTGAATCCAAACGGGCCCCCGTCTGTGTCTATCAGGAGCCGGATTTGGCGGAACGCGCTCTGCGCGACTGTCTTACAGAAGACGTTGATGAAATCGTCACAGATTCGCAGGAAACATACGACCGCGCCGTTTCGTTGATGAACCGCTACAGCCTCAACGACAAGATTAAAGTCAAACTCTACCAGAATCCGACGCCGATTTTCCAGAAATACAATCTGAATCAGCAGATCGACGGCATCTACAACCGAAAGGTCAATCTGCCCGGCGGCGGTTATATCTGCATCGACGAAACGGAGGCGCTCATCGCCATCGACGTCAATACCGGAAAGAACAAATCCGGAAAAGACCAGCCGGAAACGATTCTCGCCACCAATCTCGAAGCCGTCGCGGAAATCGCTCGCCAAATTCGTCTGCGCAACGTCGGCGGTCTCGTCGTGCTCGATCTAATCGACATGGCGGACAAGAAAGACCAGCAGCTCGTCTATAAGACGCTGAAGGATCATCTCGCCAAAGATCGTGCCCGCACGCGTGCGTATCCCATTTCACCGCTGGGACTTCTGGAAATGACGCGGCAACGCGAAAACGAATCGTTGGAAAGCTCCACGTTCGACAACTGCCCCTACTGCAAAGGACGCGGCCTCGTGAAATCCACCACCAGCATGAGCGTTGAAATCCAGCGAAAACTGAACGAAGTTCTCGCGAAACGCAAACGCAACAATCTGCTGAAACCTGCGCATCCGTTCAAGATCACGGCCAATCCGAAGATTCTGGAACGGTTCAAGAATGAAGACAAGAAGGTCCTGCAAGGCATTGAAGACG
>JAEEGK010025738.1_pt1 | contig 12048 bp, 9 predicted proteins | sample 8958771 | NCBI WGS metagenome assembly JAEEGK01 (sample SAMN16246547, study PRJNA631951) | gut metagenome | biome: gut microbiome; feature: rumen; material: SC-attached | host: Bos | place: Iran: Karaj | collected 2018-10 | reverse complement strand
CTGGGTTCGCTGCCTTCCCGGCTGCTGGACACCGTGATATAACGGCCGAACTGGAAGAGCTTGGCCTGCAGGTCCGTATCCGTCTCACCCTGCTTGAGGGCGGCCACCCGCACATGGGTGGGCAGGGCGTTCGCCGTCCCGTCCCCAACTCTCAGGTGCACCCGGCCCATGAGGCCGGAGAAGTCCTTCAGGTGCGTTTCCTTGAGCTGTTTGTAGCCCTTTCCCTTTACGAGGGAGAGGATTTTTTCGCAACGGGCCGATGGGTCTCCGCTGATGTCCTTGTAATTCACGAAGTTGGTGGCGATGGTGAGGACGAAGGTGACGGAATTGGCGCCTTTTACCACCAGGCTGGAATCCGTGGCCTCCAGGGTTCCCTTCTCCGGCAGGGCCACCAGATCCGTCTGGAAGCTCATGCCGTCACCTTCCACCTTGGCGATGAGGTCGAAGATGCGGGTGGGCAGATAGCTCCACGTACCGTTCATGGTGAGACGGTTGCCCGCGGCGGCAATCTTCCGCCGGAAGGGGCTGTTGAGCCGCGCTGTCACATCCACGCTGCCGGGTTTATCGGCCGATAATCTCATTACCATCACATGGTCCGGATAGGACATGAACACCTCCCGGGTCATCTTTACCCCGTCCTGGATATAGTTCACCGTCACTATGCCCGTTTCCATATCCAGCTCGCGGTAGTAGTCCTTGACTTCCCCTCCGGGCTGGAAATCCAGAAGCAGGTCTCCCACAGGCACATAGGTTTGCTGGTTGGCCGGCTTTCCGTAGAAATGCTCATCTACCAGTTTCTCCGCCTCCTTGTATTTCTTGTCATACATCAGTTCCTTGATCTGGTCGTAGTACCGGTGGGCCTCCGGATCGTTGTAATCGTGCGGCCGGCCGGACCAGAAGGTGGACTCGTTGAGCGCAATCCGCTCATTCTCAACTCTTCCAAACACATTGCCGCCCATATAGCCGTTGCCGATGAACAGGCCGTCCAGCCATACTTCGCCGGCGGGCTCATTATACCACAGGACCATCTCCCGGCTGGAGGGGGTGACGGATTGGGAACAGGAAACGATTGCCGTCAGGATGAGGCAATGGAGAATCCTTTTCATGATGCTTATTGTATCTGTTTCTTGAGTCGGCCGATGGCGTGTTCCAGGCTTTCGGACGGTTCGATTATATTATAGTCCTCCCAGAAATCCGGGTCCAGGAACTCGGCAGCCTTGTCGTTGAGCACCTCGTTCACCCGGAACATTTCCTGCCGGGTAATGGGCACCGCCGGTTCCCGGACGTCCGTTACCACCAGCTCGTTCACGGCCGCATAACTGGTCTGGAACAGGCGCCTGCGCCAGTCGCAGTTAAAGCGCATGGTGGAGCGGAAATAGCCCATGCGGAGCTTCCCGTCCGCCCCCGGCCGGTAAGTGATCAGCAGGGTAAGTTCCCTAGGAGTGAAACGGAGCGTGAGCGGTTTCCGCACCAGCATCAGGCGCGTGGCCTTGGCGCGGTCCGACATATCCAGCGACATCTCTATCCGGGTGAAGGCCAGCGACTCCGTGTCTATATATAACGTGCCGTTGTACAGGGCATATTCGGAATTCCAGGAGCTCCTGGGATGGAAAGAGACCACGAACTGGGCCCTCCCTTCCATATAGGTGGGAGGCTGCATCTCAAACACATAATTGTCCAGTTCCTTCTGGTTTAGCAGCAGGTCCTTGTTCTTTACCACGTCGAAGGTCATGGCGATGGTGGGGCCGCCCTGGACCTTGATGCTAAGGGTATCCCGCTTGCGCTGGCTAAGCAGCACACGGCTCTTCTCCAGGGCCGTCCTGTCGGCCTGGAAACCGCCCCTGTAAGAATTCTTGTACATCCTGGCCACCGCCTCCGAGATATAAGTGTAACGCGATCCCTTCCGGATGGTCTCCCGGTAGAAGCACTCCAGCAGCTCCGGGTGCGAACTGTAATTCTCCGGAATCTTGTAAATGGCAGAGAGCACCACTTCCAGGGGATCGGCCGATATGATCCTGGATTCGGCCAGCTGGAACGACTCCGGGGACATGCGCACCTTCATATTTCCGTCTCCCGTGCGCTGGTACAGGGTCTTGTATCCCAGATAGGAGAAGACCAGGGTTCCGATGGCCTTGTCGGACTTGATCACAAAGTCTCCGTCGGCATTGGTAACCGTGGCGAAATGCCTTTCCGGGACCGAAACGTGAACCGACTCCAGTGCCCTTCCGGACAAGGCGTCCACCACAGTGCCGCGCACCGTATAACCCAGACGGACGGAATCCGTTTGCGCATGCGCGGCCACAAGGGGAAGCAGCAGGGCGGCAACAAGAGAAATAATTTTATAGGACGGTTTCATGATAAGGCGTTTTATATCGTTTCAAATATAGTCATTTTTTTCATAATTAACCCATTTCCTTCCTTAATCTGCCAATTTGTCAGCCCGGAAGGCATTGGCTTGCAATTTGACTTACCCTACCCCGGAAATTGAAATATTAAAATCAAGAGATATGGCAAAGCAAACCAAAGGACAAATTGGAGTAACCACCGAGAATATCTTCCCGGTTATCAAACAGTTCCTGTATTCCGACCACGAGATCTTCCTCCGGGAGCTGGTGGCCAACGCCGTGGATGCCACCCAGAAGATGAAAGCCCTGGCCGTTTCCGGCGAGTGCACGGAAGAGCTGGGAGACCTGCAGGTGCGCCTGGAACTGGACCCGAAGGAGAAAACCCTCAAGGTCATCGACAACGGTATCGGCATGACGGCCGAAGAGGTGGACAAATACATCAACCAGATTGCCTTCTCCAGCGCCGGCGAGTTTCTGGAGAAGTACAAAGACCAGATACAGAGTATCATCGGCCACTTCGGCCTGGGATTCTACAGTGCCTTTATGGTATCTAAGAAAGTGACCATCGAGACCCTTTCCTGGAAGGAGGGCGCCAAGGCCGTGAAATGGAGCTGCGACGGTTCTCCTGCCTATGAGATGGAAGAGATTGAGAAGGCCGACCGGGGCACCGTCATTACCCTGTACCTGGATGACGACTCCCAGGAATATGCCGAAAAGTCCCGCATCGAGGGCCTGCTGAATAAATACTGCAAGTTCATGCCCGTTCCCATCGTCTTCGGCAAGGAGCAGGAGTGGAAGGACGGCAAGTACGTGGATACGGATAAAGACAAGGTAATCAATGCCGTGGAGCCGCTCTGGACCAAAGCCCCCAGTGAACTCAAGGAAGAGGATTACCTCAGTTTCTACCGTACCCTGTACCCCATGAACGAGGAGCCGCTGTTCTACATCCACCTGAACGTAGACTATCCCTTCAACCTCACCGGCATCCTGTATTTCCCCAAGCTCAAGGACCGTGTGGCCATCGAGCGCAACAAGATTTCCCTGTACTGCAACCAGATGTTCGTTACGGACCACGTGGACAACATCGTTCCGGATTTCATGACCCTGCTGCACGGTGTCATCGACTCTCCGGACATCCCGCTTAACGTGAGCCGGAGCTACCTGCAGAGCGACGCGGCCGTAAAGAAGATCTCCACCTACATCACCAAGAAGGTGGCCGACCGCCTGGAAGGCATCTTCAAGGACGAACGCGCCCAGCTGGAGGCCAAGTGGGACAACCTGAAGCTTTTCATCGAATACGGCATGCTCTCCGACGAGAAGTTCTGCGAACGGGCGCTCAAGTTCGCCCTCTTCAAGAACACGGACGGCAAGTACTTCAGCTTTGACGAATATAAATCGGCCGTGGAGAGCGCCCAGACGGACAAGGACAAGAAGCTGGTCTATCTATACGCCACCAAGGTGGAGGATCAGTACGCCTATATTGAAGCGGCCAAGAACAAGGGCTACGACGTGCTCCTGATGGACTGCGAGCTGGACAGCCACTATGTGAACCTGTTGGAGCAGAAACTCACGGACACCCGCTTCGCCCGCGTGGATTCGGACGCCGTGGAGAACCTCATCCCCAAGGAAGACAAGGTGAAGCCGGAGATGAAGGAAGACGAGCGCTACGACTTGGAGAACCTCTTCAAGGCCGTGCTGCCCGAGGGCAACGACTACTTCGTGCAGGGTGACAACCTGGGCGAAAACGCAGCTCCCATCCTCATCACCCAGAACGAGTTCATGCGCCGTTACCGGGAAATGAGCGCGCTGGGCGGCGGAATGAACTTCTACGGCTCCCTGCCGGAAAGTTACAACATCACCGTGAATATGGAGAACCCGCTGGTAGCCAAGATCTGGGCCGCCAAACTTTCCGACGTGAAGCCGCAGGGCGAGCTGCCGGCCGAAGCCCCTTCGGATGCTACCGACGAGGAGAAAACCAAGGCCCGCGAAGCCCGGGAAGCCGTCCGCAAGGCCCATCGGGCCGATGTGGAAGCCTTTGCCGCCGGCAACGAGATGCTGCACCAGATTGTGGACCTGGCCCTGCTGGCCAATGGCATGCTCAAGGGAAAGGCCCTTTCCGAGTTCATCTCCCGGAGCCAGAAAGTGGTTTCGGATGCCTATCTGAAATAGTTGTATATCTCAACTATTTGCCGTAACTTAGTGCCGAATTGAAAGTCGGCCATGGGCAAAAAGTTGAAAATCAAAAACAGAAGCCTGGTGGAGGCGGTGGTTTTCCTCACCGTCCTCCTCCTTTGCTGTTGGGCTTTGGGCAGCCGGATGGGCAGCGAGAACCTCCTCAAGACCATTATGAACACCGCGCACGACCTGTTGCTCAATACGGTGTTCTTCCTCATGGGCATCACCGTCATCACGGGTGCCCTGTCCAAACTCTTCGTGGAGTTCGGCGTGGTAACGCTGCTGGAAAAACTCCTCCGGCCCCTCATGAAGCCGCTGTACAACCTGCCTGGCGTGGCAGCCCTGGGAGGCGTTATGACCTTCCTGTCGGACAACCCCGCCATCATCGCCCTCAGCAAGGACCGCACTTTCGCTTCGTACTTCAAGAAATACCAGCTCTATTCCCTTACCAACTTCGGCACGGCTTTCGGCATGGGCTTCGTGGTCATCATCACCATGATGAGCTACGGACAGACGGGCGGTGCGCTGGTGGGCCTGGTGGGCGCCATCTGCGGCTCCGTCATCTCCACCCGCCTGATGCAGCGCTCACTTCTGAAGACCTGGCCGCAGCTGGATACGCCGATAGCGGCGGAAACGCCTGTGGAAAAAGAACTTAATGAAGAAGACCAGGAGCAGAAAGACGGCATTTTCATGCGTTTTCTCAACGCCATCCTGGACGGCGGAAAGAATGGTGTGGAACTGGGCCTGCAGATTATCCCGGGCGTGCTCATCATCACCACCATCGTAATCCTGCTAACCTTCGGCCCGGGTCCGGAAGGCTATACCGGCGCCTCCTCGCAGGGCGTTCCGGTCCTCCCCTGGCTGGCCGGAAAGGTGCACTGGCTGTTTGAATGGCTCTTCGGCTTCAGCAGCATGGAGCTCATCGCTTTCCCCATGACGGCCCTCGGTGCCGTGGGCGCCGCGCTAGGCCTGCTGCCCACCTTCAACGCCGCCGGCATCCTGGACGGCAACGCCGTGGCCGTTTTCACCGCCATCGGCATGTGCTGGAGCGGTTTCCTCTCCACCCACACCGCCATGTTCGACTCCCTGGGCTTCCGCAAGGGCATTTCCAAGGCTCTGGGTGCACACGCCATCGCAGGTCTCTGCGCCGGCATCATCGCCCATTTCCTGTATCTGCTTGTGAGTCTCATATAATTTTCGGCCGATCGGCCCCCACTTCTACCGTCTAAGTCACGTTTTAGCCCCAAAACGTGACCAAGATTGTCGTTACTGACGAGCTAAGTCAAGAAAACGGCCCAAAACATGACCAAGATTGCGAGAAAATGAAAAAACCGTCCGGAAAGGACGGTTTTTTCATTAATAGCAAAACGCCGGCTAGCTCACATCGGCACGGGCCATGGCGTCCTTGTAGTACTTCTGGTCCACGAACACATCTTCCTTGTACGGGTTGATGTGGCGCTTCTTGGACACGGCGATGATGTAGCAGATGGCGATGACGTTGGTAACGAGCGCCAGGGCGCTGATGACGGTCATCATGGTGGGATTGGCGGCCACTACGGAAGGATCCACGGTAGTGCCCACGGTGGCAGCTTCTCCGCCGGCAACCTCATAGAGCTTGCTGATGGTGTCCACTCCCTCGGGATAGAGAACGGGCAGGGTGGCCCAGGAGAACCACTGCTGGCCGTTCTTGAAGGTTTCCTGGAACAGGGGGAATACCTGGGCGAACATGCACCAGATGGCCAGGGTGTTGGCACGGTTCTGGATCCAGCCGCCGCGGTTCCACAGCAGGGCGGCCACGGTGGGGGCGAGCAGAAGGGCGATACCGCAGTACCAGCTGTGCGTGGGCAGGCAGTTGTAGGTATAGGCGAAGTTCCAGATGTCATAGATGAGGATGTAGACCCAGGTCATATCGGCCCAGATCATGTCCTTCTTGTCCTTGGAGGGATATACGTTCCACCAGGCGGTCATACACATGATGTTCACCAGACCGGCCACGCCGTTCATCACATTGTGCCAGCCGCCGTACTGCCATACACCTTCGGAGGTGAGCCACCACTTGTTCCATCCCATCACGGCCGATTCGAAGTCGGACACGCAGGCGATGAGGATGTTGATGCCCACGATCACGAAGGGGAAGGGCTTGAACCAGTGTTTGGCGCCGATGCCCCATTTGTACTTGATCATCATGAAGCCGATGCACCCTGCGGTGGCTGCATACAGCTTGGCATAGTGGAACCACCCCTGCATATAGACGTGGGTCTGGTTTTCAAGCGCCCACTGGGCACCGTTCCGGACACCGATCCAGATGGCCAGGAAGTACACGGTGAGGGCCAGCGGAATGGCCAGGAAGGTGATGATGCCGCCCAGCTTGGTCCTGCGGGCGAATTCATTGAGGAGGATGAGGCCCAGCAGGACCACGATCAGCATTCCCCACTGAGATAGGGCATTAGCCCCGTAAACTTGGAAAAACATGGTTTAGTGTTATTTAGTGGATAAGATTTTTTGTCCTTTCCTTTCCTTGACCAGTGCGTAGATAACCCATACCAGCGTAATGGCAAGCGACATGGGGACACCTACTTTAAGCATCTCCGGGGGAGTCCACGCAAAGAGCTCCCCGTTGATGGCGTGGTCTACGATCAGCATAACCGAGCCGCCCCAGAGCATTTTCTCCAGGGATGCCAGGTTGCGGCCGATGAATCCGGTCTTGACTCCGGCCTTGCGGCAGAGGCTGGTGATAGCAGCCTGGGCAAGGGGTACGATGTAACAACTCATACTTCTATTTCTTTGATTTCTACTTCGTTTCCACACTTGAGCACCGTGTCCTGGCTGCCGCAGTGCGGGCATTCTCTTCCGAATTGCACGGTGGGGTATTCCTTTCCGCAGGCGTTGCAGGTGGTTACCGCCGGGAGGATGTTGCACTTGAGCTCACACCCTTTGAGCAACTCCTCCTTGTCGTCTGCCCACCTCCAGCAGTCCGTGAGGTACTCCGGCACCACGGTGGAAACCTCGCCGATGTTCATCACTACGGCATTCACGTGTTCCACGCCGTGTTCCTGAGCCGCCTCCTTGACGTCCCGGATAATGTAGAATACGATTCCCAGTTCGTGCATTATTTCTTTTTGCTGAACAGTATCTTCCCGGTACGTTTTACCATATAAGGCAGGATGCCGGAGAATTTGTCTTCCGAGGTGCGCATAACGGAGGCTTCCGGATGCACCCGGTGCAGGTGGATGGCGTCGAATCCGCACTTGGTGGTGCAGACGCCGCAGCCGATGCAGCGGTTCTCATCCACCACCGAGGCGCCGCAACTGAGGCAGCGGGCCGTCTCCTTTCGCACCTGCTCTTCCGTAAGCGTACCGTGGTATTCCTGGAAAGCGCTCTTCACGGGAACCACGCCCGGATCCTGACGGGAACCGTTGTCGTAGGATTCCACCAGGATGTCCTCTTTGTCCAGCTCTATGAAGTCCCGCCGGTTGCGGCCGATGGTCATGTGGCCGTGCTGCACGTAGCGGTGCAGGCTTTCGGCGGCCTCCTTGCCGGCAGCGATGGCGTCGATGGCGAACTTGGGGCCGGTGAAAACGTCACCGCCCACGAAGATGTCCGGCTCGGCCGTCTGGTAGGTGAGCTTGTCGGCAATGGGGTACACGCCGCGGAAGAATTCCACCTTGGTGTCTTTCAGGAGGTCCTTGAGCACCACCGTCTGGCCGATGGCGAAGATGACCATATCGGCCTCCAGGGTGATGAGCCGGCTCTCGTCGTATTCCGGCGCAAACTTGTGATCCGCGTTGAAGACAGAGGTGCACTTCTTGAAGACAATTCCCTTAACCTTCTTATCCCCAAGCACTTCCTTGGGACCCCAGCCGGGGTTCAGGACCACGCCGTCCTCCCGGGCTTCGGCGCGCTCTTCCAGGGAGGCGGGCATGATGTCCTCCGTCTCCAGGGAAAGCATGGTGACCTCCGAAGCGCCGCTGCGCTTGGCCACGCGGGCTGCGTCGATGGCCACGTTGCCGCCGCCTACCACTACTACCTTGCCCTTCACCTTCACCTGGCCGCAGTTGGCCTGGTGGAGGAAGTCGATGGCCGTAGTGGTGCCTTCCAGCGTTTCTCCGGGGATGCCCGGCAGGCGTCCGCCCTGGCAGCCGATGGCCACGTAGAAGGCCTTGTAGCCCTGTTCACGCAGCTGGGCGATGGTTACGTCCTTGCCCACTTCCACGCCGGTGCGCACTTCTACGCCAATTTCTTTCATGATGTCGATCTCGGCCTTGATCACCTCCTTGTCCAGCTTATAGGAAGGGATGCCGTAGCGGAGCATGCCGCCCGGTTCCGGGTTGCGTTCGAAGACAGTGGGCTTGTAGCCCATCGTGGCCAGGTAGTAGGCGCAGCTGAGTCCGGCGGGGCCTCCGCCGATGATGGCGATCTTCTGCGGCCAGCGTTCCTCCACGTTGGAGCAGATGTTCACCTCCGGTACAAAGCGGGTTTCTGCGTGGAGGTCCTGTTCGGCCAGGAATTTCTTCACCTCGTCGATGGCGATGGGCCGGTCTATGGTGCCGCGGGTACAGGCATCCTCGCAGCGGCGGTTGCAGATGCGGCCGCACACGGCGGGGAAGGGGTTCTCCCGCTTGATGAGCTCCAGCGCCTCCCGGTATTTCCCTTCGGCCGCCTTCTTCAAGTAGCCCTGAACAGCGATGTGGGCCGGGCAGGCGGTCTTGCAGGGGGCGGTTCCGGTGGGGTAGCAGTTGATGCGGTTGCGGTCCCGGTAATCCTCCGTCCACTTGTGCGGGCCCCAGGCGGCGGCGTCCGGCAGTTCCTGCTTGGGATAGGTCTGGGGACCGCTTTTGGTGCAAAGCTTCTGGCCCAGCTTGACGGCGCCGGCGGGGCAGTATTCCACGCAGCGGCCGCAGGCCACGCAGTTCTTCGGGTCCACTTCGGCCACATAGGCGCTGCGGCTCATGTTGGGCGTGTTGAAGAGCTGGGAGGTGCGCAGGGCGTTGCAGATCTTGACGTTGCAGTTGCAGATGGCGAAGATCTTGCCCTCGCCGTCGATATTGGTCACCTGGTGCACGAAGCCGTGGTCTTCGGCCTTGCGGAGGATGGCCATGGCCTCCTCGTAGGTGATGTCGTGGCCGCGGCCGGTTTCCCGCAGGTAGTCGGCCATATCTCCCACGCCGATGCACCAGTCCCGGTAGTCGTCGGCGCAGCCTTCGTCCAGTTTCTTGCGGCCGTAGCGGCAGGAGCAGATGCCCACGCCGATGTGGCCTTCGTATTTCTTGAGCCAATAGCTTATGTGCTCTATATCAACAGACTGGTTCTCCATGGAAATGGCTTTTTCCACGGGGATCACATGCATGCCGATGCCGCTGCCGCCCATGGGCACCATGGGGGTGATCTTTTCCAGCGGGAGGAAGGTCATACGCTCGAAGAACATGGCCAGCTCCGGATGCTTATCCATAAGCTCCACGTTCATATTGGTGTATTCCGCGCTGCCGGGAACGAACATCGGCACCCAGTAGATGCGGTCTTCGCGGTTGAAAGTGGTGCCCGGGTCCGGGCCCTGCCCGTTGGTATAATGGTCTCCGTAGTCGTACTCCAGCATGCCGAAATAGGAGAGCTTGTCCAGCAGCTCGTCAAAGGCCTGCTCCGTGGAGGCATAGTGCTTCTGACGGTTCATCTCGTGCAGCTGGGCATAGCTGTGGTGCTTGCGGACCTTGAAGAAATTGCCGGGCAGCATATCCAGCAGCAGGTCCAGCGATGCCTCGCGGGTTATGGGATCCATCTCGTCCTCGAAGATGCAGGCGAGGCCCCAGTACTCCGGGGCATCGGTACCCATCTTGATCTTACCGGGAATTCGGTCTGTAACGTGGCGGACAAACTTCAGGAGTTTGGGATTCGGGTTCTTATCCCCTTTGTGCTTGGGGACGAACTTGGTGGACATCTCTGGCATAGCGGATATCGGTTCTAGTGTTAAATGGTTCCGCTAAGATACGAAAAAACCTTCACAAAACATCAAATTAAACCCATCTCTTTGGCTTTGTTCACGAGTTCGGCCGAATTGGCCACGTCGAACTTCACCAGCAGTTTTTTCCGGTACCATTTGATGGTTTCCGGGCTAAGGTTTTGTGCCTGAGCCATCTGAGGGGTGGTGTATCCTTTGCTCAAAAGGTCCAGGATCTCCTTTTCCCGCTCCGACAGGTCCAGGGATTCCCAGTCTATGCCGGGAGGGGTTTCCGTAGCGGATCCGGCCTGGGCCGGCGCAGCCTTTTTCCGTTTTCGGAAGAAGAATCCCAGGGCCACCAGGATAGCTCCGGTGAGGCCGCCTGCCAGCCGGCCCAGCTGCCGTTTCTGGCGGGAGAGCACCTCCTTCATATAGTCCAGGTTCTCGGTGCGGAAGCCGGGGGAATAGTCCGGATGGGCGGCATAATAGGCATCGGCCAGCCGAAGGAATTTAAGGGATTTCCGGTTGCGACCCTGCTCTGCATAAAGGCGGCCATATCCCTTCCAGACGTTCACTATCATCAGGGAATCTCCTGACTCCCGGGCATACTCCAGGGCTTTGTCATATTCTTTTTCGGCCTTGCGGAAGTCTTTCTCGTCCACCCAGGTTTCACCCATATTGTAGTGGAGGATGGAATTGCTCTCGTTCCAACCGTATTTCTCGAAGATCCGGCCGGCCTTCTCATAATAGTCCATGGCCCGGGGGATGGAATCCATTATATTGTAGAGGTTGCCCAAGGTGCCGTAAAGGGATGAGTAGGCGTCGTCAATCTCCTTTTCGGAGTAGCCTTCCGGGGCAGTGGGGGAGGTGGATCCGGCGGCCATCCTGCCGGCGGCATCCAGCGCTTTTGAAAACCAGACCAGGGCACTGTCAATCTGCTCTCTTCCGTAGTATTGCAAGCCGGTGTAACGGCCGGCGTCGAAGGTGGAACGCTCCCAGCCCCTCCTTTCGCTGATGGCCAGCGCTTTCAAGGCATAGAATCGGCTCTTTTCCCCGTTGAGGATGTTGTAGCCCCGCATCAGGTCTCTGTAGGCATTGTTCAATCCCTGAAGTTCTTCCTGCGTTGCAGTGTCCACCGCATCGGGTGTCCAGCGCGCTACAACCCGTTCCAGGGAATCCAGATTGACACCGCGCTCATCGTTATAGGCGGCTGCGGGAAGCAGCGCCAGGACCAGCGTCAGCGAGGATAGAAGGAAGGCTTTCATATTACAAATATAAGCAAAAACAAGTCAATTAGCCCTTTGGGTGGTTTTTCGGAGGCTATTTCCCCCCTTTAGGGTGGTGTTTTTTACTTTGATAAACGTGATATTTGCAATCATGAATAACACTAAAAGGACATTGAGCAAACGGGAACAGGAGATCCTAGGTCTGGTGGCCCGGGGCTTTACTTCTCCCCAGATAGCAGAGGAACTTTCCCTTAGTCCGGAAACCATCAAATGGTACCGGAAGCGGCTGCTGTCCAGGTTCGATGCCGATACAAGTGCCGAAATGATAAAGATAGCCATTGAAAACAAATTGATATGAATATGAAAAGGT
>JAEEGK010025737.1_pt1 | contig 12048 bp, 4 predicted proteins | sample 8958771 | NCBI WGS metagenome assembly JAEEGK01 (sample SAMN16246547, study PRJNA631951) | gut metagenome | biome: gut microbiome; feature: rumen; material: SC-attached | host: Bos | place: Iran: Karaj | collected 2018-10 | reverse complement strand
AGCCTTTGATGAGGCCTATTATGACCGCATAGTCGATATGTTGCACCTGCTCAATTGTCGTGGTTTCACGGGCTGGAGAGAGGTGCAGGGTCGTGGCAGCAAGACCGGCGAGCCGCACTATGCCACGCACGCCTGGCCCTCGATTGCCTCGGCCATCCTGACCGTGGTGGACGACCGCCGCGTTGACACCGTTCTCGACGAGTTGCACAAAATGGACCTGGCTACGCCCAAACTGGGCCTCCGCGCCTTTGTCCTCCCCGTTGAACGCAGCATCTAAACATCCATGAGGAAGATTCTGGTTATATTGGCCATATTAGCCTATACCACGACGATGAATGTTGCGGTAGCGCAGTTCACTCAAGAACGTCCTTCTCAACCCGCTAAAGCCAAGAAGCAGCGGGTGGAGCCGTCGGTTGCGTGGAGTGTGAGCGAACCGTTGGGCCTGCACTATCCCTCGACCATCGACACCATCCATCTGGACTATCACCGCACTATGGTGCCGTCGCTGGTGAGCGATGCATGGTTGACAACGGGCAACTATGGGGCACCCGGCCAAAACCAGATTTTCTTTGAGCGGCCCGTGACCGGGGAATTCTTCTTTGAGGACGCTATCGAGGCCTGGCTGCATGACACGAACAAGATGCGCTACTATAACACACGCATCCCAATGACGCTGCTCAGCCACTCGACCGGTGGCGACAAGTACAGCAACCTGGACAGGACCAAGCTGGAATTCTCGGGTAACGTGAACCGCAAGACCCAGGTGGGAGGCGCTATCGACTACATCTACAGTAAGGGTTCGTATGACGTACAGGCCGACAAGGACTTCACGTGGCGGCTGTTCGGCTCACACATGGGAGACCGCTACGAGATGCAGACGTTCTTCAACCACTACAATTATACCACCAAGGAGAGCGGCGGCATCACCGATGACCGTTACATCACCGATCCTGCCGAGGTGCAGGGCGGCGTGACCCGCGTGGACAACAAGAGCATCCCCACCCTGCTCAGGGCCGCCCACAGTCACCTGGAGGGCAGCCAACTGTGGCTCAACCAGCGGTATAAAGTGGGATTCTACCGCTATCGCCGCGACAGTGTCACCGACACCGTCATCGACCGCACCTACGTGCCGGTGACGAGTTTCATCTGGACGCTTGACTTCAAGCACGGCAAGCACCAGTTCCTGAACAGTGACGGATATGAGGACACCACCTTCTTTAACAACACCTATCTGGCACTGGGCGGCACCGACGAGACGACCCGCTACTGGCGATTGCGCAACACCGTCGGGGTGTCGATGCTGGAAGGCTTCAACAAGTACGCCAAATTCGGCTTCGCCGTGTATGGCACTCACGAGGTGCGCCGTTACACCCAGGTGACCGATACCGTCACGGGCACAGACCTTGCCCAAAGACTTGAGACGCTACCCGTCTCGGTTCCCCACAGCACGACGCAAAACGTGATGTGGCTGGGCGGCCAGCTGACCAAGCAACAGGGTTCGCTTCTGCGCTACAACGCTCAGGCACAGTTCGGTGTGCTGGGCGACGTGGCCGGTGAAGTGGATATCACTGGTGACGTGACCACGCGCTTCAGGATGCTGGGTGACACAGTCAGCATCAAGGGCTATGGCTATTTCAAGAATCTGTCGGTGCCCTACTTGCTCAAACATTTCATTTCCAATCACTTTGCCTGGGACAACAGCTTCTCCAAGACCAAGCGCGTGCGCGTGGGCGGCGAACTGGACATCCCGTTCACGTGGACCAACGTGAACGTGGGCTATGAGACCCTGACCGACTACATCTATTGGGACACCTATGGCCTGCCCGCCCAGCATGGCGGCGCCATCCACGTGCTGAGCGCCCGATGGCGGCAAGGTCTGCATTTCAAGGCCTTCAACTGGGAGAACAGCGTCACGTTGCAGACCAGCATCAACGAGCAGGTGCTGCCGTTGCCCAAATTCGCGGTTTACAGCAACCTGTATGCGACCTTTGCCATCGCACGCGTGCTGCACGTGCAGATGGGCGTTGACTGCAACTACTACACCAAGTACTACGCTCCGGTTTACAACCCCGCCACGATGACCTTCGCCAGTCAACAGGAGATGAAATGCGGCGGTTTCCCGTTGATGAACCTCTATGCCAACTTCAAGATGAAGCAGGCCCGGTTCTTTGTCGCCTGGACCCACTTCAACCAAAAGGTTCACAGTGGTGACGCCTATTTTGCCACCCCACACTACCCGCTCAACCCCGCCCGCCTGCAAGTGGGCGTATCGGTCAACTTCGTGAATTGACCTTGAGTTGATTTATACCATTAGGTTTCTTTCTGTTGATTTTCAATGGTTTTTTGTTCAAAAAAATCGTTGAAACGCATTTTTATAAGCCAATTTATTGTAACTTAGCGACGTGAAATCTCGAAAAGGATACTAATTCTAATTGTTATAAACCATTAACTAGTTATTTATGAGAAAGTTACTCTTCCTTGCCGCCTTTTTGTTCGCGGCAACGTCGGTAATGGCCGGCAATGTTGATTTATCAACTGCACAGACCAAAGCCGCCAATTTCCTGAAATCCAAGGCTCCCCAAGGCCGCCTGATGACCTCGCCCCCCACAGTAAAGTGGACCCATGAGGTAAAGAACTCAAGCAAAGCCTCTCTGGCCGCTTACTACATCGTGAACACCGACAAGGGTTACGTCATCGTTGCCGGTGATGACCGTGCACGTGAGATCCTTGCCTATGGTAACAAGCCGCTCACCGACCTGAACGACATCCCCGACAACATGCAGTTCTTCCTGAACCTGTACAAAGCCGAGATGGAGTACCTCCAAGCTCATCCGGGCCTCATGGTCAACAAGAACATCAGGAGTGGTGGCGTTTCAGTTGAACCGCTGCTTCAGACCGCTTGGGCTCAAGGCAAGCCTTATAATATGCGCTGCCCCAAAGTCGGTCGCGATTATTGCAAGACCGGCTGCACCGCCACATCATTAGCTCAAGTGATGAAATACTGGGAATATCCTGAAAAGGCTCCCGCCATGGACGGATATCAATGTCCCGATTCTAAAATCAACGTGGATGCCCTGCCCGAGTACACCTTTGACTGGGATAACATGTGGGATACCTATGAGGACGTTGACGTTGACCGCCTGCCCGAAGTGAATAAAGACGCTGTCGCATGGCTGATGCGCTATGTGGGCCAGGCCGAGAACATTGACTACAACACGGACAAGAGCGGTACGGGAAATGAATACATTGCCCAGGCCCTCCAGATCTTCGGCTATGATGAGGATGCTCACTATGTACTGCAGTACAACTTCTTTGAGAGCATGTCCAATCCTCCTCAAAACTACACCGACGATGAATGGGCCAATATGATCCAGTCTGAGCTGATTGCCAGACGTCCTCTTGTCTATTGCGCATTTGACATGTCCAGCGACTCGGCAGGTATCTCGGGCCACGCCTTCAACGTTGACGGCTACGACGCCAACAACGACATGTATCACGTGAACTTTGGTATGCGCTCGGAATTGAACGCTTTCTATGCATTGAATGCATTTAGAATCGACGATTTTATTGTTTATGACTTCTGGCCTTCAATGTACGTTGGTGTACAGCCCCCAGGACTCTCGACCGATCCCCGCATCCTGGTCAGCACCATGGAAGTGAACATGGAGTGCTATGCAGGTGAAACCGTTACCGACACGATTACCGTCAAGGGTCAATACCTCACCGAAGGCATCGCCGTAACGCTCGATGACGAAAACGGCGTCTTCTCCACCAATGTCACTTCTATTGCGTTTGACCAAGTCGGCAATGCCACAATTGTCGTGACTTATGCACCTCAGGCTGTTGGCACCCACAATGCCACGATTACCCTGACGAGTGAGGGCGCTAACGACAAGGTCATTACCCTGAAGGGTACCGCCACCAATGCGCCTCTCGTAGTCTATGATCCCGTGATGCTCCCCGCTGACAGCACTTACATCACCAAGACCTCGTTCCGCGCCGACTGGACCGACCAAACCGTGCCTGAGAACGTTGTCAGCTACACCCTCGAGGTGAACCAGAAACCCACCAGTGGCCTGATTGCACAAGCTGATTGGAGCGAGGTGCCCTCATCGGGCAATCCCGCCAACTACATGCCCGAGGATTGGACCTACAATGGTGGTGTTTACCTTGAAGGTGGCCGCATCTCGATTTCAAGCGGTTACAGCCTCTACACGCCCGTTCTTGACCTCACTGGCTATGACAAGGTGACCGTTGTTGTCAGGGGCAAGAACTGCTATACCTGGACCAATTCGGCTATCTCGGTAAAAACGAGCGTTGACAGCAAATACGTTGAGTTCGCAAATGATTATGCCGACTACACCGTTGTCTTGAATTGTGGTGATAACGAGAGAATCGAGATTTATTCCGAGACCTACTATCCCGAGATTCAAAGCATCAAGGTTTACACGGGTGAGATGACCGCTCCGCAACTTCGCGCAATTGCCGAGCAGGGTGGCGAGACCTATCGCCTGATTACCGGCATCACCGACAAGTTCTACACCGTTAATACGCTGGCTGAAGGCGGCACCTTCCTCTATAAGGTGAAAGCCCTGTACGAAGATGGCACCGAGAGCGCCTGGAGCAATAAGCAGATGGTTACCTTGTTTGACAACGGTCCTGCGCCTCACGAGTTTGAAGCGGGTGACGTGAACCACGATCACACAGTCAACATTGCCGACGTAACTGCACTCATCGACTACCTGCTGGGTAGTGGCAACGTCTGCACGACTTGCGCTAATGTCAACGGTGACGACGGTATCAACATTGCCGACGTGACCGCACTCATCGACAAGCTGCTGAACAGCGGTAACTAATCGATTATAATCGACATCAAATAACAGAGCAGGCATGGAGCGACTTTCATGCCTGCTCTGTTGTTGATATAGGGACATTACACATCCCATGGCCTGTGCCAAAAGACCGACTGCCGTAAAACCGCGAAATATTTGGCATTCCCCTCGGCTTTCACTACCTTTGCACAATCCAACCATAACTACCAAACCATAAAATGAAAAGAATACTTTTCCTTGCTTCGCTGCTGATCACGGTAACACAAGCCTGGTCGGCAACCGTTGATGTCAAGAGCGCCCAGGCCACAGCCCAACGCTTTCTGCAGCAAACTTCTGCAGGCCGCATCTCGGCGCATACCAACCTGCGGCTAACGCACACCGAAATGAATTCCAAAGTCCCGACTGAACCTGTTTATTACATCTTCAATGCGGACCATGGGTTTGTCATTGTCTCGGGCGACGACCGCGCCCAGGCCATCCTTGCCCACGGCAACCAAGCTCTTGACATGAGTCGCCTGCCCAATAACATGAAGTTCTGGCTGAGCACCTATAAGCGGCAGATGGAGTTCCTGCAGGCTCATCCCGGACTGATGGTAGATCCTCCCGTGCGCGGCAATCCCGACATGCCAGCCATCCAACCGTTGCTCAGCGCCAACTGGGACCAGCTGGAGCCCTACAACATGCATTGCCCGACCCTGGATGGTGAATTGTGCGTAACGGGCTGCCCCGCCACCTCGCTGTCGATGGTGCTGTACTACTGGAAATACCCCACACAGGCTATCCCTGCCGTGGACGGCTACATGAACATGACCGGTGGTTTCCAAATACCCGCCCTGCCATCTACCACCTTTGACTGGGACAACATGCTCGACAACTATGAAGGCGTGGACTATACTCCTGAGCAGGCCGATGCGGTAGCCTGGCTGATGCGGTATGTGGGTCAGGTCGAACGCATGGACTACAGCCCCGAGGGCAGCGGAGCCCAAGCCGATGACATCTTACGTGCCGTGAGGTTCTTCGGATATGACGAGACCGCCCACGTGGCCACAAAATCGATAGCCGACTACTTTGGCAACGAGACCGAACTGATTGACGACGAGGAGTGGGCCACCATGCTGCAGAACGAATTGTTTGAGGGCCGTCCTGTGGTCTATTGCGCCTTTGACTACTCATCAAATTACGGCTGGAGCGGCCACGCTTTTAACGTTGACGGCTACACCCCCGCCACCAACACCTATCATGTGAATTGGGGCTGGAGCGGTGTTGGCAACGGTGACTTTGCCCTGAATGCCTTCAACTATGGCAGGTATTCCTTCAGTATTGAGCAGCAGATGATTATGGGCATCCAGCCACCTGCCACAACTCCCACGCTGCGTGTCTCACCATTGCAGCTGAACATGGAGGCCTATGTTGACCAGAGCGCTACTGCCACATTCAACGTCAAGGGACTGCTACTTGTTGATGGCGTGACGTTGACGCTCGATGATGCTGATGGGGTCTTTGCACTGGATAATGACCACATCGGCATGGACGACGCCCTCGACGGGGTAACTGTCACCGTGACCTATTCGCCCCTGGCCAGCGGCAACCACACCGCGACCGTAACGCTGAGCAGCCCCGAGGCCGAAAACGTGACCGTCACCCTCAATGGCACGGCCCAACTGGAAACCTTCGTTCCCACAGTCCTTCCTGCCGACAGCGCCTACATCGGGCTGACACAATTCCGTGCCGACTGGACTGACCAGACCGCTTCAAAATATGTCTCGAGCTACACCCTTGAGGTCAACACCAAGCCTGGCACGATGCTCCTTGACCAGGCCGACTGGAGCCATCTGCAAGAGAGCAGCACCAACTATGCCGACAATCCCGCTGCCTTGTTGCCCGAGGGATGGACCTTTAGCGGCAACGGGCTGTGGTGTGAAGATGCAGCCATCTCGCTCAATAGCAAAAGCTCCATCATCGCACCCATGCATGACCTGGCGGGATATGAACAGGTGACCGTTGTCCTCGAGGCCAAATCGACGACAGCAATGAGCAACTCCAAGTTCACAGTCTCGACCAGCGCCGATAGCAAGGATTTCACCGTCACCGGCAACTCCTCGTTTACCCAGTGCGTGGCCGTGCTCAATTGTGATGAATTGGATCAGGTGACCATCGCCGGCAAGAGCAGTTTCCCGCAGTTCCAGAGCATTCAGGTATATGCCGGAGAGCTGGAGGAGACGCAGTTGCGGGCTGCGACGGAAAACGGCGACGAGAACTACCGCCTGATCACCGGCATCGCCGGCAAGTCCTATACCGTCAGCAACCTGACGCCGGCAGGCATGTTCTATTACCGTGTCAAGGCCTTGTATATCGACGGCACCTGCAGCCCTTGGAGCAGGAGCAGGAGCGTCACTCTGCAGGACGGCGCGGCCGGCCACACGATTGGTGACGTGGACCATGACGGCAATGTCAACATCACCGACGTGACCTCGCTCATAGACCATCTGCTGGGCACTGATAGCGGCTTGTGCACTGTTTGCGCTGACGTTGATGGCGACGGAATCATCAACATCACCGACGTAACCGCCCTGATTGACCTGTTGCTGAACACTCATTGACAGCGAATTAACGAAACAACGAGAAACGGCCGTTTTGTGAGACTTTCACTAATCGGCCGTTTTTTATTGTGCATTATTGCTAATTGATGTGAAAAAATTTGTTGTTAATATAAAAAATTGCGTAATTTTGCAATTCTTTCACCGGACTCGTATCCCGGTCGAGGGTCAACAGTTCTGGTGCATCAACATTAACTGCTGAAGCTGAACTTTTTAATTAACTACATATCAATCAATTAAACTAACCAGGAACGTTTATGAGAAGAATCTTACTATGTGCCGCAGTGCTCTTTGCGGCAATCGGCCTGATGGCTGCACCTGTTGACATGAGAACAGCGCAGAGCAAAGCACAAAATTTTGTACAGCAACAAATGTACGGCGGCAGATTATTGGCCCCCATCGCTGGAGAAATGAAACTCGCCCATGCCGAGATGAACTCCAAGATGCTGGACCGCGCCGTTTATTACATCTTCAATTCCGACAACGGTTACGTGATTGTATCGGGTGACGACCGCGCCGAGGAGATCCTGGGCTATGGCGACCGTCCCCTGGACATCAACAAGATCCCATGCAACATGAAAGCCTGGCTGGCCACCTACCAAGTGCAAATCGAATACCTGCAGGCCCACGAGGGTATGCAGGTCGAGACCCCGTCAATGATGGCTCCCGCATTGCAGATTCCCAGCGTAGAGCCGCTGTTGACCGCATTGTGGGACCAGGAGGCTCCCTACTGGAACCAGTGCAAGATCGGTGGAAACCAGTGCTTGACGGGTTGCCCCGCCACCTCGGCCGCCATGGTATTCCACTTCTGGAAATATCCTGACTTTGAAACTCCCGAGGTTCCTGCCTATCGTTGTGAGTTGAGTACCTCGATGTGGGGCAGCGCCACCTATGTGAACGTGCCCGCCCTGCCCCCCGTCACCTTCGACTGGGAGCACATGCGCGACACCTACACCAGCAACTACACCACCCAGGAAGCCGATGCCGTAGCCACCCTGATGCGCTATATCGGCCAGGCCGAGCACATGGCCTATGGCACCAGCGCTGCCGGCGGTAGCGGTGTCGATGCCGACAGTGTTATCCTGATTGCCAACGCCTTCAAGCTTTTCGGCTATGACGAGGAGACCGTGCGCGTGGTGAAGAAGACCAGTGCCTACAGCGGTGGCACCACCCTGTACACCGATGCCGAGTGGGCTGCCATCATTCAGGAAGAGCTCAGCGAGGGCCGTCCCATCGTGTTCTGTGCAATTGCAGGCGGTTTCTTTGGCGGTGGTCATGCCTTCAACGTTGACGGTTATGACAGCAGCACCAACAAGTACCACATCAACTTTGGTTGGAGCGGCGAGAGCAACAACTATTATGCTCTGAACGCCTTCAATGGCGGCGGTTCAGTCTTCAACCAGTACCAGCAGATGGTTATCGGCATCCAGCCGCCGCTCACCATGCCGCGTCTCAAGACCGACAAGAGCGAGATTGCCCTGAATTGCTTCAAGAACCAGACCGCTACCGACCAGTTCACCCTCAAGGGCCGCAACCTGGAAGGTGAGGCTACCCTGCGCCTCATCGACGATAACGACGTGTTCAGCATCAGCGAGACCGCTATCGCTCCCGCCGAGGACGGCACCATGAATCAGCGCGTGGTTGTGACCTACGCTCCCAAGACCGAGGGCGAATATACTGCCACCGTCGTTGTGAGCACGCCTGGCGTCGAGGACTTCGAGATCACCTTGAAGGGTACCTCGGTTTATGAGCTGTATCGCCCCTACCTGCTGCCCCTCAACGAGGAGGCTGTTACTGCCACCTCATTCCTGGCCGAGTGGACCGACGAGACTCCTGCCGAGAACGTCCTGAGCTACACGCTCGAGGTCAAGACCAAACCCGACGTGAACCTGCTCACCGAGGGCGACTGGAGCAACGTTCCCCAGGATGCTACCAACTATGCCAGCACGGCTAACGAATACCTGCCTGAGGGCTGGACCTTCTCGGGTAGCCACTTCTATCTGGACGGCGGCTTCATCTCACCGGGACGCAACTCGGTCATCACGGCCAACTGCGACATGGCTGGCTACAACAAGGTAAGCGTCATCGTCACGGGTAAAGCCTACTCCAAGGGCGTTTCCACCACGCTCGACGTGGCTACCGACATGGAGTCACAGCGACTGACCCTTGTTAAGGCACTTGACACCTATCTCGTGGTTCTCGAGGCCGGTGAGAGCGGACAGATAACCTTCACCTGCGGCTATTATCCCGAGATCCAGAGCATCAAGATCTATGGTGGCGAGATCACCGATCCTGAGCCCTTTGCATTCACTGCCGCCAATGAGACCGGCGACGCCGAGTATCGCCTGATCGAGAACATCACCCCCGACAAGTTCTACACCGTAACCGGACTGACGCCCGCTACTCCCTATCTGTATCGCGTTAAGTCATTCTACGTCAACGGCACCGAGAGCCCCTGGACCGCCTCTAAGGAGGTCATCCTCAAGGCTGGCCAGAGCATGCGCGGCGACGTGGACGGTAACGGCAAGGTGACCATCGATGATGTGACGGTACTCATCGACTACCTGCTGGCCGGCGCTGGCGACATCGACATGACCGGTGCCGACGTTGATAGCAACGGCAATATCACCATCGACGATGTGACCGGACTCATCGATTACCTGCTTAGCGGCAACTGGTAATCCCCTCTCACAGCGGGCCCACGGCCCGTTCCAGAGACCCCACAGAGGAGCGCATGACCGCGCTCCTCTTTTTTATCGCCACCCCGTCCATTACTGCAAGCGACAGCTCGTAAAACCCTCGCCAAGTATAGCCAAAAGCAAAAAAATCGTTAAAACATCGTGCGGGCCACAAAAAATGTGTACATTTGCAGGTTAATAATAGAAACTAACTCAAGAGAAACGATATGCGCAATTTGTTTTTCACGCTGCTGTTGGCAGCCTTGACCAGCCTGGGCCTCCATGCCTTGACCGTCAATAACACCGCCGGCAGTTTGTCACAACGCGTCAGCGACACACAGATTACCCAGTTGACCGTCACCGGCACGATGGATGCCCGTGACTTCCTGTTCATCACCGAGCAGCTTCCCGAACTGGCCGTCGTTGACCTGAGCCAGGTAACCATTGTTGCCTATAACGGCAGTAAGGCCCTTTATGGCACCATCACCGCCTATGCTGCGGGCGAAGTGCCCCGCACGGCATTTTTCGGCAAGAAACTGACCAGCGTCACCCTGCCCACCGGCATCCAATCGATTGGATTTGCCGCTTTTGCGGGCTGTGACCAGTTGAAGAGCGTCACCCTGCCGTCGTCGCTGGTTTACCTGGCCGACTACGCATTTTCAGGCACTGGTCTGACGAGTGTCACCTTGCCGTCGTCGGTCATCGACATGGGCAAGGGCGTGTTCTCGCGTTGCGAGGCCATGACGAGCGCCGTGATCAATTCACGCACCGTGGGCGATTTTGCCTTCTTGGGCGCAGTGTTGCTGAACGACGTGCGTTTAGGTGCTGGTGTAGAATACATCTTCAAGGGAGCCTTCAACGGCTGTAAGGCATTGAAGGGCTTGACCATTGACCCCAACTGCCGCCTGTCACGCATCGATGACGAGGCCTTTATCAACTCTGGTTTGGAGCAGTTTGACATCAAGTCGTTGCCGGTGGGCACCATCGGTGATTGGGCATTAGCCCAGACCAGCCTGTCGAATATCGACCTGAGCGACGGCATGACGATGCTGGGAGAGGGCGCCCTTGCCCACAACCTGCAGCTGGAGAACGTGACGTTGCCCGGCGTGGGCCACGACAATGGCAACGGCCGCAATGGTGACGACGTGGGTGGTCGCCGCCGTGCCGCTGCTCCCGTACACACGTTGACAACCATCAACGACTACACATTTGCCGGTGATGGAATGCTCAACGCCGGCAACCTGCTCAAGCAGGACGTTGCCCACATCGGCAACTATGCCTTCTACAACGTGAGCGCCGAAATCGACACGATGCGTCTGCCCGAGAGCGTTGCCTATCTGGGCGACATGGCTATGGCCGGCATGATTGGCATGAAGGTGCTCAAGACCGACGCCACCACCGTTCCCGAGCTGGGTAACGACGTGTGGGCAGGTGTCAACCAGCCCCGCGTGCCCCTTATCGCGCCCGACAGCGAGAGCACAGAGCTCTACAAGCAAGCCGACCAGTGGATGTATTTCTTCTTCCAGGGAGGCGACTTCCTGTTGGGTGACGTGAACAACGACGGCGTGGTTAACATTGCCGACGTCACGACTCTGATCGACTACCTGCTGGGAACTGGAGAAATCAACCTCAACGCCGCCGATATTAACGGTGACGACCGAGTTGATATCGCCGATGTTACCGACCTGATCGATATGCTGCTGGCCGGTAATGCCAAGAAGTCGTTGCACCGCATCGCCACACAGTTGAACGAGCAGTTCCCCATGACCGACGATTATCTGGAGGTGGGCGCAGTTAACCTGCGTGCCGGTGAGACCCGCACCTTTGAGGTGGCTCTGATCAACAACGAGAACGACTATCAGGCCATGCAGTGCGAGTTGGTACTGCCCCAGGGCGTTAGCCTGACCGCTGTCGAGGGCTCTGATCGTGGCATTAACCACA
>JAEEGK010025734.1_pt1 | contig 12049 bp, 12 predicted proteins | sample 8958771 | NCBI WGS metagenome assembly JAEEGK01 (sample SAMN16246547, study PRJNA631951) | gut metagenome | biome: gut microbiome; feature: rumen; material: SC-attached | host: Bos | place: Iran: Karaj | collected 2018-10 | reverse complement strand
GTTGTAAGTAAAAAGAATTTGCAAACTTTAAGCATTGTAATATTTTAATCCAATTTCCGCATAAAATCAATAAAAAACGATGAAAAATACTATAAAATCTTAAGCGTAATTCATTCTATTATAAGTAAATAGAAAGAATTTTAGTTTGTGTAATTATAGTAAATCTTATATGCATCAATATGCATTTTTGTTGATAAAGCCTTTGAAAAGGGTTAGAAAAATGATTTTCAAATCAAACATAAATGACCAGTTTTCGATATAGTAAATATCATGTTCGATGCGCTTTTCAATTGAAGTATCGCCACGCCAACCATTGACTTGTGCCCAGCCTGTCAAGCCCGGCCTTACCTGGTGCTTAAGCATATAACGCGGAATTGTTTCCTTGAACTGCGAAACAAAAAAAGGCCGCTCCGGTCTTGGCCCTACAACAGACATTGAACCGCTTAAGATGTTGAAGAACTGCGGAAGCTCGTCAATGCTTGTTTTCCGCATAAATTCGCCCCATTTTGTTTTCCGCGGATCGTCTTTTGTTGTCCAGATAGTCTGGCTGTCTTTTTCGCTTTGAACCCTCATAGAGCGGAATTTGTACATATTGAAAGTTTTCTGATTCAAGCCCATACGTTCCTGCTTGTATAGGATTGGACCTGGCGATGTAAGTTTTGTTAAAATTGCCGCTACAAGCATTACTGGTGATGTAATGACAATAGCGAAAAGCGAAAAAATGATGTCAAAAGCGCGCTTTGCCATCTGCGAAACAGGATAATCAAGTGGTATGTATCTTGTATCAATGAGCGGAAGTCCGTCTAAGTCTTCAAAAAATGGCTTAGCCGGAATATATTCGCTGTAATATGGAATAATCAGAATTCTTGTTCCGCTTTTTTCGCATATAGGAATAATGTTGTTTATCGAGATGTAATTTTCTGGCGCCAATGCAATGACGACAAAGTCAAAGTATCTGTTTGAAAGCACATCAGAAAGTTTTGAAAGGTTAGATATAATTGATATTCCCCAAAAATTGCTTTTCTTATAATCGTTTTCAGCGATTATTCCTGTAATTTCATAACCCCATTCCGGATGCTTTCTAGTTTTTTCGATAAATCTCCGGCTTAGGTCGTTCGTTCCGATTACCAGACAGAAACGCTTGTTATAGCCTTTCTTGCGGTAAGTTGTAAGGATGAGCCTTATTGAAAGTCTTGTAGTAATTGTTATGGCTGTGTTGAATATGGTGAAAAGCACAACTACATAACGCGAGAAGTGCATGATTTTCCCGACATAAAGAATCAATGAAAAAACGATAGCTGCAAATAAGTTTGCATAAACTATGGCGGTAATATCTGTTCCAAGTGGCTTTGTTCTTCGAGAACTGTAAAGACCTAAAGCGCTATATGACAGGAAAAATACCGGCATCAACAGAAAAACCAGCAGAACATTCGTATCAAATGTCATGTTGTTCGTACCGTTGAAAATATCAAATCTGAAGAAGTAAGCAAGCAGAAATGATACAGGTACGCTCATCAAGTCAAGGAAAATTTGTAATCTATTTAATGTCTTCTGGTTTTCGCTAATCATTTAAAATTCCATTTTCTATATTAACAAGATTATATCTAAATTGGTTAAATCTAGATATAATAAACAATTATCAAAATCTCAGCCTTGAATCAGCTTCGGCATAAGCATCAAGAACTTGTGGCTTGACGGCTTCAATCGAAAACTTCTTCATCGTTGATTTTGCGTTTTCAACAAAACGATGTCTTAATGCTGTATTTGTTTCAAGTGCTTCAAGCTTATTGTCAAAGTCTGAGATGCTGCCCAAATCAAACAGATAACCGTTTTGACCGCTGACAATCAAATCAGAATGGCCTTTAACATCAGATGCCAGAACAGGCACACCGAAAGTCATTGCGTCCATTATGTTGAATGGAAGCCCTTCGCTTTTGCTTGTTGAAACGACAACATCTGCAACTGAAAGCAAATCATAAATATTGCTGATAAAACCCGGCAAAAGGATTTTGTCTTCAATGTTTAATGACTTTATCTTATTTTCAAGCTCTTCTTTTAGAGCACCGTCTCCTGCAAGAATAACGCGCCAATTTTGGTGCTTGCAAAGCAGTGGATAGAGCAAATCAATTAACTGAGTTTGATTTTTCCTTGCAGATAATTCAGCTGCGTATACAATTACATAAACATTTTTGACAGCTATAAAGTTACGGCATAATGTCATTTGTTCAGACATTTGTTCCGCTTTAATCTGATTTTGAAATTTCGGAACATAGCCGATGCCTGGAATGTTTATTATCTTTTTTGCAAGCTTGTACTTTCTTGCAAAATCAAAATCTTCTTGATTCATTGTCAGCACGAGTTTTGTAACCGGCGACAAGATTTTCTCAATGGAAATAAAAACAAATTTTTTGATGAATTTGCTTGATTTTGAGAACAAGTAGCCGTGGCAACTGTGTATGACTTTGGGCTTGCGGAAAAGGCTGAATACTGCAAGCCGTGTCATAATGCCGGCAAGTGTCGCATTGGAAATAACAATGTCGATGGATTCCCGTTTTATCAACTTTCGCAGAAACATGATGCTCTTAATATTTTTCAGCAAATTCTGCTTTTCAAAAACGATATTTGTATGAATCACATTCGATAAATCAACTTGACCTTGTGCGGCTGTGTATACTTGACCTCCGTGAGAAAGATAATATTCAATATATGTCTGATGAAACTGCATTATGTGCGATGCACGCGATGCAGTGAACAGCAATTTAATCATAGTTTGCCCATATTACTCAAATTTTGTGTTCATATATGAACATAAGTATACATTTGCGTGCATATTTTATACAAGACATGCAGAAGCCAAAAGCAAACTGAAAAATGTTCAAAGTGTGCATATTGTAAAGCTTTATAAAGCCACGCAGCTCATCACGGCTTAAAGCATGATAATCTTTTGAAAGCCCCGTCTGCCCAAAAGTGCGCTTGTCTGCAAAGAACACAAGTTCTTCGTCGATGAAATATAGGCTACCTGTTTTGCCGATTTTCAGCCACAAGTTGTAGTCTTCGGCACGTTTCAGAGTTTCATCAAACAGCAAGCTCTGCAAAACAGCCGTCCTTGCCATTGCAGAAGAAGTTATCACATGATTTCTGATAAGCAGATGCCAGTAGCCGATTAATTTTGTCTTGCCGCTGAAGCTTTTCTTGACTGTACTTGAAGTTGATACAAGAGCCGCATCTTTATGCTCTGCAAAGATTTGAAGCTGCTTTTCGATTTTTTCAGCATGCCATGAATCATCGCTGTCAAGAAAAGCAATGAATGTAGTTTCAGCTGCTTTTATGCCTGTATTTCTTGCATGTGAAACGCCAGAATTTTCAATTGAAATGACTTTGATTTCTGGCAAATCTTCTGATGATGCGGCTTTTGCTTTTAATGCTTCCGCAAGTTTTAGCGTGCCGTCTTTTGAGCCATCGTTGACAATTATGATTGTCTCAACAGGCACAGTCTGATCTAAGACGCTCTGAACAGCTTTTTCAAGCGTGCTTTCCGCATTATAAACCGGAATTACAACAGTAACAGATTCTTTCATAGCGGCAGTGACGTCCAATCTGACGGAATTATGCGGAGATTCCTTTTCTCGTTCCGTTTCCATTGCTCAGGTGCAATTACCATCTTGTTCCAGTGTTCGTTGAGATATGCGCCCCACCAGCTGAATGAGCTGTTCGCGATGATGTTGTGGTTGCATTTGCTCATAAGATACATGTCTTGCCATGAATCTTCTGCAGTGTTCCAGTCTGCAAAAACAAGCTCAATGTTCTTATAAGACAGGTTTTTCTTGCACCACGGAATATCGTCTGAAAACACGATAATCTTATCGATTGAATGATAGCTTTGAAGCAGGTTGACAGCCGAATTGTAGTAGTTCATCGTACAGACGTTGAGGCTTCTGTTTTTGCCGAGCAGATAATCGCCGCGGCGCACATGCATTGAGGCCGTTGAGCCGTCAATCTTGCTTATCATCTGTTCCGTAGAATGATTTATCGGCGGCTTGAACTTGAAAATGTCGTGTATGCTGTTTTTAATAGGTTCAAAATATTTTTCAGACTGCCAGTAGCCTTCAAAATAACAGCTGCTCTGCATTTCAAAGACATTTCCGTTGAAAACTGATTCATCTTCGATGTAATGCGTCGGCTTGGTGAAAAATTTGCGCTGTATGCGCTTTATAAGATTATCCGGTATCGTGCTCAAAAGCTCTACTGTCTCTTTCGGTGCTTCCGGCAAGTCAATGTCGAAAAGCTTTTTAAGCTCATAGCCGTTATGGAGGTGCTCAATCTTGTATTGAGATAAATCCAGCATGATTGATTCACCTGTCAGCTTTTCAAGAGCTTTTGCGAACGCATATTGAAACATCTGGTTTCCAAGACCGCTTTTTATCTTAACAATTTTCACAAGATTCCTCAAAACAACGGCTATATTATAGCACTTTTTTCTTCTTTCAAGTAATTTAAAAGACTTTCATGCCAGTCAGGAATTTGCCATGGCAATATTTTAGATATTTTCTCTTTTGACAGTACTGAATAAGCAGGGCGCGGTGCAGGAGTAGGATACTCTTCTGTAGTACATGGAGTAACTTTTGCTTTTTGAGTTATAAGCCCCTGTTCAAAAGCCGCATCATTTATTGCGCATGCAAAGTCATACCAGCTTATTTGACCCATATCTGTAAAGTGATAGATTCCCGGCTTAAGATTGGTCTGCAATGTCTGCTGATTTTCAAAAGCATTTGCAAAAAAAGCGAGCGTACGTGCAAGGTCTTTTGCGTATGTCGGTGTGCCGAACTGATCATTTATGACTTTTGCGGCACCTTTCTCTTTGAAAATTCTCAGCATTGTCTTTACAAAGTTTCGCCCGTAAATTCCATAAAGCCACGCCGTTCTGATTATAAAATAATTTTCAGTCTGATTTTGAATAGCTTTTTCTCCATAAGCCTTGGTTGTGCCGTATACACCGGTCGGATTTATTTCCATGTCTTCTGTGTATGGCACTGATGCTTTGCCTTCAAAAACATAGTCAGTTGAAATATGAACGAGCGGAATCTTGTTCTGTTCAGCAATTTTAGCAAGATTTTCGGGACCTGTTACATTTATTTTATAGCAGAGATCTTTATCACTTTCAGCTTTGTCTACGTTTGTATAAGCAGCACAGTTTATGATGCAAGAAAAATTGATGTTCTTTTTCTTTTGAGAAGCTATAAACTCTTGAAGGATATTGTAATCTGTAATGTCAACTTCAATCTCTGTTCCAATAAATTCCAGATTTTCGTTTTTAAGCACATTACAAAGCTCTGTTCCGAGCATACCCTTGTATCCGACTAACCAAATCATAATTGAATCCTAAAAATATTTTTGTGTCTTATCAAAAAATGGCGATTTTGTGTCTTTTTCTGAAAGTAAAGGCTCTGAACCAAAATCTGGCCATTTAACCGCTACAGTCGGGTCATTCCAGCGGATGCCGCCTTCATCTTCGGGATGATAAACATCGGTGCATTTATAGCAGAAAGTTGCTGAATCAGAGATTACCACAAAACCATGCGCAAAGCCTTCCGGAACATAAAACATATTGTGCTTTTCAGCTGAAAGATAAACGCCATGATATTTGCCGAAAGTCGGTGAACTGTTGCGCAAATCTACGGCAACGTCAAAGACTTCGCCTTCAATAACAGAAACAAGCTTGCCCTGCGGGTGTGTTTTCTGAAAATGAAGCCCGCGGAGCACGCCGCGTTTTGAACGTGACATATTGTCCTGTACAAAATTCATTGTAAGACCAGCAGCAAAGAATTCTTCTTTCTTGTAAGTTTCAATAAAAAAGCCGCGCTGGTCACCATGAATTTCAGGCTGTATTTCGTAAAGCCCTTCAATCGGGCATTTTGTAAAAGTAAAAGACATATCAGTTTCCTTCTGCAATAAAGCGGAGATATTCTCCGTATTCAGTTTTGTAGCCGCCTGCAAGATGCAGCAAATCGTCAGCAGAAATCCATTTGTTTCTAAATGCAATTTCTTCAATACAAGAAACATAATAGCCCTGCCGCTTTTGAATTGTCGCGACAAAATTAGAAGCTTCATGCAGACCGTCATAAGTGCCCGTGTCAAGCCATGCCATGCCGCGCCCTAAAAGCTCTACAGACAATGCTTTTTTCTCAAGATAGGCGTTGTTTACTGATGTTATTTCGATTTCACCGCGAGCGCTAGGCTTTACGTTTTTAGCAATTTCTACAACTGAATTGTCGTAAAAGTATAAGCCGGGCACGGCGTAATGCGACTTCGGCTTTTGGGGCTTTTCTTCAATGCCTGTCACTTTTCCGTCTTTAGAAAATTCAACGACGCCATATTGGGTCGGGTCTTTTACGTAATAGCCGAAAATTACAGCGCCTTTGTTTTTTTCAACTGAATTATACGCATTCTTTAATGTTTGAGAAAAGCTCTGACCATAAAAAATATTGTCACCGAGAACGAGCGCACAAGAATCATCGCCGATGAATTTTTCGCCTAAAATGAATGCGTCGGCAAGCCCTCGCGGTGCAGTCTGAACACAATAGTCAAACTTCATGCCGAGCTGTTCGCCTGAACCGAAAAGCTCTTTAAAAACCGGCAAATCGCGCGGCGTTGAAATTATCAGTATTTCACGTATGCCTGCAAGCATAAGCACTGACAACGGATAATAAATCATCGGCTTGTCATAGACAGGCAGAATCTGCTTTGATACAGCCTTTGTAATCGGATAAAGCCGCGTTCCTGAACCGCCTGCAAGAATTATTCCTTTCATTGCTTCGCTCCTTTTAAATGCATACGGATTGTATCGTAAAGTGCCGCAATCAAAATAAGGCACATCGGAATCCACCAGTTGTTAAGCTTGAAAACAGCGCGTGTAATGCCGCTTATGTCGTAGTAAATAAACATGAAAATCCACAAAATCAGAATAATAGAAACATAATCTGCCTTGTTTTTTTTCTTTTCATTCAAAAGCGAAATCAGCGGAATAAGCAGGAATGATGCCGTATAAGGCCAAGAAAGGCTCGGAATCATAATCGTGGCAAGAGAAAGCGCAAGCAAAGTGTGCCATTCTTTTTTTGAAAAAATCACCAGATATGCTAGAACCGCTACAAGCAGCACCATAAAAATCGGGTAGAGCACATTGACCGCATCAGGTGCGTGCAAAGCTATTGCAAGCAGCGTTACAATGCGCTTGAGCGAAAGCTGTGCCGCTTCAAGCCCGAAGTCGAGGTTTGCCGTATAGCTGCTCAAAGCTTCAATGTAAAGCTTAAAGCTCTCGATAAAGCCTGAACGGTGGCAGGCTGCCGGAAATACGAACAGGAAGATTGCGTATATGGCACAGCGGACTGCGCTTTTAATGTCTTTCTCTTTTAAGAGTAGAACGCCGAAAACAGCTGTGTAAATCTTTAATGCAAAAGCACATGCAAGCGCAAGTAACGCAATTTCGTGTATAAGCTGGTCTTTTGATTTATAACAAAGGCAGAAAATCATGACAAATGCAAGCGCAGTCATAATCGAGTTGCCGCGTTCAAAGCCTATCATAACCGGCCTTGAAAGCATGATTGCAGCGGCAAACAATGCTTTTTGAACTTTTGTTCCTGAAATTGCAAAATAGCTCAATATAACAAGCGGTACAACTGAAAACAAAAAATAAAGCTGAATATAATAGCCGGCTTTTTCCCCAAGAATCATCGCGTTATAGTCGCCAAGCCCGTTTTGTGCAATTCCTGGAAAAGTATTGCGCATAATCTGATACATCAGCATGCTTGAAGGCGGGCAAATATCTTCGCCCATGTTGATGCTTGCCGCAGAAGCCTTGAACATATCTCCGAAATCATATGAACCGTCTGCAAGGCCAGTCTGCCAGCGGTTGAACATGAACAAAGGCTGTGCAAGTGCAAAGCTCAAGAACACCGCAAGCGCAAAAAGCGTACTGCTTTTCAGCTCAAGCTTTTGTGCCCTTAATACAATCAGCAGAAAAACTGCGGAAAGAGCCGAAAAAGTAAAACTGAAATTGAGCATGATTTCGCGCCAATATTCAAACTGACCGTCTACATGAAGCATTTTTGCTAAAACTGAATTGTAAACGAGCTTTTGGACGAAAAGCGTCATCATCAATGTTGAGCAGACAAATGCGATAATTCCTATGATTGAAAGCGTTTTTCTAGCTTTTGAAGTTATTTCAATTTGAACCATGTTGTGCCCTTTAAAGTTATATCACGTCAACAAATGTGCGTTCGTTTCTGTTGAACAAAATAAGCCCGATAAACAAAAACAGGAAAGTCATGCCAAGACTAAGCAACGTCATCAGCGGCGGCACAGAACCTGCGCCGTAAAACCAGATGCGGAAAAGCTCAATCGGTGCGCTTACAGGATTGAGGTAAAAAAGCCATGCAAATTTTTCAGGCGCTTCTGAAAGCGGATAAACTACAGGCGTTATGTACATTGCAAGATTGAGGCCGAAACCCAAAAGGTGGTTCAAGTCTCTGTATTTTGTCGTCAAAGACGAAATAATCATGCCCATGCCGCTGCCGAGAAGCCCGATCCACAGAACAAGCAGGGGAAAGAGCAGTGCAAACGCCGACGGAAAGACTTTTTGACCAATGATAAGGTAATAAATCCAGAAGACGATGAGACATGCGAATTGAATCAGCAGCTTGAGTGCCGTGCTTGCAAGATTTGAGATAACGACTGCAAGACGCGGAAAATAGACTTTGCTGAAAATCGCCTGATTGTTGCTGAAAGTTCCTGCGGCAGCGTTAAGCGAATTCGTGAAAAAAGTCCAGAGCATCGTTCCGGCAAAATAAAAGAGCAGGTAAGGCACGCCGTCCGTGCCGATTTTTGCAAGGTTGCCGAATATGAACGTGTTGATGATTGTCGTAACGAGCGGCTGCACTATATACCAGATTGGGCCCAGAATTGTCTGCTTATACTGTGTTGCAAAATCGCGCTTGATAAAAAGCCAGATTAAGTCGCGGTATTGAATAAGCTCTTTTAAATTGAAATCCAAAAGTTTATGTTTAGAAGATAATTCCAAATCCCATGCGGGTTCAGCATTTTTTTGAGCCGGCAGAGTATCAGTCTTTGACATTTTTTTTCCTAGAAAGAATTAATGTGAATATTCTAACATTATAAAACCGTTTTTTCAAGCTACGCATTTCGGAATGACCTAAATGTAGAGTTTTAGAATTTATCGCAAATCTTAATAGATTTTGTCATTGTCGTTTTGTCATTGTCGGGCTTGACCCGACAATCTTTTGAGTAAGATTGCCCGGTCAAGCCGGGCAATGACACATCATCGAGTGCGGAAATGGTAGATTTAATGAAACTCGAAATTAACGTTAAATTGCTAAACCAAATATAGAGCTGTTCTTGTGTAAAAGCTATAGATTTTTGCGCAGCAAAAATCGTCACTTTTCGCCAAATAATCTTTAACCTTTGATATAACTGTTGCGAAAAGAATTAGTCTTTAAAAATGAAACGCCAGCTTGTATCTACGAAAAATTTGTCAAAACCATGTGCCCGCATCTTATAATGAAACGGCACATGCTCGCATATTATAGGCTTTGTGTAGCCAGTGTTCGGCACAGGCACTTTTGAGCAATGCTCTTTCTGGTCTTGACCGGCTTTAGACTTATCAAGCTGCTCATTCAGCAGCAAGAATTCTTCATCGCAGTGGCAGTTATAGACACTTGAAACATAGGCTTCTGCTTTATAGATTGCAGTGCCGCCAAAAGCAGACCAAACCGGAATTATGAGGCCGCGCTTATATCTTTTCTGAATCTGGTGCATTGTCGTCTGCCACCAGTAATTGCTCAAGAATTCAGGTCCATACGGAAAATCAGGAGCTCTGAAAGCATAAGCATCTCTGTATCTAAGCCACTTTGTCATTCCGCAGCCCGAAATACAGTCAAAAGGCTTATCTTTGAAGCGCATAAAAGTGCTTGCAATCTGATTCGTGTTCTGAATCAGAATGTCCAAATCTATGTTTAGAATGTAATCGTAATTAGCGGCAATCGGCTTGACCAATTCGAGAAGCTTGTTGCGTGCATATGTTATAAGCTCAATCCGGCAGGGTTTGCCGTATTCATCTTGTGCCGTAAAGATTTTTGAACGCTTTTCTTCGTCGATGTTCTCAGAAAAAAACGAAAAACCTTCATGCTTTTCTGCCATGCTTTTCAGAAATTCAGTTGTTCCGTCTGTCGAATCATTCTCATAAATGTAGAAATCGAGCTGCTTAAATTTTTTGCGCAGTTTCAGCAGACTTTTGATGTTCTTTTTAAGCATAAAGCCGCCGTTTCTCGTAATGCCGATTGCGAGCAGCCGTATTTCATTTGTTGCGGTATAAGACATTAGATTTTTCTCCACCCTGAAATTTCCGGAACAAGCTTTTCAATTGCTTCGGGGCGCTTATTGTGCCATTTTGAAGGCGAAATAACAAGCTTGCCCGGCGTTTCATTCAAAAATGCACCCCACCAGCTGAAAGTTGAATTCGCTATTATGTTTGCTTTGCACAAAGTCTGTAGATACATCGAAAAAGCAGGATCGTTTTTAAGTTCAGTTTTTTCTGTCTGAATCAGCGTGTCTGCAAAAGCATAATCTTTTATGGCGGTCTTTTTCAGCATTGAAGTGGCATAATCTGCATCATTTGTGAAAACCACAAAAAAAGGCTTTTCGATTTTAGTACAGATTTCCGCCGCAGCCTTGTCGTAATATTCTTCGGTGCAGATATTTCCGTAATCGCTGAAAACGTCGGCTCTGTTATAGTCTCCACCGCGGATGTGAATGCTGACGGCGTTTTTGCCTGAAATTACTGATGCAGCTTCTGTGGCTTGATATTCGTCTTTTTTTGAAAAGCTTATGCCGGCATCTTTTAAGCATTGTGCGAATTTATAATCTTGGAAAAAGCCTGTGTGCCAGCTTCTGCAAATATATTTAGCGTATACTTTTGCCGCCAGAAGTCCATACTGGTTTGTTGGTGCGTATATCAATTTTGGGTCAACGCTGAAAAGTTCCGGCAAATCATAAAAAAAGCTTGAACTGAATTCGCGGTTCAAAATAAAGCGGATTTTTTCACCCTTAGAGATTTCCGAAAGCCCGTGCGCATATTGAAAAAGCTGGTTTCCGATTCCGCCGTATAGTTTGTAATATTGAAGTTTAGCCATAAGTTTTAAGTTAATCTGATAATTTTAGCAATTCTTGCTAATTTTGCGGACAAACCGTGCTGGATTGCCGAACCATACTTCATCAGCCGGTACATCTTTTGTGACTACGCTGCCTGCGCCAATCATGGCGTTTTTGCCTATTGTTATGCCGCCAAGAATTGTTGCATTAGCACCGATGCTTGCGCCTTGCTTAATTATGGTTTTTGCAAACTTTTCAGGATATTGCTTTGAGCGCGGGTACAAATCATTTGTGAATGTGACGTTCGGTCCGATAAACACATTATCTTCGACTGTCACGCCATTCCAAAGCTGAACGCCGCATTTGATTGTCACATTGTTTCCGATAACCACATCATTTTCGATAAACACGTTGGTGCATATATTGCAGTTTTCGCCGATTTTAGCGTCTGGCAATACTACGCAGAATTGCCATATATTTGTGTCTTTTCCGATATTTTTGCTCTGAACATCAGATAATTTGTGAATCATCTATAAACCTTTAACGCGCAACGCCAGTGCGTTTACCTTTTCAGAATACGCCTTATTATGAACCATTTCAGCAAAGATGCCAATACGTCAAAAGGATAGGGCAATCTGCCATCGTCTTTGCAGCGGTGCTTCATTTCAAGCTCATCGCGGCGGGCGTCTGCGAGCACATATTTCGGATGAACAAGCGGAAATTCAAGTTCCTGTGTCTGCATTTCAGCATAAATGCTTTTGCCGCTTGTATGAGTTGCGTCTTTGCCGAAACCGATGTTCGTAATCAGATTCGTTTTAGGAGCAATGCTCAAGCCAGATTCTTTCCATACAGAATAAACCCACGGTCCGGCCCATGAATTCACACGGTT
>JAEEGK010025732.1_pt1 | contig 12049 bp, 8 predicted proteins | sample 8958771 | NCBI WGS metagenome assembly JAEEGK01 (sample SAMN16246547, study PRJNA631951) | gut metagenome | biome: gut microbiome; feature: rumen; material: SC-attached | host: Bos | place: Iran: Karaj | collected 2018-10 | reverse complement strand
CCTTTTCCAGGGCGGGCAGCATGTAGTCCCGGTTGAAGCGGTTCACCGGCAGGCGGTCGTAGGCCCGCATGTTCATGTGCTTCATGGTGTATTCCAGCCGGCTCAGGCATTCGCTGGTACCCTGCCCGGTGCCCCCGGCGCAGGCGACCAGCAGGCAGCGCTTGTCCGCCATCCGCCGGGCGGTGAAGGCGTCGCAGCGGCGCAGCCGGTCCAGGAAAGCCTTAAAGCTCTCCGTCAGATCGTGGAAATACACGGCGGTGACGAAGACGATGCCGTCCGCCTCCGCCAGAGCGTCATAGAGGGATTGAAAATCATCCTCCAGAACGCAGCGGCCCTTTGTCCGGCAGCTGCCCCATCCGTTGCCGCAGGCGCGGCAGTGCTCCATGTGCAGGCGGTTGAGCTGCACCTCCCGTGCGTCGGCGCCGCCGGCCCGGAGACCGTTCATCAGCGCGTTCTTGGCATCGGCGGTTAACCCCGCCGTGTTTGGGCTGGACCAGAGAACGATAACTTTTTTCATGACCTGCCTCCTGAATGTTTTGTCGATGACAGCCTGCCGGTCCGCGCCCGTCCGCCGGTCAGGGGATCACAAGGACCATGCCGGCGCGGATATAACCCTCTTCCGGACTCAGCAGGATATCGGAGTTTGTTCTGCGGAGCAGATCCCATTTGGCCTGGCTTCCGTAGAATTTCTCGGCGATGCTCTGGAGGGTGTCGCCTGCCTTGACGGTGTAGGTCCGGCCTTCGGGCGTGGGTTCGGGGGTCGGCTGAGGCGTGGGCGCCGGTGTAGGCGCGGGCGTGGGCGCCGGCGTAGGGGCTGGCGTGGGCGCAGGGGTGGGAGTCGGAGCCGGTGTGGGCGCCGGTGTGGGCGCGGGCGTGGGGGTGGGGGTCGAGGGGGCGGAAACAGCGCGGAAAAAGGCTTTGATCTCATGTTTTCCGCTGATCGACTCGAAGGTATAGCTGGAGCGTGCGCCCACGCTGATGCCGTCGATCTGCACGTCGGCGATCTCATATCCGTGATCGGGGGTGATGTTATAGGTTTTTGTATCTCCGGTTGCGAACCAGAGGGTTCCCGAAGGAGTGATCCTGCCGCCCGGCCCCGCAATGGGTTCGATCTTCCAGATCAGATAGGGTATATCATCCGGCGCCGGTTCCTCTCCCGGCTTTGTCCAGACGGTGAAAACTCTGAATTCCGCAGCGTTGGACATGACGGAACGCAGCAGGCTGTCAAAGCCGCTCATCCCGGGAAGAAGCACCGGCGGGTCGCTCTTCCGAATGAGGAAGAGATATCTGGCATCTCCGTCGTCGGCATTGAAGAACCGTAGGGAAGGGTCGGCCGGCCTGGTCACGGTGCGGGCATTTTCCCGCCAGTCAATGATTGCAGCCGGCGTTTCCTCCGGCGGCGGGCTGTCAGTCGGGGGAACCGTCGGTCTCGGCGAGGGGGTCGCCGGCGCTGCGGTAGGGGGCGCAGTTTCCGACAATCTGGGGGATTCGGAAGGGCCGGGCGAGGGAGGGGAGAAAAGACGGTCGCGGAAAACCAGCCCCGCTGCGAGGAGCAGGAGGAGCGCCGCCGGGATCAACAGCCACACTGCACGCTTTTTCTTCTTCTTTTTTTCCAGCTTTTCATAAACGGGCGGCTGATCCTTCACAGGACGGCTATCCCCCGAAGGGTCGTAGATGGTGGGACCGTCCTGGGCGGGTCCGGCCTGTGCCTGAGGGTCGTAAATGGTGGGACCGTCCTGTGCGGGACCGGTCTGTGCCTGAGGGTCGTAAATGGTGGGGCCGTCCTGTGCAGGGCCGGTCTGATCCTGAGAGTCGTAAACGGTGGGACCGTCCTGGGCGGGTCCGGCATATCCTTGGGGTTCGTAGATGGTGGGACCGTCCCGGGTGGGACCGGTCTGCCCCGGAGGAGCGAAAACGGGCGGCTCTGCAGGCACCGGATTGTCCTTTGGGTCGTAGAGCGTGACCGGTTCCGGAATTTGCCGGAGGTATTGCTTCAGCTCCGCACGCATGACCGCAGGAGAGGGATAACGGTCCTCCGGGCGGTAGCTGCATGCCCGCAGGATGATCCTGGCCAGGGCATCGTCACAGTAATCCGGCGGGGGCAGCGGATCTCCCCGGAAGCGGGAGACGGTTGCCGCGTCCTTTTCATCGGAGGAGGGAATGGGGGTAGCGTGGCAAAAGGGCGGCTGCATCCCGTTCAGCAGCCGGTACATCACGAGTCCCAGGGAATACTGATCCGCCGTTGCGTCCACATTCCGGCCGAAATGCAGCTCCGGCGCCATGTAGTCCGGCGTCCCGGCAATGGTCATGTGGGAAGCCATTCCCTCCATCGTCCGGGCGACGCCGAAATCACCCAGCTTATAGTTTCCGCTGCTGTTGATCATGATGTTGCCGGGCTTGATGTCTCTGTGGATGATATTCTTTTCGTTCAGGATGGTGAGGGCCTCGCAGATGTCGATGCCCATGCGCGCCACCTCGCGGTTATCCATATCCGCCAGGCGTTTGGTCAGGCTGGTGAGCAGCTCCATACGGATGAGGACGTCGTATCCCGGCTCATCCGCTTTCGCGATATACATGCTGTCCATATATGCGACAAAATTCGTATAACCGACAAACTGCCGCATGAGGTTGATCTCAGAAGTCAGCTTTCGGAGAATGTCGGTATAATATGCATATACGGATTCTTCATTCGTTACTTTGCCCTCGGAATAAAGGCTGTCCACCTCATAAGGGGTCCGGGGGATCTCCATGTGCTTGACGGCGGCATACTCCGGCTCTCCCATGACCATGCGGGAAACCTTGTATACCGTGCCGAAGCTGCCGTGTCCCAGCTCGTCCTCGATTTTCCAGCCGCCCCATTTTTCCAGCAGCTTCGCGACGTGTGTGGTGTCTTGTCTGATCACGGTTTTTCCTCCCCTTCCGGATTCCTGCGTTTATGAACAAAGCGGGAAAGAACGCCTTCCGCGGCCTCCGCCTGCAGAAGCAGGGCGGTGACGTTGTCATGGCTGCCGGCCTGAACGGCGGCAGCGGCCAGGGCCTTCGCGACGGCGGAAGGGGGCTTGTCCGCATCCAGCAGCCGCCGGAGCTCCTCCCGATCCATCCCTTCGGTGAGACCGTCGCTGCACAGAAGATAACGGTCTCCCTTGAGAAACGGGAGGACTGTCATATGAGGGGAAAGCCGGACCTCCTCCGGCGGCATTCCCAGATACTGGGTGAGACGGCTCCGAAGACGGTCATATTTCGGATCGTCCGCATCGAAGCCTCCGATTTGCCGCATTCTGGCATACTCTGTGTCGTCCTGGGAGATTTGGCTGAGCTCGCCTCCCCGGAGACGGAAGATGCGGCTGTCCCCGATGTTCCATGCATAAAGGGATGTCTCGCGCAAGAGGAGCAGGGAAGCAGTCGAGCCGCAGCGTCTGCCGGTTTCCAGGCTGTGCTGGCAGATCCTGCCGTTGGCTGTGTTGAAATAGTCCAGTGCGATCCGCTCAAGCCTCTCTGCCGGCGCGTCCAACAGCCGGGAAGCGAAACCGTCCAGCGCTTCCGCGGCGGCTCGGGAAGCAAAATCGCCCTCCGACTCTCCGCCCATGCCGTCAAAAACGGCGGCAAGCACGGCGCCGTCCCGTCGCCCCGCGGCCTCGAAGGGGGAAGCATCCGCCCCATCCCGCCGCCACTGGCCGAGAAAATAGAAATTGTCCTCGTTTTTTCGCCGGGCGCCCCGGTCGCTGAAAACGGCGCAGGAAAAGCTGAAGGCCTTCAACCGGCATCCCCCTCGTATGTTCCGGTATACCCGGGTCCGCGTAATCCCAGAATACTTTTTTCTGCATTATACAAAGATTTCTCTTGAAATGCAATTGCAGTATAAGACAATCTGTGGTATTATTGTTAATAATTTCTAAACCCAACGGGTTTTGAGCGGATCATCGGAAGCTTCGTTCCGTGTTGGAGGTATGTGCATGAAGATCAGAGTGGCGATGCTTACGGGGGACACTGTGTACGCAGAGCGTTTGTCCGCCGGATTCAATAACCGCTATTTTGAAAAGGTCGAGGTTGCCTGTTTTACCGGCCTGGATTCTGCAAAGGCCTTTTTCGGCAAAAGCGCGGTCCATGTTTTCCTGGTCGAAGAGGGGATAACCCTCATGCCCGGGGACGCGCCGGATAACTGTGCGGTCGCTTACCTGTCGCATACCAAGCCCGTGGGAAGCGGTGACGGAATTGCCCGAATCGCCAAATACCAGCGCCTGGAAACGATGTATAAGGCGATCCTCGGCCTATATGACGAGAAATTCGGGGGGGACGGGATCAGCGTGGGCGGAGACCGGTCCACCCGGATCATCACCTTTGCCTCCCCGGCGGGCGGGTGCGGGAGCTCCACCGCGGCGGCGGCCTTCGCCGTCCGTGCTGCCGGGCGGGGGAGTCCCGTCCTCTATTTGAACTGCGAGGTTTTCGGAAGCGAGGATCAGTTTTTCAGTTCCGGGGAGAGCGGCCTTCCGGAGCTGCTCTTTGCCATCAAGAGCAAAAAGGGAGCGGGCATCGACGTGAAGCTCGAAAGCATGGTCTCCCGCACGCCGGAGGGCGTCAGCACCCTGCGCGCATTTCAGTCTCCCGTCGACCTGTTTTCCGTCGGCGCAGAGGATATCACCCTCTTTGTGACCAAGCTTCGGGAAAGCGGGATGTATGACATCGTCGTTTTTGACACCTCCATGATACCCAACGATGTGCTTATGTCTCTGCTGTGGGCCTCCGACACCGTCGTCTGCACCCTGGATGGGAGCGGGCGGGCCAATGAAAAGATGCGCCGGGCGTTTGAATACTTCCGGCAGGTGGAGGATAAGACGGGAAAACCGCTGGTAGAGAAGATCCGCGTTTTGTATAACCGGGTGATCCGGGGCGCGCAGTACGGAAACGACGAATGGAAAACGCTGGGAACCATTCCCCGGCTGGAAGGAAACGCGCCGCAGAAGCTCAAGCACATATCCGGGGAAAAGGCTTTCGAGGGCCTTCTGAAAGGATAACGGGAAATGGCAATGGAAACGATGCAGGACATCACGGACCGGCTCCGCCGGTACGTTGTGGAAAATCTGCCCCTCAGCGAACTGAGCGACGACGAGCTGCGGACGAGCATCGGGCAGATCGTTCAGGAAAACACGCGGCAGAGCGCGCTGTCGGTGATGGACCGGGTGAGCCTCTCCGACAGGATATACAATTCCATCCGCGGCCTGGGCATACTGGATGAGATCATGGAAGACGACAGCATCACGGAAGTGATGATCAACGGCCCGGACACCGTGTTTATCGAAAAGGCCGGCCGGCTGCAGAAGCTGGACCGGGGCTTCGAGAGTGAGCGCCGCCTGATGGATGTGATCCAGCGCATCGTTGGCCAGGTGGGCCGTGAAGTCTCGGAGGCGACCCCCATCGTGGACACCCGCCTTTTGGACGGGTCCCGTGTGAACGTGGTGCTGCCTCCCATCTCCCTGGTGGGGCCGGTGGTGACCATCCGGAAGTTTTCCAAAACGCCAATGACGATGGAGCAGCTGATCCGCTTCGGCTCCCTGACGCCGGAGATCGCGAGCGTGCTGGGCCTGCTGGTAAAGGCCAAATACAACATCTTCATCTCGGGAGGGACCGGTTCGGGCAAGACCACGTTTCTCAATGCCCTTTCCAACTTCATCCCTCACGATGAACGCATCATCACCATAGAGGACTCGGCGGAGCTGAAAATCTCCGGAATTCCGAACCTCATCAGCATGGAGACGAGAAACGCCAACACCGCGGGCGCCGGGCAGATCACCATCAAGGATCTGATCAAGGCCTCTCTCCGTATGCGGCCCGAGCGCATCGTGGTGGGCGAGGTCCGCGGCGAAGAGGCGCTGGATATGCTGCAGGCGATGAACACCGGCCACGACGGCTCTCTCTCCACCGGCCACGCCAATTCCAGCCGGGACATGCTCAGCCGTCTGGAGACCATGGTGCTGCAGGGCTCCTCCGGAATGCCGCTGCTGGCCATCCGGCAGCAGATCTCCTCCGCCCTGGATATCATCATCCATCTCTCCCGTCTCCGCGACCATTCGAGAAAGACGATGGAGATCACGGAGGTCCTCGGCATGGAAGGCGATCAGATCGTCCTCAATCCCCTGTATGTTTTTGAAGAGGATGAACGTTCCACCCTTGACAAAGTGTCGGGCAGCCTGCGCAGAACGGCCAACCCCATGGTGAATACCGAAAAACTCCGGCTTGCCGGCATCGGAGAGCGGATTTAAGGAGGAACGGCGGATGGCTCTTATGAGAAAAAAGAACGCCTATGTGCCGAAGACCGGTCTCCTCGGCAACGGACAGGATTATAATGTCTACCGGCCAAACGCGGGGGAGCGGCTGCTGGTGACCGTGGCCGGCGCTGCCGCCGGCTTTGCCGCCGCCTATGTGTTCTATGAAAGCCTGATCCTCTCGATCATCGCAGCGGTCGTCCTGGGCGCCGCGGCTGTCCCGCTTTGGCGCAAGCGGCAGATCCGCCGGCAGAAGGATAAGCTGCTGTCCCAGTTTCTGAGCATGCTGGAATCCCTTTCCACCTCCCTGGGAGCGGGCTCCAACGTGCAGTTTGCATTTCAGTCGGCGGCGGATGACATGGTGGTCCGCTACGAGGCGGACGCCTATATCGTGAAGGAGCTGCGGATCATCAACGACGGCATCGCCAACAACTATAACCCCGAGGATCTGCTCATGGATCTGGGCGAGCGCAGCGGGCTGCCGGACATCATCGATTTCGCCAATGTGTTCGATACCTGCTTCCGGAAGGGCGGCAATATCCGGGATGTCATCAAGAATACATATAATGTTATGAATGACCGGATCTCCATCAAGCTTGAGATCAATACGGCCGTTTCCGCCCAAAAGATGGAACAGAATGCCATGCTGGTGATGCCCGTGGTTTTCGTGTTCCTTCTCAAACAGATGGGGAGCGATATGGTGGATCTGACCTCCGCCACGGGCAGAATCAGCACCACGGTTGCCATCATCATGTTCGTGCTGGCGTATCTTGCCAGCCGGAAGATCCTGAACATCAAGGTGTGAGGGTGTGACAATGAATATGTCTTTGTTTTTGATCGCAGCGGCGGACACGGTGCTGACGGTGTTCTTCCTGTTATTCCTCATTTCGGGAAAGAAATTCGCACCGCTGGTGAACGCAATGGAGGGGTTTCTTGCCCCCCTCTGCGGGGTGGGCTTCCGGGCGCTGGAGCTGGTGCGCTTCAATTATCGCTCGCAGGCGTCCATGCGGAAGGTGCGGGACTTCGACGCGCTCTACGGAAAGAAATACGGGGAGTTTTATTACCGGGCAAACCTGGCGGAGCAGGTGACTTACGGCTGGCTTACGCTTCTCGCGGGCCTGGCCGTGACGATCCTGATGGAAACGCCCGCCCTTCTGCTGCTGGCGGTGTTCATGGCGGGGGGTATCGTCTACTATGTGCGCACCACGGTGGGCGAAAAGACGAAAGCCCGGCGGGAGAGCATCAGCGCCGACTACCCGGAACTGCTGAGCAAGCTGGCCCTGCTGGTCAACGCCGGAATGATCGTCTCGGCGGCCTGGGAGAAGACGGCCAACACCGGCACCGGAACCCTGTATGAGGAGATGCGCAACGCCGTCATCGAGATCCGCAACGGGACGCCGGAGGCGGAGGCCTATCAGAATTTCGCCTACCGCTGCAACAACGAGGATGTGACCAAGTTTATCTCCACTCTGATCCAGAATCTGAATAAGGGCAATCGGGAGTTGGTCTCCTATCTGACGGAGTTTTCCTCGGAGGCATGGACTGCCAAAAAGCAGCGCGCGCTGCAGAAGGGGCAGGAGGCCTCCAGCAAGCTGCTGATCCCGCTGGCGCTGATTTTCATCGGGATCATGACCATGATCTGCGTGCCCATCTTCGCCGGGATCGGGCTTTGAGCAGACAGACAAATGCCGTTCGCGAGCCGCAGGCTCTGCAATATATAACGGGAAAGCGAGGGAAAAGAAAGTGTTCCGTGATTTGTGCATCCGTTTTTCCACGAAAACGGTGCCCGGGGTCAAGAAATACTTCCGGGATCTGGTGAAGGGAGAACGCGGCGCGGCCGAGATCATCGCCGTGGTCGTCATCCTCGCCATCGTGGTGGTGCTGGGCGTCGTATTCAAGGATAAGATCGTTGAGCTTTTCAACAAGCTCTGGCCTAAGGATGAGAACGCCACCCAGATCAACGCGCCTGTCGCCAACAAGTGACCGGCGCAAATCAACATCCGTCCCCCTTGCCGGAGGCTTTTCCGGCAAGGGGGAGAAGGAATGCATCATGAAAATCACCTCATTTTTCCGGCGGGAGGCAGGAGCAGCCACGATCATCGAATATGTGATCGTTCTGCCCATCGTCCTGCTGATTGTCCTGTTCATGTTCACCGTAGGCTTCTTTCTGAATCAGCAGGCGCTGCTGGATTCCGCCGCGGAGCGCGGCCTTTTCCTGGCGCAGAAGCTGTATACGGACCCCAATGCCGAGAGCATCCTGGATGCGGAATTCGGCCAGGCGTTCAAATCTGCGGGCTATCAGATCAAGCAGGCCTCCGGCGGATATTCATATAACTATGATCCCTACCGATATTGGGGAGATTATAAGGTCGAGGAGATCGGCTCCGCCGTCCGCCAGTATGTGGAGGGCGTCGTGAAAAAGGGACAGAGCGGCTATATCGGCCTGTTCCTAGGTGATCCGGTGGCGGATTACACCCCGGAGAGCGGGTTGCTCACCAAAAACGTCACGATCACGGTCCGCCAGAGATTCCGCATTTTCCCCACGCTGGCAAATATGCTGTGGGGCAAGCAGGAGGCGGCCCTTCTGGGCAGCGCCACCATGACGGTCAACGCCCAGACGGAATTCGTCCGCAATGTGGATTTTGCCGCCGACCTCCTGGGCCGGTTCAAGGTGGTGGATACTGTGATCGACAGGATCGCCGCGGTGCTGGACAAGGTGACCGCGTTCTTTACCAAAAAATGATTTTCACCGGAGGCCGCAGATCATGTTACGGTTTTTTATGAAGCATCGGGGCAGCGTCTCCATCCTCATGGCCATCATCCTGCTCCCGTCCCTTGCGGCGGTGAGCCTTCTGGTGGATATGGCCAATCGCAGCATGTCCAAGGCGGTGGTGGAAAGCGCGGGAGAGCTGGCCGTCAACTCCGTGCTTGCCAACTATGACACGGTGCTGGAGGATGTATACGGGCTCTTTGCCAACACACAGTCCCAGGAGGACCTGAAAAAGAATCTGAAGCAGTATTTTGCCGACACCCTTTCGGCCACCAATCTGCTGGGCGGGCCGGAATATGAGAGCCAGACGATGGCCTACCTCTCCGATTTCGTGGATGAGACCATCCAGTCCGCAACCTCCGGCGTGGACAACCGGGTGGACGTGGCGCATCTCAGCACGCCCATCATTCAGCTGGATGTGGATGTTTCCTCCTCCGCCGGCGCGTCCCCCCTCAGCACGCCGGCGGTCCTGAAGGGCCAGATCATCGAATTCATGAAATACCGCGGCCCCGCCGAGGTGGGAATGGATCTGCTGGGGATCGTCAAGTCTCTCCAGGACATGAAGAAGAAAGCGGATGTTTCCGAGAAGCAGATGGAGGTGGAGGAAGCCCTCTCCGATCTGGCTACGGCGGAGAAGAAATTCTATGAGGCCATCGTCGAATGCGATAAACTGGTGGACGATATCGAAAAGGCCCTGAAGGAACTGAATTGGAACGGTTTGGGGTCGTACCTTGCCTATGCTTTTCTGCAGATCCTTTCCAACGGCCTGTATCGCGCGGACCTGGGGTCCCAGAAGTATCCCATCTTTAAGATGGAACCGTACGACGTTAACGGCCAGCGTATAGAAGGTTGTTATCGCATCTATAAGGGTGTCCTCAACGAAAATGGCCACATTGAATATGTGGAGGTCACGTCTTCCAGGGATTCCGGCACGAATCTCGGTCTGGTCGTGGCCGGCAACAATAAATTGAAATCACCGGGGCTTTCCACGGAATTCCCGGCGGATATGAATGACCGCACCGGCGCGGACCAAAGCCGAAAGCATCGAATCGAGACCTTTTACGGGGAACTGGAGATGATTACCAAGGATTATGCTTTGCCGGTGGCGGATTATGCCCTTCGCATCGGGGAGCAAATGGCCGATTTGTATGAAGAAAGGGCCTCTTATACGGATACAATCCCCAAAGAGGTGAATGACAGAATTAACGAGGAGCTGGCAATCCTAAAGGCGAATCTGGAAAGCAATGCGAGCGGTCTGACTAACTGGTATAACATCGTGAATTCTGGTCAGGAGGCGGGAGAGATCTACGCTGAACGGACAGCTTCCGTAGATCGGACCGTCGGCGGTGACATGAAGGAAGTCTGGACGATCCTCAACCCCCTGTATACGGCCATGAAGAATGCCCAGGAGGAGAAGTATAAGGAGAATTTCTTCGGGAGAAGGGCAACCGCTTTCAGCTTTGCCATCGCCCGGGGCAAAAAGGTCATTGAGCTTTTGGATACTGTGGAGACGACCAACGACAACCTGAGGACGGCAAACGAGAACTATGAATCGGAAAATGGCGCCGATGAGTTTTCCGCAAAAATCAGTTCCGACGTGGAAGTCGTGGACAAGCAGAACACCAAAGAAGCGGTGCAGGAGGTCGTGGATCAGCTCCAGCACATTCAGAATTATCTGTTCGGGCAGTATGCGTATCAGGATTCCTCATCGGATACCGACGGTCTTTGGACATTTGTGGATGGATATTTTGTGGAGGCCGGAAGCATTAACTGCCCGGCAACGGACAGCGAACTGGCTGAGCATCCGTCGGGAAATGCCAAAATCGGCAAGCGATACCGGGAAGGTGCTGCAAGGATCCTCCAAAACGATATTGAGCATGGGTATTATGACTCTCTGAAAACAGCGTGGGGAGTTTTCAGCGCATTCAGCGTACATGTCCTGGTGCTGAAGCCCGACGATGAAGCTCTGACGTGCAGCGGACCCGGTGCAGACGGAGGGTTTTTCCTTCATTACGACGCGAGCGCCAAAAACCCCCTCAAGTATAAGAAGGACTTCTACCTGAAAAAAATTTCCGAATCGAAGAGCGACGCGGAATCCGGCATCGACGTGGGCATTCCCCGTTACTATGTCTATCTGGCATCTACCTACGATTACAGTGAGCAGGATAAAAGCTCCGAAGGTGACAACACCCAGAAAAACGCCTCCAAAATGGCGGACGCGGCGGAGACCATGAATAAGGAGAAAACCAGCGTCGCCTATTCGGGGGATGTGTTCAAGGACCTGGGAAGCGCCACGGCGGCCGATCTGAGCGGGGATACGGAGATCAGCGCCGACGCGGAGGATAAGACCGGAGCCCTGAAAATGGTGAAGCAGCTTTTCAGCGGCACCGACGGCTTCCTGGGCGCGCTTCAATCCGCGCTGGAGGGAGCCAGGGACAACCTGCTCACCACCCAGTATATCTATGAGAATTTCTCCAACTACATCATGGCGGTGGAAGCGGGCGACAATAAACCGGCGCGCATGACCATGACCAATGTGGAGATCAACAAGGATAACAATGTCCTCTTTGGCTGCGAGGTGGAGTACATCCTCTACGGAGAGCGGGGGGACAAGGACAAGGGGCCGGAAAAGAACATCGACAAGGTCCGGAACCGCATCTTCCTCATCCGTTTCCTCTGCAACGGGATCTACGCGCTCACCAACAGCGAGATCCAGGCCATGACCATCGGGCCGGCCCTGGCCATCCAGGCGGCGACAATGGGCGTATTCCCCTATAAGGTCGCCCAGATCGTTCTGGATGTCTGCCTGGCGTTGGCGGAGTCCGTCTATGACGTGTATAAGATCATGGATGGGGAAAAGGTCGTCTTTATCAAGACGCCAGGGACCTGGGCCATGAGCGCTTCCGGCGCCATCAGAGCCGTTACGAATGCGGTCGTGGATAAGGTCATTAATGATTATGTGGTTCCGACGGCTAAGGATGTTATTTCAAAGGTCTCTGAGGATCTCCAGAAATATGTG
>JAEEGK010025730.1_pt1 | contig 12050 bp, 4 predicted proteins | sample 8958771 | NCBI WGS metagenome assembly JAEEGK01 (sample SAMN16246547, study PRJNA631951) | gut metagenome | biome: gut microbiome; feature: rumen; material: SC-attached | host: Bos | place: Iran: Karaj | collected 2018-10 | reverse complement strand
ACTAAAATTATTTTTTATTTTTTTACTTCTTTCTTCTTCATCATAACCGATAATAGTTTGATCATTAATATAATCTAAACTTTGAATTAAAATATTATTAGAATTAATATCATAAACATTATTAGTATCATTATAATATCTGTCTAAATTTGCATTTAATTTTAAACCATTTGCAACTAATAAATTTAATAAATTATCAGTATCAATTGTTAAAGAATCTGTAGTAGATAAATTAAAAAGAGTTAATTCAATTGTTTTCATCTTACCTAAAATACTTTTAAAATCTTTATAAAAATAAGAGGAATTTTCTTTCTGTTCTTTAATATCTGCTATACATTCTGCTAATAAACCTGCATAAAAGTCAGTACAATTTCCTCCATTAATAACACAAAAAGAATCATCAATAAATTTATCTTTCTTCCATTTTAAATTTAAAGTGGAGAGATAAACACAAGAAACAGCAATTTTAGAGTGATTGAAATATAAATTTTCACTTAAATACTCAGTTAAATCAGTGAAATTTGATAAAGTTCTTAATAATTTTAAAAGCATAAATCCAATAGTAGTAACTCCAAAAACTAAACATAAATATTTCATTAATTTAATGCTTGAAATTTCTCTTTTTTCTAAAATTCCATTTTTTAATTTATTAAATCCAGCAGAATCAACACTTGATCTTGTCATACTTGAAGAAGCAAGAGATGGACCAGTGTATTCATTATTTTTCATTAAATCATCTTCAGGTTCAGCATGTGTTTTCATATTATTTGAATTAGATTTTTCTTCATCATCTTTTTCATTAATTTCGTCATTTTCTTCATGTTCTATATTATCATCATTATGACCACTATTTGACACTTTTAATTTAATTTGTTTTCCATTTTTTTCATCTCCTCCTTCACTTATTAAATCTTCTTTTTTTACACCTCCTCCACTTCCATTAAAACTTGAAGGAGCTTTAGAATTTTCATTTAATGCAATTAAATCATTTGTTATATAAACTCTATGATAATAATATTTGTTTTCTAAAAAAGTTTTTGTTATGATTTTATAAAAGACACTAAATGGTTTAGGATATTTTGAGCTTATATCACGTACTAAATCATCATATTCAGATACTACATTATTTTTTATATCATCATCATCTCTTAATTTCCCTGTTTGTTTTATTTTATCTAAAACATTATCTACTTTATTATCTAATTCCTTCCAAACTGCAACGGGATATAAATTTCCTTTTAAGTCTATTTCACTTTTTGGAATAATAAATTTATTATCTTGATATTCTAACTGTAACAAAATTTCAGGAAGAACTAATGAAATATGATGACCATATAATCCTTGAGTTAAACCATAATTATTATTCATTGTAAATGATGCACCTCCTTGAGTCATTTCTGTAAAACCATTTATTTTAAAATCTTTATCTAATATTAATATAAAATTATGATCTTGAACTTTTGTTATGTATGCAGTGTAAATTAAACCGTAACTTAAATTTGGAACACATTTAACAAATAATTTTATATTAAAAATCCCTCCATTTTTCCCTTTTAATAACATATCTCTTTGAATTTTAAAAGTATAATTTAAATTTGAAAATTTAATTGCTTCTTCAATTAAATCTTTATGAAAAGATTGAATTACATTTGGTAATAAATCTTCAATTGTCATATTTAAAATTTCTTTTCCACTAAATAAAAATAAAGAAGGAAAATTAGGAGTTGTATATAAAATTTTTCCTAAATTTTGATAACCATCAACTAATAAAATTGAAGATAAATCTTGAATAAACATAGAATGATAAATATTATTTCTTTCTGATAATTTATTTGTTTTCAAAGTAGAATATTTTTTTGCTTCAGTTCTTGCTAAAATATCATCTTGTAATATAGTTTCTAAATATAACATATAGTCTTTTTCGCTTTCATCACTAAATGGATTTAATTCTACTAATTTTTCCCATAATTTTAATATTTCTTTTCTTAATTTTAAAATATCTTCTCCTAATTTTAAAAAATTTTCTGTTGTTTTTGGAGTACTTACATTATTTTTTAAAACATCAAAATATTCTATTTGATTACAAGCTGCATCATAAATTTTAATTTTAAATAAATCCATATAAATATTATATAAAATAACACTACCAATTTGAACATGTTTGATTGACTCTTTATTGTTACTTTTTGATAATTTATTTACCATATGCTCTTTTATTTCTTCCATTAGAATATATTTAAAATATAAATGCTTATGACTATTAACTTTTAATTTGGAACATAGAGAAATTGTATAAGTTGGATTTTTAATTTTATTCATGAGAAAATAGCACATATTTAAAACTATATCATTTTTTAAAAATGATTTATCTAAATGATGATCATAGATTATAAATATTATAGAAAGAACTGGAAGAGCATTTGCAGAATTAAATTTTTTTCTCAAATGATCATTTTGACCTAATTTAATAAATTTTTCATTTAACTCAGGAGAATTAGAAACATATTCTTCAAATTTTTTAATAATTCCAACTAATAAAGTTTTAGATTTAACACTTCTTAAATTCATTAAATTGAATAAAGTAATATTAAACATTTCAATTTCTTTTAAGCTTTTTGCCTCAAAAATATTAAAATCAGTTAATAAATATTCTTGTCTAAATTCATTCATAAAATATAATGTACAACCTAATATTACCCAACCTATTAAATGGAAAATTGTGGTATCATTTATTTTAAAGAGAGTTTTAATTGTAATTACAAAAGCAAACCATGTAACGAAAACCCATCCAAATTGAATCATTTTATTCATTTTATCGTCATAATATAAGACAAATCGGTAAACATAAATTGAAAAAAATAAAGAATTAAAAAAAACATAAGATTGAAGAAAAATTCTATAAACCTTTTTGTTTTCAAAATGAAACTTAATAAAATAGGCAATTAAAAACATTACAATTTTAGAAATATTAACATAAATTTCATAATTACAATTAATTCTGGCACAAACTTTATTTTCATTTATTGAACCGATTTCATTATAATAAATTGATAATAAAATAGAAGAAAGTAAATAAAAAACTAAATTAATAATGGAAATGACTGTAATTATCAAATGGAAAATATCTGAATAACATTTAATTTGTAAATACTTATGAACTCCTTTATCACAATCAGTTGCCATAAGAGAAATTTGAACAATTGGTCCTATTAAATATTTCATTAAAACAATAATAATTATGTTTAAAATTGTTATTGGAAATTTAATATAAAATCTCCCTATTTTAATTGAAATAATAAGGTAAACTAAACATATTAATATAATCATTGTCAAACCAGATGTACATAATAAAGCTAATTTATATGATTTTTTATCAGTTATAATTTCTTGAATGAAAATTACTTTTGAAATATATTGTAAAATATTTACTGCATTATCATCTGTTTTTTTGTCAATATTTACAATAGTTATCATCATAACTTGAACAAAGAAAAAAAATTTCATTATAATAAAGAAAAAGATTGAGAAATCTTTATAGCTTATCAGAACTTTCATTAAATTAAAAAATTTGATTAATTTCTTCTTTGTATATACTTCTAAAAGTTGCATTGAATCTCCAAAATCAATCCAATTTATAATATTTGATTCTATCATTTTTGTTTTATTGATTTCTTATTAAAAATTATAACATGATTTGTTAATTAACAATTGAAAATTTTAATTATTTTTATAATAACATTTTTGAAAATATTTTTAAATTTTAATTAATTTTACAGATACATATATCAATAAAAATATAAGGAATAAATCATGAATGTCAAGGAGGAAAAATTACAACAAAAATTACTCCGTTCTAATCATAAATAAAAAGTAAAAAGCCAAAATCCTAATACACTCAATAACTCTGATTTAAAATTGATGTGTCAACAAAAAGATTTAACATTTGTAAAAAAGTAATATTTAATTGTTTAATGTTAACTTTACTCAAATTAAAATTAGGAATATCAAAATTTAAAGTAATAGGACCAAGTTCTTTACAAGCTTTCCTAATATTATTATCTGTGTCCATTAATTCCCCTTCAATAAAAGAATCTAAAGATTCTTTTAAATTTTTTTTGCCTTTGATTTGTAATAGAATAGAAAAAAAGTGATATTAACAAGAAAAAAAAATTTACTGATTTATCAAAAAAAATAAAACTAAAAAGAAATCAATAAAAATAAAAATTTATTTGTTTACTTTGACATAAGATAATTGGAAATTAGTAAAGAAAATATAAATAAAATTATTTCTCATATATAAAGAAAATAAAAAACATGAAAATCATAGAATAACAAAATTGATATTGAAAAATTAATTGAAATTTTGTTATAATATTATAAAGCAATTTTCATTAAATATAAAAATCTAAAAAAAAATTATAGAAAATGTGAATTCAAAGCATCAAATAATTCAAATTAAATAGTATAAAATATAGGTAATAAATTCCCAATATATCAAAGATATAAATCCAAAATTTAATTTTATAATTAATGCAGATTTATATAAGAATACATTCAAAAAATAATTAGAACTGATTACAAACTTAGAATACAAAATCTTTTATGTATTTTTAGTTATTCATTATTATATTTTATCCAAAACAATTAAATAAACAAAGGAATTTTAAATAATATAATTTAAATGTGATATTTATGATCTAAATTGGTTTCTCTGTAGAATTAAAAAAAATATGAAAGAATTAAATAAAGATAGTAGTTTGTACTTAAAGGAGAAATTGTGTAAAATATTACAGAACAACACCAGAATTTTTTAAAATAATTATATTTTCTTGATGAGGGAGAAGAAATAATAATTTATTAATAAATTTTGTTATAATATTTTTAATTGATGTAAATTATATAAAAATATAGTATGAAAAAATTAGATAAAATGAAAGAAGAAATTTTCACTCAATGTATTAATTGAAAAGAATACACTTTTATTGATAAAATTAGAAGAAATAAATAATTAAAAAAAGTAAAAAAATTTATGCTTAGACCAAAATTATATTAAAATTTAAACTCATTGCTCTTTCTTTTTTAAATCTTTTTCTTTTATTCCTTCTTTTTGTATTATATTTTTATTTTCTTTTTTTTCTTCTTTTAATTATTTCATTTCAATTAAAAGAAATTTTATCATAATAATAGAGATTCAAATAAAATACTTATGTTTCAATTAAAAGAGAAAAATACTTTGTTTCTAATTTTACAAATTCACATGATGGGAGAGATTTTATTTGAATAGGAGATATTAGAGAAATAAAAACAATAATAATTAAATGAATTAATTAAATTAAAAAAATGTTTTTATAACAAACACATTTATATTATTAATGATAATAAAAAATTGGTTCTTGGTAACTTTCTGCATAAGTGGATATGTATTGATTTTGATAATTATGTTCTTTTAAATCAAAATTTGTTTTATAATTTTTTTGTTTGATTTTGTTATAATTTAATAAAGTGTTTCTAAAAGTATTTTGACTAGAAATATTGGAAAACATGTTATTAATTTCAAGTGTTTCTGTATATGGAGAAGAATAATCGTTTTGATATATTGTTTTATTTTTTTTATTGATTTTTTTTATTTTTTTATGGTTTAAATTTCTATTTTCTAATTGATAACAAATTGCTTTTGGAATTCCAAATTTAATGATTATTTTTTTTGCAGATTTAATTCTTGGTTTTCTGTAAAAATTTATATTATTTTCTTGAAATAATAATTGTTTATTACTTTGAAAATGTCTAGTTCTAGAATGATTGTTAAACATATTTTTTATTGGTTATTATTGATTTATTATAAAAATTTAATTCTTTGATTTATTTTTTTGTTATTTTCAAAATAATAATTTAAATTAAAAAAATCAAAACTTTTAAAAATATTTTATTTTCAAATCAATAATATTAAATAATCAATTAAAATATTATCATATTGAATCACTTAAAAAATCCAAATTTGGAAATAAAAAAGGAGATATGATAAAATAAGAGGTAAGTTTAACGTTTATATTAAAAAGAAAGGAGATTACAATAAGTTAATTAAAAAAATATGTATATATGAATTCAACATGAAATCCAAATCTTACAATCATAATAATTGTATAATTTTGAAAATTTTTTTCAAAAATTCTTAAAGAAACAAAAAAAGGAAAATTGTTTTTTTTTCAAATTTAACAAAAATATCAGTTCATTAATTAAAGCTTTTTCATCCTATAGCATTATTCTTCATATCATTTAATTGGCTAATTTTATATGAATTTTAAATTAAAAAGTAAATAATTAATTGAAAAGAAAAAAGATTAATATATAGTAATATTATTATATTTTTTATTAAGCAAATGTTAAATGTTTTTTCCTTTTGAGAAAAGAATCAATTGAAAAATTAATGTAAAATATATTTATTTATATTGAATTTAGAACAAAACTAACATTTAAATTCAAACTGATAAGGAAAAAAATTTGGTTTATTCAATTAATAATTAAATTTATTATTAAAGAAATATTTATAAATATATGAATGATGAAGTGATGATTTCTATTCTTAAAAGAAAGAATGATAATTTATCTGATAAAAAGAAAAATCAATTATAAAATCTTTCAAAAATAATTTGTTCATTTCATTGATATTACAATAATTAAACAATTATTTTAATATTCAAAAGAGATTCACTTATTTCAAATATACTTGAATATTTAAAGATGATTTCCTTAATCTTCATATATTTATTATAATTAAAAATTTTTCTTTATTTATTAAATGGGTTTCCACTCCGGAATAGGGCAGTCACCCACAACAAGTTAAACTTGTTAAAATTAGGAATATAATTTAGACTTTTATTCTTCTAATAAATTAGGATTAAAAGGCCTGATTTGTTACTGGATAAAATTAGGCAATTGATTATAAAAAAAATGAAATAAATATATAAAATAATAATTTATTTATGGATATAAAAAAATTAATTTAATTAATTAAAAAAAATAATTAAAGAAAATAAAATGACTAAAGAAGTAAAATGGAAATATAAAAATAAAAAATAAGTAAATTAGAAGAATATATTATAAATTTGGAAAAAGTAAATTTAGAGAATTTTTTAATGGAGATATATAAGGATATAGAGATCTTTGGTCAAAAAGTATTTTCATTTATTGTGATACAATTATTAAAAAGTGTGAAGAGATTATACAACTATTATAAATTTCTTAATTATATTGAAAATTAAAGTTTCTGAATATGAGATTTTTAGATAATCATTCTTATTTGAGCAAAATATGATTATTTTAACTTATTAATTGGTTGTTAATTCTATTATTAATACATTGAGTATAAAGAAGATAATGACTAGACAATTATTCATTCAGTTGGTCTACTTTCAATCAATAAAGATTTGGAAAAGATAAAGAAGTTGTTTATTTTCAATAGATTTAAAAAATATGTTAAATATAATTTATAAATATGGTTTTTATATCTTAAAAAATGTTGAATATAAAACAAATGATTTAAATTATTATATTAATAACAAACAATGGGGATTGGGGATTGGGGATTGGGGATTGGGGATTGGGGATTGGGCCCAATCCCCAATCCCCAATCCCCAATCCCCAAATTATTTGTTTCATTTATAAATATTAAGATTTAAAATTAAAAGAAAAAAATTTAAACAAATAAATAAAATAACAAAAATTTAAATTATTATAACCTGAAAAAATTAACATTCAAATGAATCTAACTTAAAAATAAAAAAATTATAAAAAAATGTCTTTTGAAAGATATATCTTTCTCCTTTTCCTATATAAACAAATTTCTGCCCGTGGTGAAGATGATAGAAATGATTTATCAATATGCGCAGATAATGGATTAACAGATAATAAATGTATAGCAACAACAACAGAATACAATGGTGACGGAACAATAAATCGTTATGTAAATTATTTAGGAAAATGCAAAAAAAAAACTCAATATTGTCAAACAGTTACATATGCAAATAGAGACATAGGATTTTGTGCTAAAATAATACATCAAGGTAGACCTGGTGATAAATGCAAAGCACCAGGAGATTGTTACAGTGGACTATGTGAACAAAGTAAATGTGTTGGTAAGACTGAAGATTCATTTTGTGTTTCTAGTTTAGAGTGTGAAAAACAATATGCTTGTGTTTATAAGGATCAAAATCAAGATAATGATGTTCAAGTTTGTAAACCATTAGTTAAAAGTGGAGAATCATGCTCTTTTGGTAGTAGTACTGTTCAAAGAAGAGATCCATATTATACTCCTATGTTTAATTTTATTACTGAAAGAGAAGATAATTGTTATCCTGGATATATTTGTACCATTGTCGCTCTTAATGAAGAAAAATATACTGAAAAAGCTAATTCACATCAATATAAATGTATTTCTAAGTTTTCTGTTCTTGATGGACAATATGTTGATTATAAAAATTATTGTGCTTGTAAAAGTGGTTATATGATTCTTGATGAAAATGAAAGATATGGTATTTGTAAAAATGTTACAACTAATGAAAATAAATTGAAATGTATTGAAAGTAGTGATGGAAAATCTTTTTGTAAAGTTGATAATCAAGATTCTAAAATGGAATGTGTTACTGATTCTTCTCAAGAAATTTTTTGTCCTGTTTTAAATTTAACTGAAAGGATAAATAATTATTCAAAAATTTTTAATCATTATATTGCCACTGCTGGAATTGATTTTGATGAAGTACTTGAAAAGGAAACTGCTGGGAATGAAAGAGTTAGAGAAACTTATTTGTTTTTAAAATATTATCAATATTTTAGAAATGCGAAAGAATGTCAATATTTGTATTATTTAAATATTAATCTAGCTGATTTTATTAAATTTGATTTTAAATTGATTTTTGGTATTTTTTTTATAATATTTTAGGATTTTGCTATAATTTATGACTTTTTTTTATTCTATTTACTCTATTTTTATAAATTCAATTTATTTTTTATTAAAATTATTTATTAAATTTAAAATATTTAATAGAATATAAAGCTCCAAAAAATTCATTCTTTTAAATTTCAATTGATTTTAAATGCCGTATCATCTCCTAAATATAATGTATAAATCAATTCAATAAAAAATGATAAAAAATAGCAGATAATCTTTGTAATTAAAATCATAAGTTGTTTTAAAATAATAAAATTAGAATAAAAAAATTGAAATATATTTAATATATATATAATAAATACATTTTAAATTAAACTAAAAATTAATAATTGGAAAAACTAAAGTAAATAAAAAAAACATTAAAAAAATCTAAAAAAATGATAAATCGATGTCATATTATGCTTTATTTATTGACATTATTCTAGAATATAAATGTGATATAGTAGAAGAAAGAGTAGATCCAAAATCCTCCAATATATTATCATTACGATAAAATATATCCAAATATATTTTTTATTATAGAAAATAATGATGTCCTTGCATTTTCATGAATAAGAAGTATAAGCTCTGAAAAAAATGAAAAAGCTTTTCTTTCAATATATAAATCTACATGAGAATTAATTACAGGATATACTGATTTTATATTTAAATATGAAAATGTATTTATTCAACAATTAACTTTATATAACTTCTTATTTTATTGAATTTTAATGAATAAGTAATTAATTTCAAGTACTACATTCACTGGAAATCAAGTTATATCTTTGAAAATAGAGATTTATATTGAAATCAATTATGGAGAAGATCCATGTAATACAAAATAATTCCAGGAAAATTAGAAATTCAAAAATAATTAATGAAAAAAATAAATTTGTCTATATAATATATTTAATTTAATTTTATTAATGGAACTTTGTTCTTATTATACTAGAATTAAATGTTAGAAATTTAAATTAAAGACAGAGGTTATTATTTAGGTTTAACTAATACAAAAGTAAAAACTCCTTCTGAAACACATCTTTCAGAAAGTTTTTATTGAAATGAAATATAATTTGTTTAATGAAAAATGAAATGAATTTTAATATGTAAATAATTATCTAATAGATAATTCTACTAAATGTTCAAATAATGAAACTCTTCCTGATAATTATTTTTCAGATTCAAATGCTTCAAAGCCAATATATTAACAGTTGTTCAAAGAATCTAAAAAATATACTGATTTTTCAAAGAAAGAGATATTAAATATAAAAAAAAAATGTAAAGAAATAAGATAGAAGATAATAATGGGAATCTTAATGTTTATATGAATGATTATAAAACTCAATATTATAAATATATTAAAGATTTTCTTTTCATACATTTCCTTTGACCATGATACAATCGTAACTTCAAAAAATCTGCTAAAGGATGATTTACTTTTGCTGATATTTATAGACAAAATTGTTCTGAATGCATAACTTCAAATGAATATTGTATGATAATAACTGATTAAGGGAAAATTACTTTTTTTTTTTGTTATTCTCTTTAAATTAAACTGAAATATTAAGGTTTGATGAAGCTATTAATTTTTATATAAGTAAAGATCAAGAAAGGAAAGATGATAATAATCACTAATTAATATAATTTATAAAAATTATATATTATTTTTCATGAAAATCAATAATTTGCAAAGATTCTTCAGAAAAGAATGTACATTGATGGAATATATTATATAAATTATAAGAATTTTAATAAATATTATATTAAAAAATCTACTTATTCTTTTGATTTTAAACATAATATTATCCATTAAATGATGATTATGGAACTATTGAAGCTAGTTTTATAAATTGTGACACTTGTTTAGTGACAACTAGGTTTAATAAAAAAGAAGATGGAAGCAGAATGTATTCATAAAATTATGTAATTTATACTCGAGAATATAATTTAAAGAGAACAATTTTATAAAGATTGTGGAAAAAATTAGTTGTAATAAAAATAAAAAGTGCGTCAATTATAAGGAACAAATAGATAATCAAAAAAGAAAATATATACATTCAATTCCAACACTAATTGTTCTAGTATAAATGATCCTTATTATAATAGTATCATGATAAGTAATGGACCTTGTAGAACTTATTTACATAATATGAAACAAATAAAGATGAATGAATATCATCTAAGGATAGTTATTATTCTCTATATAGTTTTAATTTTAATAATAGTTGATTGCAAAACAACATGAGGACAATATTTAATATAGTGAAATAAATTAAAGTATAAATTGTAAAGAAATTAATGATAAATATTATATTTTTATGATAATGATGGAAATAGTATTAAATTTTTATGATAGTCCTGATGAAGATAAAAAACCTTTTGGTGAAAATGAAAAATGATATGATATTCTTCCAAGTACACACTATGTAATTTAATATGAAGATTATTTAGGAGAAGATATCTCAAATATAAAAAATAAATTGGGTATAAATTATAAATTTCGAAAAAGTCATCCTTTTCAAATATATAAATATTTAGGAAATGGTAGCTTATTCCAAAGAAATAATTATATTGATAAAAAACCAAATGGAACATATATAGATAATCCAATTTATAATAGATTAAAAGTTTGTGATATATCTTGTAATTATATGAAGGAATTATTTCTGATTAATAATTACAAATAAAAACATCTTGAACAATAATAAAATTTGTTTATTTAAATATATTTATTTATTTTCTTAGTTATTTATAATATTTTTAATTGTTAATATTAGAAAGAAAAAAATATTTTAAAAATTCAGATTCAATTTCCACAATAAAGAACATTCTTCATATCATTATAGATTCACTTATTTCAAGAATATTTAAAGATGATTTCCTTAATCTTCCCATTATATATTTATTATAATTAAAAATTTTTCTTTATTTATTAAATGGGTTTCCACTCCGGAATAGGGCAGTCACCCACAACAAGTTAAACTTGTTAAAATTAGGAATATAATTTAGACTTTTATTTTTAAATTAATATTGGATTAAAAGGCCTGATTTGTTTCTGGATAAAATTAGGCAATTGATTATAAAAAAAATGAAATAAATACATAAAATAATAATTTATTTATGGATA
>JAEEGK010025729.1_pt1 | contig 12051 bp, 10 predicted proteins | sample 8958771 | NCBI WGS metagenome assembly JAEEGK01 (sample SAMN16246547, study PRJNA631951) | gut metagenome | biome: gut microbiome; feature: rumen; material: SC-attached | host: Bos | place: Iran: Karaj | collected 2018-10 | reverse complement strand
GAAGACGCCGCTTCGGTCTTCATCGGAGAAAATGCAGAGATCCTTCATAACAGCAACTGGCAGGATGTGGAGATAAACAAATGAGCAGAAAAACAGGGAAAAAGAGACATACTCTATTAATCGTTATTGGAATCTTACTTGCTGTTCTTGCGACAGCGGCTTTGATCCTTATGACACACACGCAGATCATCGTAGGTACGATCCAAAAACTATCAGCAAGTACGGTGAATACGATAAATTCCTACGAGCCACTTTCCGAGCCGATGGAAGGGGTTAAGGACAACGGCCAGTACATTATTACCGAGATCAAGTACTCCGATCATTATCCGAACAGCTTTCTGGACATTACTTATCCGGATGAAAACAGAGAAGCATCACGGCCTACGTTTATCTACTTTCACGGAGGTGGATTTTTCGGCGGCAGCAAAAATGTCGGAGATCCTCTGGCCGGCAGTGATGCGACTGCATTGCTGGACGATATCTGTGCCGAGGGGTTTAATCTCGTGAATATTGATTACGTGCTGGTCCCGGAGTACCATTATCCGGCTCCGCTGATTCAGGCCAACGAAGCATTTCAGTTTTTGATCGATCACGCTGACGAATTTCATCTGGACATGGAACGAGTGGTGATCATGGGGTCGTCTGCGGGAGCAATCATGACGAGCCAGCTGGGAAGCATGATTACCAATCCGGATTATGCGGAAGCCCTGGGCGTTTCGCCTGTGCTGAAGCCGGAGCAGGTCAAAGCAGTCGTGCTCGATGACGCGCCTCTCGTTTATGATAAGTTTTCTTTAGGAACCAAAGTTCTTGTAGGAAACTATGTGAAAGGCTCCATCTTCCTCAGCTGTGAGGAAAAGCAAACATACAACAACATCCTGTGGGCCGATTCGAACTATCCGGATGCGTTCTTGCTGGGCAGCGAGTATTATGTGGATATGCGAGCGATGGACTCCGCATTAACCAGTGCAGGCGTGGAACACGTTTTAGTTGATCCTTTGGCTGAACGGAATATCCAAATGCAGCATTGCTTTGTTGCTTCGGAACGTGTAAACGAGGTGGCAAAAGATGCATTTGACAGAATGGTGTATTTTATAAAACAACGGGTACTGTGATGAAAGAAGGTATGGATTGACATATAAAAATCTGCGAAGAATAGCCCAGATTGATATGACAGTCAGCCGGGCTCTAAAACCCTTGCGGATACCGCACTTTTTATAGTATTAGTGTCAAATCCGTTATCTCCTTCGGGACCATAAAAGCAGAAACGGATCCGAAAGGATCCGTTTTCTGTTGAACAGCTCAAGGTTTATTTGCTATAGTTATTTTGCAAGGGCACTACTTACGAATCATACAGGAGGCTCCCATGAAAGCGAAACTCGCAAAGAAAGAAGAGGCAAAGAAACGGACACTGAGGCGGTTCATCGGCCGATTCTGTCTGAATCTGCTGGTTTTCAGTATGATCCCTTACCGCTTTAAGAAGGATGCGGAGACGAATGCGCTGGAGGTGCGCAGTCTGTTGTGGGGCGTCAGAAAGACGCCTTGCGAAGGCAAGGATCAGTGGGCTTTCGCGATCCCTCCCTCCGGACTGGATATGGAAGAGGAAGCCGAATAACATCCGGGGGCAGCATCTTTCGGCTGAATAAAAAAGACAGGTCGGCGACCTGTCTTTTTTGCTCAAAATGCAGCCTGTTACCATTCCTGCGCGGGCATCTTGGCTACGTCCGTGATCTCTGCGGAACCGTCCAGAGCCTTGTAGAGGGTGACGATCACGTAGTTGGTCGCGTGACCCGGCTCTACATTCTTCAGCTCCGCGAGGATGCGGTAGTTCATGCCGGCGACGACCTGCTGTCCGATGACGGCTAGCGGCGTGTAGTCCGCGTCGCTGTTTTCCTGCGCCTTTTCATAGGCTTCCAGGATGTCGTCCGTCAGTTCGACGGTTTCCGGTTCGCTCCAGCCTCCGGCCAGATTCTCTCCGCCCAGATAGGTCTCGACGCCGAAATCCGACGTGTCGACCAGCTGCAGATTTCCTTCTGTGTCTTCGTACACCTGGACGATGGCGTAGGTCTCCACGGGGTCCGCGACCACGGGAGCGACCCTGCACAGCAGCAGGTAATTGTGACCCGATACGATCTGGCTGCCCAGATAGGCGACGGGTGTGTATTTCGCGCCGGTCAGGCCCTCCAGCGCCTTGTCCAGCTTCGCCTGCAGTTCTTCCGTGACCACCGGGGACTCCGCTTCTTCCCAGGCTCCCGCGATGATGCTCTCGATCTGGTCGATGGCGTCCAGCGAAGGTTCTTCATTTTTGCGGCATGCGCCCAGCCCGAAAAGCAGGCAGAGGCACAGGAGAATGGCTGCGGTTTTCTTTAACATTCTATTCATGGTTTTGGTCTCCTTTTTTCTATTCTTCTTTTACGTTTCACCATTATAGACGGTTTATCCCGGTATGGGTTGCATTTTTACAAACTATTTTCAGATTGAACAAATGTTCTTTTCTTGCTATACTACACATAGTTATAGTTTTTAGAGCAGGGGAGCAGCCTATGCGGGACTATCTGGAACAACTGAACGAAGCGCAGCGCGAAGCGGTCACGACGACGGAAGGATACGTGCGGGTCATCGCGGGGGCAGGGAGCGGCAAGACGAGGGCGCTCACCTGCCGCTTTGCGTATCTGGTAAACGAACTGGGCATCATGCCGGGCAACATCCTGTGCGTCACGTTCACGAACAAGGCGGCGCAGGAGATGCGCCAGCGCATCCACAAGATGACCGGCGACAACGACACGGGCTACATCAACACGTTCCATGGGTTCTGCGTGTCGGTGCTGGACGAGGAGAGCTACGCGGTGCAGTATCCGAAGAGCTTTCTCGTGCTGGACAATTCCGACATCGATTCCATGCTGAAGATCATCTACGAGGAGCGGGGACTGTCCCTGCGGGACATGAGTTTCGCCTCTGCCCGGGAGATGATCGAGATCCAGAAACTGTTCAAAAAGCCGGAATACTACCGCGACCTGATCGCGCTGCCGCTGGACGAACTGCACGAGAAATACCGTCTCGCGGCGGACGTAAAAGACATCATCTTCTACGGTTATCTCTATCAGGAGAAGAAGTGCTTCGGGCTGGATTACAACGACCTGATCATCTTTACGCTGCACATCTTCCGGGAAAATCCGGACATCCGGCTGAAGTGGCAGGAACGGCTGGAATACATCATGATCGACGAGTTCCAGGACATCGACGGCCTGCAGTACGAGTTGATGGAAGCGCTGCAGGGCTATCATAAGAACCTGTTCATCGTCGGTGACCCGGACCAGACCATCTACACCTGGCGCGGGGCGAATACGAAATACCTGATGGATTTCGACCAGTCCCACGAGGGCACGAAGACCATCCTGATGCTGAAGAACTACCGCTCGACTCCGCAGATCGTCGCCGCGGCCAACGCGCTGATCGGCAAAAACCGCCAGCGGATCGCGAAGGATCTGGAAGCCGTGCTGCCGGACGGTCCGCTGCCCGTATACAGCCACGCGGCGTCCCAGCAGAAGGAAGCGCAGTGGATGGCGGAAAAGATCCGCGCTCTGTCTGCGGCGGGCGTTCCTCTGGGCGATATCGCGATCCTGTACCGCGCGCACTACGTCACCCGGAACGTCGAAGAGGTGTTCCTGAAGGAGAAGCTCCCCTATAAGATCTACAGCGGCGTGCAGTTCTTCGACCGCATGGAGATCAAGGACACGCTGTCGTACCTGCGCATGCTGGCATACAAGGACGACCTGAGTTTCCGGCGCGTCGCGAACGTGCCCAAGCGCAACCTGGGCCAGCGGCGCATGCAGTTCCTGGAGGAGACCGCGGAGCGGGAGCGCTGCAATCTGTACACGGCGCTGCAGAACCATCTGGACGACGAGATCTTCAAGGGGACGAAAGCCGCGAAGTTCGTCGAACTGATCGAAACGTTCGCAAAACTGGCGGAATCCATGCCGATCTCGGAACTGTTCGCAAAGCTGTGCGATAAAAGCGGGTACGAGGCCATGCTGCGCACGGAAGGCGCCCAGGAGCGGCTGGACAATCTGGCGGAGCTGAAGCAGTCCATCCTCGACTACGAGATCAGCTGCGGGGAAGAGACGTCGCTGCAGCATTACCTGGAGCACGTGGCGCTGTTCTCCAACGCGGAACAGCCTGTCGCGGACGGCAAGGTGAAGTTCATGACGATCCACGCGGCCAAAGGCCTGGAATTCCCTTACGTCTTCCTGTGCGCGCTGAACGAGGACGTGTTCCCGTCCAAGAAGACGAGCACGCTCGAGGCTATGGAAGAGGAACGGCGGCTGGCCTTCGTCGCGGTCACGCGGGCGGAGCAGGCGCTGTACCTGTCCGAAGCGGAAGGACGGACGTTCGAGGGCACGCAGCGCTATCCGTCGCGCTTCCTGTTCGATACGGGATTCGAGCGGATGAACGTGGAGAATATGCCGCCGGACGACCTGGTGCGGGACGCGAAGGAACTGATCTCCGTGCGGCTGAAGCACATGCCGGAGAATCTGGAGAAGACCGCGCTGCCCGCAGGCACCCGGGTGCGGCACGACGTGTTCGGAGAAGGGACGGTCCTGGAATTCGACGCGGCTGCCGGCGTGCACGTCATTCGCTTCGACGGCCTGGATACGCCCCGCAGGCTGAATATGCGGCTGAAGCTCGAAGTTCTTTCCGGACGTTGATTTTGCAGGGAGTTCCATATAGAATGCAGGTATGGGACTGCACGTGAAAAACGCGGAGCAGTTCGACGGCGTCACAATGCTCTGCCTGAGGCGGACTGTGGAAGAATAGGATTATACAGATGAAAAATACCGTGAACGTGTCCTGCGTGCAGATGGAGCCGCGGACTGCAGATTACGAATACAACGTGGCGAAGATGGAACGCTTTGTGCGCCAGATCATGGAAGAACGGCCGGAAACGGACCTGATCGTCTTCCCGGAACTTTGCACGACGGGTTACGTCTGCACGAGGGAAGAATTCGGCGCGATGACCCGCACAGCCGCGGAAGACCCTTCCGTCCGCCGCCTCGGCGCGCTGGCCGCGCAGTACGGGACGGTGATCGTCTACGGATTCTCCGAGCGCGATCCGGACGACCCGGGCGTTTTATACAACGCAGCGGCGGTGATCGGCAAAGACGGGGCGCTGCAGGGAACGTACCGCAAGGTGCACCCCTTCGATACGGAAAAGAAATGGTGCAGAGCCGGCAGCGAGTATCCCATCTTTGAGACGGATTTCGGCAAGTTCGGCGTCATGATCTGCTGGGATACGGCTTTCCCGGAAGTCGCCAGGACGTACGCGCTGAGAGGCGCGCAGCTGCTGGTCGTCTGCACGAACTGGGAGATCACGGAATCGGAGGAATGGCCCATGGACACGGCGGCGGATTGGGATCTCGTCACTCGCGCCAGAGCGTTCGACAACCTGCTGCACCTCGTATCGGCCAACCGGGTCGGCGTCGACCGCGGACTCGGTTTCTTCGGGCACAGCAATATCATCGATCCGGTCGGCAAGGCCATCGAAAGCCTCGACGAACCGGTCGAGGGCGTGATCCACGCGCGCATCGATCTGGGATCGACGGAAAAGAGAAGAAAAGAATACTATACGATCTTCGAAGACCGCAGACCGGACACCTACGGCGAAGTCGTAAAACTGTAATACGCGTGCACCAGGCTGCGGTAGCCCAGTTTTTTCAGGTCCTCATACCGGACGTTGAAGCGGGCTTTCGTGCGGGTGCCGCTGATCAGAAAGCGCAGACAGTCCTGGGCGTAGAGATCGATCTCGTGCAGGCTGTCCGCGGTATCGATGACAGAAAAGAACCAGTAACTCCACGTCAGATCGCTGTCCGCGGAGTTTTCCAGCAATTTGCGGTTGAAGATGCGGATGAAGGCCGCCGCGGCTTTTTCTCCGGACAGACCGTTGCGTTTGCGCCAGCGCTGCAGGGCTCTCGCCTTGCGGCGCATTTTTTGTTTGAGTTTACGCACGGTGGCAGGCGCGATGTCGACGCGGCCATCGCTGCAGACGAAACCCAGGAACGTCCAGGCTTTCCCCGGCGCGCAGACGCTTTCCTTCGCCGGATTGAGCGTCAGGCCGCGGCCGGTCAGGAATGCGCGCAGCCAGGAGACGTATAAGTCCCGTTCCTCCGCGGTGTCTGCGAACAGGATGATATCGTCGGAATAGCGGGCGTAGGGGATGCCTGCCTCGCAGAAATGCGCGTCCAGGTCTTTCAGATAGAGGTTGGCGTAGAAGGCGGAAAGGGGCGTGCCCGCCATGATGCCCTTGCTTTCCGCGACTTCCCGGCCGTCCTGCAGCGCGCAGGGTTCCTCCAGCAGGCTGCGCAGAAAGGAGAACGTCTGCGGGTCCCCGGCGAGGGTCCGTTCCAGTATGGGCAGAAACTGTTCCACCGGGATGGAGTTGAAGTAGTCGTGGATGTCGGCCTTGTAGCAGTATTTCTGCCAGATGCCGCGGGTATGGGTCAGACTGCGGACCGCGTCCTTGGCCGTGCGGCCGGGACGGAACGAATACAGGACAGGGGAAAAGACATCGTCATAGCGGCGCAGCAGAAGCCAGGTGAGCATCTTCAGCACGGTGTTCTCCGCTTTCGGGTAGATATACACCGTGCGCTTTTTCTGTGAACTCATCTTGCTGATGACCGCCTTTTTCGGCAGCGGAAAACGCTCTCCCCGTCCGATCGCTTCGCAGACGGGCAGATAGCGCTTTTCGTCGATAAAACCGCGGAGTTCCTTCGCGAAATCCTTCGGGCAGACCAGAGAGGTCCGGTACGCGTAGAAGTCCTCCCAGCAGCGTTCGTTTTTCAGCTGTTCCAGCATCGTTTCCAAGCCGGTTTCTCCTCCAATGAAAAAAACAGAAAGAGAAAGCATTAAAGCCCGGAAAATTCCGGGATGTACCGGGCCGTACAGAGACAGGCTGCCTGCGAAGCCATAGAAGGTGAGAGTCTCTGCCGGGTCCGCCGCAGGCGCAGGGGCGTTCTCTTTCTGTCTTTAGCGGATCAAACGGGCGGTCAATCGCCCAGGGCCGCGCGGGTGCGGTTCACGACGTAGCTGCGCGTATTCCACCAGCCCTCGTGGTTCGAGTAGTAGCGCAGATAGGGCAGTCCCTGTTTTCTGCACTTTTCGCGGAGCTTGACCGCGCTGGAATTCTCGGGCAGCAGCTCGACGACCAGTTTATCTTCTCCGCCTTTGCGGAAGCGGAAGATCCAGGAACGGTCCGCTCCGCCCCAGCCGGCTTCCTCGGCCAGCTCGTAATCCGCGAATTCCGCGAGGAAAATATCTTTGAAGTAGGCGGCAGGCGCTTTTCCGGAATTGAACAGGTTCTCTTCCGCGGGCATCTCTTCGCCCCAGGAAACGCCGAAGGCGCCCGGTTTGGGACCGTCTGCTTCCTTCGGAATGACGCTGCCGACCGCGTCCTTGTGCTCGTCCGCGTACTTCTGCGCCTCGGTTTTAAAGGATTCGATGGCGTCCTTATTCTCTTCCGCGAATTTTTCCGCCTCGGTCTTCAGGGTGGAGACGGCGTCGGATACGTTCTTCGCCAGTTCGTCCAGCTTCAGATCCGGCGCTTTCTCGCTGACTTCTTTTAAGATCTTATCAAAAAGGCCCATAGGGAGATCCTCCTTTCTTCGTATCATCTGCAGTATATCATGCCGCGCGCTTTGGAAATACCTGACATTGAAAATATTTATGCAAATTACAAAAATAATTGATAATACTAATTGAAAAGGGGTACGTCTTTCTGTAAACTGTTGACAGGAGGATATCGATATGGAGATCCGCAATCTAAAGACCTTTCTGAAGGTCGCGACCCTGAAGAATTTCACGTCCGCAGCGAAGGAACTTGGTTATTCCCAGGCGAACGTCAGCGCGCAGATCAAACAGCTGGAGCAGGAACTGGAAGCGCCGCTGTTCAACCGTATCGGCCGCAAGGTGACCCTGACGCAGTACGCGGAGGAGCTGCTGCCGTACGCGCTGCAGATCGTATCGACCGCCGTCGAGATGGAAAACCTGCTGCACACGAACGAATCGCTGGGCGGCACGGTACGCGTCGGTATGGTGGAATCCCTGTTCCACGCGGTGGGGGAGGACCTGATCCGGGAGTACCACAGGCGTTTTCCTCGGGTCACGATGGACATCGTCGTGGACGGCACGTCCGTGCTGAAGGAACGGCTGCGCCAGGATACGCTGGACATGGCCTGTCTGATCGACGATCCCCTGAACACGGACGAATGGCAGATCTTCTGCGCCGCCGGCACGAAAGTCGTCGCCGTGGTCAATCCGTTCCATCCGTTCGCGCAGCGGAAAAAAATAAGACCGGAGGATATCTCCGGTCATGAGCTGGTGATGATGGAGGCGACGGCGCCTTACAGCATCGGTTTTATGAATTCCATGGCGAAAAAGCATCTGGATACCCGTCCTTTCCTGACCCTGCAGAGCGCGGATACCGCTGCGGACATGGCGGAAAAGGACGAGCTGATCGCGGTCATTCCGTACTATACCGCGGCGAAGGCCATCCGTGAGGGCAGGCTGTGCGCCCTGGATATCGCGGGTTTCGATCTGACCCAGGACATCCAGGCCGTCCTGCACCGCGATAAAGTGCCCGTACCGCAGCTGCGCGGTTTCGCCGATATCTTCCGGGAGAAGATCGAAACGCTGGCGCGTTAGATCTCCCCGTCCAACAGTTCTTCCAACCGGGCCAGGGCTCTCGCTCTGTGCCCGATCTCGTTTTTGACCTCCACGCCCAGTTCGGCAAAGGACTGGTCTCTGCCTTCCGGCATGAAGATCTTGTCGTAGCCGAAACCGCCTTCTCCGCGCTCTTCGAACGCGATGCGGCCCGGGCAGATGCCTTCCGCCACCACCGTGCGGCCGTCCGGCCAGCACAGGGTGATGCAGCAGGTGAAATGGGCCGTTCTCTTCTCTTCGGGCACGTCTTTCAGGTCTTCGAGCAGCTTTCTGCGGTTGGCCTGATCGTCGCCGTGCACGCCGCTGTAACGGGCGGAGTGGATGCCGGGCGCCCCGTCCAGGATATCGACGCACAGGCCGGAATCGTCCGCGATGCAGGGCTTGCCGGTCAGCTGCGCCACCGTGTGCGCCTTGATATAGGAATTCTCGGCGAACGTCTCGCCGTTCTCTTCGATCTCGAGATCTCCCAGGCCCGCGTCGGCCATGGAGATCAGCTGCTGACCGTACTTTTCCGTGATCTGCCTCAGTTCTTTCAGCTTCCCCTTATTCTGGGTCGCCGCGATCATAATATTCTCCACGTTGTTCTCTCCGTTCGTTGGTTTCATATGGTATAATAAATTGTTATGTTACTGATAATATAAACGAGGGGCGGGAAAACTGCAATGAGAACAATGAAGAGACTGCTGGTCATACTGCTGGTCTGCGCAGCCGTGCTGGGGGGCACGCCGCTGCGCGCTTTTGCGCTGACGCCGTATCCGAGACTGGAAGGGTCAGCCGCGATCCTGCTGGATATGACGACGGGGGAAGTTTTATATGAGATGAACGCGGACGAGCGTCATTTCCCGGCCAGCACGACGAAGATGATGACAGGGCTGCTGGCGATCGAAAACCTGGACCTGGAGAGCGATATCACCGTGGACGCGGAGGCTGCTTCCACGCCCGGCAGCGGCATCAAGCTGCGGGAAGGGGAGATCATGAACGTGGACGTCATGCTGCACGCCATGCTCATCCCCAGCTCCAACGACTGCGCCGTGGCCATCGCGAAGGCGATCTCCGGCGGCATCGACAACTTTGCGGTCCTCATGAACGCCCGCGCCAGGGAACTGGGCTGCAAGGGAACGAATTTCGTCAATCCCAGCGGTCTGCACGAGGACAATCACTATACAACGGCCCGCGATCTCTCCATCATCGCCATGACGTGCATGAAGAACGAGCATTTCCGGGAGATCGTCGGCAACGCGGAATATACGGTGCCGGAGACGAACCGCAGCGAAGCGCGGGAACTGGTCTCCTCGAACCTGCTGCTGTGGGACGAGCAGGAACGTCATAAGATCTACGTGGGCAACGACCTGCGCTACCCGAAATACGAAGGCACGTTCGGCGTCAAGACCGGATACACGCCCCAGGCCGGCGGCTGCCTTGTCGCAGCCTGCGAACGGGACGGAACGAAGCTCCTGAGCGTCGTCATGGATTGCACGGACATGGGCCGCTTCGCGGATACCATCAAACTGTTCGACTGGGGCTTCGAAAATTACAAGACTTATACCGTTCTCCACGGCGGCTACAGCTTCGGCAACGTCAAAGTCCGCCACGGAGAGGTCAATAAAGTGGAAGCAGTGCTGCTGACAGACGTGGCGTATACGCTGCCCGCGGATGCCTCCGTAGACATCATGAGCGCCCGGGCGGTGCTGGAAGAAAAACTGACGGCGCCGGTCAAGAAGGGAGATATCGTCGGTACGATCACGCTGTACGAGGGGGACGAGCCCGTCGGCACGTACGACGCCGTGGCCATGCAGTCCGTCGCGGAGGGCGGTTTGCTGTCGTATTTCGGCATCGAGGACGCAACGGCGAAGGTGATCCGGAACATCATACTGGCTCTGCTCGCTGTTCTGTTCGTCGTCCTTGTCGTCTACGTGCTGGTCATGCGCCGCAAGACGAAGATCAAGAAGGCCCGCAAAGCCAGAAAGTTGGCGCAGAAAGAGCAGGAAGAAGCGATCAAACGCGCGCAGTGGGAGCACTATTACGAGGGAAGCAAGTATCGCGGCGAGGAAGAGACAGAAGAGGACCGTTAGTGTTTGATATCCAGGCGGAACTGAAGAAATTGCCCGATTGCCCCGGATGCTATCTGCATAAGGACGCTTTCGGGCAAATTATCTATGTGGGAAAGGCCGTATCGCTGAAAAACAGGGTGCGGCAGTATTTCCAGTCGCCCAAAAACCAGCCGCCCAAGGTGCGGCGCATGGTGAAGGATATCGCCGAATTCGAATACATCACCTGCGGCAGCGAGATGGAGGCGCTCATCCTGGAGTGCAACCTGATCAAAAAGCACAAGCCGAAATACAACATCCTGCTGCGGGACGACAAGACCTATCCCTATATCAAAGTGGCCCTCGCGGAGGAATACCCCCGCATTCTGAAGACCCGCCGCATCGTGAACGACGGCTCCAAGTACTTCGGCCCCTACGCGGACGCCGGCGCGGTCAACACCATCATCGACCTGCTGAATTCCGCCTACGCCCTGAAGCGCTGCAACACGACGGATTTCGGCCCGGATTTTTCGCCCTGTCTGAACTTTCACATCCATCAGTGCCGGGGCATCTGCCGCGGCGACGTGTCGAAGGAGGAGTACGCCAAAGCAATCGAGAAAGCGGTGGACTTCCTGCAGGGCCGGGATCACGACCTGCTGCGCATCTTCAAGGAAAAGATGAAGGACGCCTCCGAGGCGCTGGATTTCGAACAGGCGGCGGTCTACCGCGACAACATCGAAGCCATCAAGGCCATCACGGAAAAACAGCGCGTCGTGCTGCAGCATCCGGAGGATCTGGACATCGTCCTGCTGTCCGCGGGACTTTCCGGCGCCCACGCCGTGCTGTTCACGGTGCGGGAAGGCAAGTTGTCCGGCCGTGAGAGCTTCTTCCTGGGCGACATCCACGAAGAGAAGCGGGAAGCGGTCGTCGCGGAATTCATCAAGCAGTACTACTTCGCGAACGTCATGATCCCGAAGGAGATCCTCGTATCGAAGCTGCCGGAGGACGCGGAGCTGCTGGCGGAGTGGCTGTCGGGTCAGCGCGGTTCGAAGGTGACCCTCCTGGCGCCGGCGCGCGGCGAAAAGCGGGCGCTGCTGGACCTGGTCCGCAAGGACGTGGACGAGATGGTGAAGGACCTGGACGAGAGGGCGAAGCGGCAGATCGAGAAGGAAGCCGCCGTCAAATCCGGCCTCGCGGACGTGTTCGGCGCAGATCTCGCGGAGCGCATCCACCGGGTCGAGGCGTACGACATCTCAAACATCAACGGCGTCGATTCCGTGGGCGGCATGGTCGTCTTCATGGACGGCCGGCCGTA
>JAEEGK010025725.1_pt1 | contig 12051 bp, 1 predicted proteins | sample 8958771 | NCBI WGS metagenome assembly JAEEGK01 (sample SAMN16246547, study PRJNA631951) | gut metagenome | biome: gut microbiome; feature: rumen; material: SC-attached | host: Bos | place: Iran: Karaj | collected 2018-10 | reverse complement strand
CAGTTTTGAGGCCAACGTCTATTACGAAGAAGGTGTTAAGGACGCCGCCAAAGCCGAAGCCGACGCTAAGTTGGGCGTCATCTTGGCACAATTGAAGTAGGGACGAACCTTGTGTTCGTCCGCTCCCCCCATTTTTTTAACAAAAATTACCGTGAATTATAAAAAAAATTTACGGTAATTTTTTGTATATATATACGTGCAACATTTTCCCCGTCATCATAGTCTAAAATAATAGGGAAGTTTTATACTAAACCATCCCTTGATTACGTTATATAAAAGATAAATTGTCTTAAAAAAAATATAGATATGAAAAAATATCAATCAAATATATTCAGACAGACCGTGGCAATGTTGCTGATGGTCTGGGCGGTGATGTGTGCTAATGTTGCGTTGGCGCAGACGTTGACATCGGAGAACTCTATTGTTGATAATAGTGTTTCTCAGACAAAGATTACTGTAAGTGGAATGGATGCTACTAAATTGTATGGTGTATTTAATGCAAGTGGTAACAAAGTTGGATATATTATTTCACAAACGACTTCAGTCGATTTGTGGAATATTCCTTTGGATGAAGGTGATAATACTTTTTCTTTATTTGAGGTTAGTGATTGGCAAGGAACCAAAACTGGCGATGCACTTGCTACTCTTACCGTTACTCGCTCTGCATCATCCACCGACCCTGTCACCCCAACTGTCACTTATACAATGACATCAAGTGCGGGTAATTCAGTTGCAAATGGAGTCAACAAAACTAATATCACAGTTACTGGTGCAACTGGCAAGCAGTATTTGCTATATAATAATAATAGTGTGGTGAAAGTGATTGACGATTCATCTCCTACGGAGGTCGATTTGGCAGAAGGCACTAATGATTTTAAAGTTTATTTGTGGAACTCTGCTACAAATAGTACAACAGGAGATGTACTCAAGACCCTCACCGTAACCCGTGCTGCCGCACCTGCGGAACCTCCGTCATTCACTATGACTTCGAAGGAGGGTCTTGCCGTTGATAATAGTGTCGCAAGCATAACCCTTAAAGTTACAATTACAAATCATGATGGTTCAAAGTACCGTATATATAAGGATGATGGCACTGCTGTTGGTAATTCATCAAGTTCTTCATCTTTTACTAGGGAAGCATCATTGAAAGATGGTAGCAATACTTTTGAACTATATAAGTATGAGAATGGTAATAAGACTGGTTCGCCCCTTGCTACTGTTACAGTAGAAAGAAAACCGTGTCCTACGGCGTCGTTGATTATAAGTGCCAATATGGTCTCTAATAATGATGGATCGTATTTTTATTGCGGTGATGGTTCTACATTGACGTCTGCCAATGCACCTATGCTTACTGCCAAATATGCGCCTGTGGGCGATGAGACAGAAGTGGAGTTTACTTCTACTGGGGGTTCTACCGTCGATTTCGATAAGAATCATACCGAAAAAAACTACTACCTTACTGATGTAGTGGATGGACACAGTTATACTTACACCCTAAAAGTTTCTTATGGTGGCTGCGAGGTGACTTCTACTGCCACCCTCAATGTCTCCAACCTTGCCGACGTTACCCACGAGACCGTCACCCTCTGCGACAAGAACACTGTCCAGCTCAACCCCACGCCCCACGCCGGTTTCACTGGTTCATGGACAGGCAGTGGCATTGTGTCTGGCAGCACTGACCCCAACCCGATAATCACCTCGCCCGTAGGCAAGTACCAGTGGACGGCTTACAACGGTGAGTGTGTGTTCCATGAGTACTGGGAGATAGTCAACAACAACCCCGGCCTTGGCGAGATAGTGGTCTCGCAGGGCGGCGACTGTGGCAACGCCACCCTCACGGTGAACCACCGTGAGAACTACAATCCCGTGTGGAAGGTTGACGGCACAGAGGTTGCGGCTGCGGACGTCACAGCCGTCAGCACCACGCAGTCGTCCATCACGCTTACCGCGCAGGGCGCGCACAGCGTGGAGGTTACCGCCGGCGAAGGCAGCTGCAAGCAGACCAAGAGCGTGAGCGTCGCCGTCAACGGTCTCAACGGCTTCAACGAGGACGACGTGGAGACCACCCCCATCTGCGACGGCAGCGCCATCACAATCTCCGCCCCCACACTGGACGGCGCCACGGAGCAGTACTGGACGCTCAGCGGCTCCAACGGCACCATCTCGCCCAACTCCACGAGCCCCACCGTCACCGTCAGCGGACTTGCGGAGGGCACGACCTCCACGATGACATGGACAGTGAAGAAAGGCTCCTGCACCAAGGAGAAGAAATACATAATCAAGAATGGTTCCGCCACGGTTTCCGGCAGCGAGGACGTGCTGCTCTGCGGCACCAACAACTCCACCACCATCAGCATCGGCTACACCGGCAACAAGACTGTTTCGTGGACCAAGAACGGCGTCGCCATTACAGAAACCGGCGCGGAGCTGTCCCTCACCGACATCCCCGCCGGCAAGACCGCCTACCGCGCCACGGTGAAGTCCGACCCCGACTACGGCTGCAAGACAAGTGCCAGTGTCGAGATCAACGTAATCCGCGTGGTAGCCACAGCCAACGCCAATCCTACCTCCGTGTGCGGCACCGACAGGAACATCACCCTTGAGGGCAGCGACCTCAGTAATGCTGGCGAAGGTGCGACGGGCTATTGGAGCACCTCCGGCGGCACCATCATTTCCGGGGAGACCAGCAGCAAGGCGACGGGCCGGCTTACCGGCAGCGGCGACGGCACGTTCACATGGAACGTGGTCCCCGTGCTGAACGTGAACGGCACCACTCAGACCTGCACCGCGTCCAGCACCGTCAGCGTCTCCAACGGCGGCGGCGGCAAGGTGACGGCGAGCGACTTCTGTGCTGAGGACGGTTCGGCGACCATATCCGTTGGCGCAAGCAACGTCAAGTCTGGCACCGGCAGCTTCGACACCTACGGCAACGTGCCCGGCACCATCACCCGGAAGGACGGCTCCGAGACCGAGGCGACCGTCACGGGCCTAGCCAACGGCATCACCAAGATACTCTGGACCGGCAAGACGGAGAGCGGCTGCGACCTCGAGGCGACCATCAACGTGGTCAACCTCGCGCCCAACGCGCCGTCAGCGTCCAGGACTTTTGTCTGCGACTACACCACCGCCGTGACCCTCAACGCCGACCCCCTGCCTGACGGCGTTACTGGCACGTGGGACAGGGTGCAGGGCGACGCGGAGATGAAAGTGAGCTCCACCGACCCCACGGAGGCAGTGCTCCATTTCGCCGGCTCGTCCACGTCCGGCATCAACATCATCAGCTGGCAGACCTCCTACACCCTGCCGATAAGCGGTACCACCTGCCAGTCCCCCAAGACCACAGTCACCGTCGAGAACCTCTCTGTCGCCCCCAACGCCGGCAGCGACTTCGAGATCTGCAACTACCTCGACAACGTGCTCCTCGACGAAGACGACCAGAACAAGGCGACCCTCAAGGCGTCGCCGATCACCGGCCTCACCCCGCCGGCTGTCGGCACGTGGAGCACCGAAGTCACCAACGACCAGGGCGGGCATCCGTCCATAGCCGACGTCAACTCCAACGTCACCGAAGTCACTGGCCTGGTGTCAGGCGTCAACAAGTTCACGTGGACGGTCACCCGCACCTCGACGGTCAACCCGTCCAACAAGTGCACCGCGTCCTCCGACGTCACCGTATATAACTCGCGTGTTGACGCCGCCGACGTTGGCGACGACATCTACGTCTGCGACGACTTCGCCACACTGCACGGCAACCCCGTCCACGACGGCACCGGCAAGTGGACGCAGCAGAGCGGCCACGGCTACTTCACGGACTCCAACATCGCGTCCGCCAAGATAGGAACACATGAAGTGTACCTGTCCGCCAAGATCACCTACGACAAGTCCCCCTACATCAACCAGGAGTTTGTAATACGCGCCGACAAATATACCTACACCAACACTGCCACCAGCGACATAGTATATACCTACTACCATCTCACCGCCGCCACCGACGAGGTGTACGCGAAGGCAGACGAGAAGCACAGGTTCATATTGGGCGGACAGAAGTACGTGGGCACCGACTTCAACGAGAAGCAGGTGACCGACGACCTTGACGACATGTCCAACGAATTCGCCAGCGACCCGGACAATGTGGTAGGCGGACTCACAGACGACCTCTACAAGGAGACCTACGTCAGCTCTCCCGAGGTTGTACGCCTTCAGGCTGGCGACAACACGTTCCGCTGGAAGGTGAGCCGCAACATGCTTCCCGGCGGCGCCGGCTGCTCCAACTACAAGGACGCACATGTCTATTACATTCCCGTAACCGTGGACGCGGGCACGACGCAGCACCTGTGTGAAAACTACGGCAACTTACGGGGCTCTGCGAACCTCGAATATTACGGCAACATCCCCGACATCACCTGGTCGAGCAAGTGGGAGACCGCGTCAGGCGCTACAATCAAGACCCCCGAGTGGTCGTCCAACGCCAACCCCGCCGTTGATGTCCACGACCACCTAAACTCCTACGTGTCCAACCTCACCCCCGCCGAAAACCGCTTCACCCTCCATGCCTACGTATATTATAAAGGTGAGAAGAAATGCGAGGCGTCCGACGAGGCGGTCATCTGGGACAACGAGGTCGGCAAGGTTGACGCCGGCTACGACGACGTGTTCTGCGGCGACCCCATCCTGATAGACCCCAAGGAAGGTTCCTCGGGACAGAACGACGGCTCCTACCACAGCTACACCAACGACTACCGCTACCTCCAGGCCACGCCCACCACGTCGCTCCGCAACGGCGTCGGCGTCACCGGCGTATGGTCAATCCAGAGTGGCAACGGCAACATCAAGTTCCAGAACGGCGAGACCACGATAGACAACTTCTCGACCTCCGTCACGGGCCTGCAGCGCTACGTGCAGAACTGCACCCCCGACTACTGGGAGACTCAGACCGCCGCCAACGTGTTCAGGTGGACGGTGACCTACGTGAACCCCGAGACCCAGGAGCAGTGCTCCGCCCACGACGACGTTCAGATCATCTGGCTCGCCCCCGGCGACCCCAACGCCGGCGTTGACCAGTTTGTCTGCGGCAACAGCGTTAACCTCAACCCTCTCGACAAGGGCTGCGGCGCGCAGATGATATGGTGGGACTTCGCCGGCAGCAACGTCCAGGGCAACACCGACAACGACAACAGCCAGTGGGCTAACCCCTACTGGGGCGGCAAGGCATTCGTCAACGTCAACCAGAAGGACGTGGACATCAACTCGTCGGACGTAGCCAACTTGCAGGGCTACGACGCCGCGACCTGGGTCAAGAAGGACCACTACGTGTTTACCGACATCGCCAAGCTCGACGGCAAGTTCTACCGCATACAGTCCACCCGCGACCTCTACAAGATAGAGAGCGGCGAAGTGGCGCACATCGCCATCAATTATAAGGTGTGGGAGTGCGCGGAGGACGGCACTGTGGCCGGAGCCACGGTAGACCCCATCTCCAAAATGATCATAAATGCCGGCACCCCGTTCTATGACGGGCCGAGCCTCAGCCAGGCGAGCGGCACACAGCTCTCGCAGTACCACATAGCCGACGAAGTGTTCAACGCGGCGGTGTACAAGCTGCCGTCGCCCTTCGACCAGACCGGCGCCAACACCGACAACCTCGCCGCGCTCACCTTCAAGTGGTACAAGCACAACGAGATGTACAGCGAGAAGCAGAAGAAGATAGTGTCGTGCACCTCTTGGGACGAGGTGAAGGTTACCAACCTCGGCGCGCTCCAGGACGCCATGGGCGGCGGCGAGGCAGCCACCTGCAACTCTTGGTACGACCTCGCTGCGGCGTATGACGGCACAGTATTCAAAGACCAGGTGGCTGGCAACGTCACCGTGACCGGCACCGAGCAGTACTGGGAGGTGATATATGGCAACGGCACGTTTGGCGAAAACAACTCCGGCAGCAACCAGAAGAACGTTCGCGTGACCGACCTCGCCTTCGACACCAACATCTTCCGCTGGAACGTCAAGATGAACTTCACCTACAAGAACGCTCAGGGTCAGGACGTCAACCAGACCTGCTCGGCGTCCGACGACATGTACGTGACCAACGCGATGCCGTCGGTGGCGTCGGTGGGCGAGGACCGCGAAGTCTGCGACGACCACACCGTGCTCTCCGCCAACCTCCCCGTGCGCGGTCATGGCGTGTGGAAGCGCATGCAGGGCAACGCCACGGTGGGCCAGTCGTGCGCCGACCAGCAGTGCGACGCCTACATCACCAACATGCAGCTGGGCCCCAACACGTTCAAGTGGATAGTGACCAACGAATATGCGTCGCCCAAAAACCCGACCACGGTGCACGTGACCTGCACCAACGAGGACGCCATCACTCTCTACAACCACGGCATCAAGGCGAAGGCGGGCCTCGACCAGTACATCTGCTCCGACGAGACCGTGCTCAAAGGTAACGACCCGTATTCCGTGACCTCGCCTGGCATGTACTCCACAGGCACGGATCCAACCAAACCTGAGAACCTTCCCACCGGCTGGTGGACCCACGTCTCCAACTCCAACCAAACAATGGAAAACCTCGAGTCCACCACTACGTCCGGCACCTATCAGCCGTGTAACGGCGCCGGCAACAACAACTGCATACTGGCATGGCACGTGAAAGTGAAGCAGCTCTCGCGCTCTATGGACACCTACACCTGGAACATCAAGTGGGGCGACTGCCCTATATCGTCCGACGACGTCGTGGTATATAACAACAAGCCCGACCCCGACCCCGAGGTGGAGGAAGGTTTCAACACCTGCGACAATCAGATTGAACTCCACGCCAACAACCATCCCAACTACACCATGGACGAAGTCAACAGGCTCGAGTGGACGTCCTCTGTGGCTACCGTCACCTTCGACGGCAACGAGAATAAGAAGTCCAACAATGCCGTTACAAAGGCGTACAACCTTCAGACCGGCGTTGACAACACCTTCACCCTCGCATATTACCGCACCAACGGCGACCCCGACTACCCCGGCATGCCCGCCAACGTACTCGGCGAGTACAAGCAGGCTGTGGAAGACTACGAGGCTTCTATGAGCGCATACCGTGACGCCAACGGCAACATCGACTTCGGCCAGGCGCTGCAGGACTACAAGGATGCCGTGGACGAATACACCACCAAATTGCAGGAATACAACGACTACTTGCCCCAGCAGGCGGCGTACTTGGAGTACATCAACAAGCTTAAGCTGTGGGTTGAAGACCCCGCCAACAATCCCAAGCCCACCGATGCTGAGGTTGTGCCTTATCCCAATCCTGTCCTTGTACCCGCTAAACCCGTTGCGCCCGTTGACACGAGCTCCAACAACACCACCGACGCGTGGGCTGGTATGGGCTACTGGAATTATTATGCCAAGAAGGGCAAGGACTTCGAGGCTGACATCGTGATAGGTTCCAACAGCATTTACGCTCCCGTCTGCAAGCTCTCCACCGACATCGTGGTGCACAGCAATGCCATCAGCCTTACTCCCACCAACTACTCGGAATGTGACTACTATTATATCAAAGATGGCTACACCGAGACCAGCAACAACCTGTTTATGACTTGTGACAACAAGGATGCTATCGTGAATACCCATACCACAGGCGTCAGAACTCATCCTATTCCCACTCCGGCGATAGGTTTTGCTCCCGCAGAATTGTTGCAGAATCCTTTGGACAAATATTCCAGCAGTAAGGAAGAAAAGAACGAATATCGCAAACGTGTTCGTGATTACCTGAAAACCAAGTCAGTGTCTGGCAATGGCAATCAGACCGTGGTCAATTACAAAAACTTCTCCGTGCTTTGGACACAAATAGACGGTCCCAACCAGCTTACAATTGACGACCCGACCATTCTTTCGCCAAAAGTTTCCGAGGCTGTGGGAGGCTCGTACAAGTATGAATTGTATGCCGTCCGTATGAATGGCAAGGACGACTATTGCGAGTTCCTTGACGAGGTGAAGGTTGACATCCACATCCCTACTTTGGCGGCGATAGAGGTTAAGTACCAGGGCATTGGCGACTGGACTATCAACCGCACTGCAATGTGTCAGGACAATATCGACGTGCAATGGATGGCAGCCACAAGCAATACGTATGCTCCGGGCAACATACCTGACGGCAGCAAGCTCACCCCGGGCGAGATTAAGGATGTGCAGAAAAACGTTGAGTATTCAATATTCCGTGTCCTCAACGACGATACCGGTGGCAACAATGTTACCTTCACCCCGAATGGCTTCACTGCCGGCAAGCCTGGCACGCGTGGCTATCACGTTGACAATCTGCCATACAACGGCACCAACCTTGAATTGATGAACTGCATCGACATTATCAATTCGGCTGGCAACCCCAAGACGTGCTGGACGTCCGATACCATCACCGTATTCAACAATTCCGTATATGCCGACGCCGATGTCCGCATCGACCCCGACAAGTCTAAGAAAGACTACAAGTGGAAGAAGCAGGAAGTTGACATCTGTGAAACATCATACGAACTCCAAGCCAACAATCCCGAAGTGGATTTCAAGAGCAACGAATCCATCGACATATACAAGGCGCATGGCATGTGGGGAATTGACGACAAGGACTTCAAGGGTTTGTACACTGGTGAAAACAATTTGAGCATTGAAAATACTACACTGTACAAAACTACCGTCACGGGTCTGCGTCCATCCGATAACCATCAGCGCGCCAATGCATTGATATGGTGTGTGTATAGGTCGATATTGCCGCCAGTATGTACTACAAAGGACAAAGAGGATATTTGTCCTACGCTTAAACCCAATTTTTACGCGCCATTGCCTGCATATTGTGCGCACACCAAGAAATACTCTGATTTTTACGAATCAGATGATCATGAACGTATATATTGGTATCCTGGTGACGGCGGTCCCGATTTGTCGGCACAAAAATACCTGCAGATTTCGTTTACTATGTGTAATGGCATACAGAGATATGGCTTCATACCAGCCGATTATACTTCTGTTTCGGCCGACGATCCCGATGCATTAAGTGCAAATTATGTGAAGAATAAAAAAGAAGTTGGTGATGCTCTCTATGTTAAGTTAGAAGATATGCTGGATCTTACGAAGATAGGAGGGTTGTATGCCAATGATATTTATGATGGTGATGCATGTGATGCTACGGTCTTGGGTTCCAGTCCAAAGAGATGTAATAAGTTTTATATGCAGGATGACATAGCAAATGCCAATGGGGCTAACGCACACAAAATGAGATTGTGGAATCAGATGTCGTTTATGTTGACTTCCGAAGGTGGTAGTTTATATGAAGGTCGTCTCAATTACAATTATTATGCAAATATAAAGGATGGTGTTGATACTGTTTATTTTTGGTCAGATAGGCAGACTCATGGTGATTGGACTGGTGGCACGACGTATGAATGTGTTGACAAAGATTTGAATATTACAAAATATACAGATAAAACAATAAACACGAGTGGAAAAAAAGGATTTGGAAATTATACATATTTCAAAGGTGCGGATTTGTTGCTAGTAGGAGATGGTCCAGGATCCACCGAATTTAGTAGACAAGCATCAGAATTGTTGAAGACGATGACTTGGGTAAAGGATGGCAAAACATGCTATGCTACACAATTAGATGGCGGTTGGAATCGTAAGAATCCAGATGGTTTTGGCACAAACGACAAATATTCCAATTTTGATAATGCGTACAGCACTTTTGATACTTGGAAAGCTTGTGTTTTGAAGGATTATGACCAGACGACCAACAAATATGAATCCTGTGGATTGTGTGGTGGTACATATCATGTTTCCTTCGTTTCTTTTTCATTGTTTGGATATGGAGAGCCAGCTCGAATTCCATTTACATTCTTGAAAGAAGAAACGCCAGGAAGTGGTATCCGTGCTGTATTCTTTGATGATGAACCGTCAGGTATTAGTTATACAAGATCTGTAAATCCTGGCGAAAAATATAATAGTAATGTGACTTTTTTTGGAAGCAAGAAGGATGATCTTATAGCAAAATGTGGTACAGAAAAGTTGAATCAAGATGTTCCTCCCATGCCTGGTTATGATCATGCCTATCATATTTCCGGCTGGCGTTGGGATCCTGATGCTATTAATGAATTTGGTGCTGATCTTACTCGTGCCTTGGCAACGGAGACGGCTACGAGTGCCAATCCTATAGTAGCCTACGCCACCAATATCGACGAACTTAAAGAAGAGTCTGACAATTCCGACAAGCATTATTGGTGTGTCGCTCGTGATACGTTGTTTATTTACGACAACACTTTCGACATTGAGTTTATGCCGAGCTTTGTGGTATGTGAGCCGACGGCGCAGCTCAAGGGCGAGAATCCTGGAGTAGCTGCGGGCGCAAATGCTTCGGGCAAGTGGACTGTCAAGACCAACACTGATAAAGTTACTGTGGCATCTCCCACCGAGAACGTTACCAACGTGAGCGGTCTGCCAGCCGGCGAGACGCAGTTCAATTGGGAAGTTACACGCTGGACGTGCAAGGCTAATAAGGATGTTTTTGTATATTACAACGTTGTGGAATCCAAGCCTGGCAACGATGTATATACTTGTGACGATTTTGCACAGCTCGAAGGCGTAGCACCTCAGTCGCCCAGCGTTGGCACATGGACGCCTACTGAGGGCGCGTCGCCCAATATCAAGTTTGGTGACGCTGTGGATACTCCCGACGCCGACCAGACCAAAGAGTCCAACAACAACAAGGCGTGGGTATTCGGCCTTAATCAAGGCGACAATCCGCTCACTTGGACTGTGGAGAACCCGCAGCCGCCTTCGATTAAGACGCCTATACTCGACGACGACGGCAATCCTGTTTTGGATGCCAATGGTAAGCCTACATATACGGAATCGTATGAGAAAATAAACGGTCACACGTACTACATCCAGCAGTCGTGTCCCAAGGAGACCGAAATCATAGTCCATGACCTGCGTCCCGATGATGCTGAGATTACGACGGGACAGAAGATTTCCGCGCCGTAGCGAGATACGTCGCCGCCGAAAATCCTTTTTTTCGCCGTGATTTTCAGATAAATAATGATAGATTAAGCCGCGAATTTTTAATTTTTATTAACTTGAAAATTCACGGCTTATTTTGTTTGCTCATGTGCAACATTTTTGCTTATTTTGTAGTCTGAAATAGTAGGGGAGTACTATACCAATTGCTCTACCTATCACGTTATATAAACGACTAAAAGTCAGAATGTAAAAATTATAGATATGAACTCTCATTCTAATCAAAATACAACAGTGAAGTCAACTGTATTCAGATGGACGGCGGCGCTCTTGGTGTCGTGCGTATTTTTTTTGGCGGGAATGTCCGACGCTGTGGCGCAGGTGGTCATTTCTGTCAATGGTTCCACCACGGGCGAAGTATGTTTTAATGGTCAGTCTATAGCCAATCTTCCTATCTCAATAAGTGGCTTGACTGCCAACAAGACATATTACTTGAAAAAATCAGATGAATCTACTTCCAACAGGCAGATTACAGCTGATGCTAATGGCGTTGCTACCCGCAACGATATGACTCTCCAAAAGGGTATTTCTTTGCAGATATATGAGAAGGCTGATGACAATCATTATGGAAGTCTGGTAGGCAGTCTGCCTCTGAAAGATATTGCCGACAATCCACCCGAGGCGTCTCTCGTATGGAGTAGAGGTGTTAGTGCCAACGGTCTGTTTTGTGGACACGGTGACGCGCTTTCTGAGAACAATGCACCCATGTTCACCGCCAAGTATTCGCCAAAGGATGCTGAGACTACGGTAGAGTTTACTTCCACCGGCGGATCTTCAATCACTTTTGACAAGGAAAATACCGAAAAAAACTACTACCTTACCGACGTGGTTGACGGGCACTCTTACTCTTTTACCCTCAAAGTGTCGCGCGGCGGCTGTGTGGCGTCGTCCACCATCACCCTCAATGTCTCCAACATTGCGGACGTAACCCACGAGACCGTCACCCTCTGCGACAAGAACACTGTCCAGCTCAACCCCACGCCCCACGCCGGTTTCACTGCTTCATGGACA
>JAEEGK010025724.1_pt1 | contig 12051 bp, 4 predicted proteins | sample 8958771 | NCBI WGS metagenome assembly JAEEGK01 (sample SAMN16246547, study PRJNA631951) | gut metagenome | biome: gut microbiome; feature: rumen; material: SC-attached | host: Bos | place: Iran: Karaj | collected 2018-10 | reverse complement strand
TCAAGGACGTGAAGGGGCAGTATTTTGAATTCCGTGGAGACGATGACGTGTGGGTGTATATCAACAACCGTCTTGTCGTGGATATCGGTGGATGCCACAATCCCGAAGAAGGTGCCGTGAACTTGGATACCATTGGGCAGAACGATCCTTCGTTAAAGCTTATTGAAGGCCGCGAATATCCGTTCCACATTTTCTTCTCGGAACGCAATGCGACGGGTTCGAATTTCAAGATGCGCACGTCCATCAACTTGCAGACACAAAAGACATATTACCCGGTGGAAGAGGTGACGACTGACGGGACGATCAAGTTCTCCATTTTGCAGCTCTTGATGGATGAATCCATCAGCTGCGATGTTTCCAGCACGTCGAAGATTGACACGATGCCTGCGCAGTCCTTGTTTGTGCTGTTTGGCGATGACGACCGAATTCCGCCGGAGGGCTTGGAACTTTTGCCGGGAACGATTGCGGGGATTCACATCGACGAGAACATGGCGGGCTTTGTGATTGATACGGTGGCGATTGTGCGTAACCGCTCCTTGGCTCCGGGCTCTTACATGTTGCAGTTTGTGCTGGCTAGCGACATAACGCAATCTAGCGAGGTTTATTTCACGGTGCCGGCTTACCCGCTCCCGGATATTGCGTTTATCGACGTGTTTAGTGGAACGGATTCTGTTAAGGTCCTTGATCCGACGGGTATCAGCTTGCGCGGACTTCCGTTTGACGGCAGTGCGAATGATACGCTCCTCACGCATGTGGCGTACCCCGATACGGTGCCTTTGCAGGTGGGCGTGTTCTACATAGCGAGCCTTTGCAAGGACTGCTTTGCTGTTCTGGATTTTAAGACAACATTCCCGATTACGTTCCTTGACGAAAAGAAACAGCGTGTAAACAAGATAATTACCGATTCTACGGGAACGGCTAAATTCTATGTTGTCGGAGATTCGTCGGCGGTAAATGCAAATTTTGTGGTTTCTGGAGGTTCCGTGTCGAATTCGATTACGTGGGGGAGTATCCACTTTAAGGAACCGCCTGTGCCATTTGCGAATTCGGGCGAGGCTTTTGACCGCAATGGCGATGGCGTGCTCGATAGCATTGCTATCGTTTTCAACAAGCCGTTTGACGAAACCATCCCGGATACGGTGGCATGGAGTTTTGGCAGCGATGACTGGCATACGATTGCTTCTGTTGAAACTGTTTCGCAGTTGGTGGATAATGGACAGAATTTATCGATTAGCGCAGATAGCTTGTTGGATAAAGTATTTACAGGCGGAGCCAAGGAGCTTTATCAGGGGTCGTTCAGGTATCATTACACCTATATGGATAAGCAGACGGCGCAAATGACAGAACTTAGTTTGGATGGGCTTGCGATTGAAGACCGTATAGGAGCAATCCTTGTCGATAAGCCTATTGTGAAACCGGTTTCTGATAATGTGAATAAACTTACGGTGTATATCAGCGAAGCGACACAGGCTGGCTTGTTGAACGGCGTGCAGTTCCTTGAATTCAAGGACAAGGCTGGCGAACTTGTGAATCCGTCGCTTTTGTCGGTTGTTTCTGTGATTCCGACGAAGAACAGTAATTATTACGATGTGATGTTCCGTAAGAACGAGAATACCATTTTACCGGATGTGGGCTTTTATGTGCGCCTCGTGCCGGGGGTGTTGCCGGACTTGAACGGGAATGTGCCGCATGTGAATAACCCGTGGCTCCGTATTGAAGGCGAGCAGCGTGTGGATATGGAAACTCCGGGTGTTGTGGCTCTTGACCCTGAAACATGGAACCGTGAAACGTGGGTTGGCGGTGATAATGATGTCGCTCCGGTCCTCGTTGACGTGACAAAGACAATTGATGAAGTCATTGCTGAAAAGGGATATCCAGGCGAACTGATTAAATTTGATTTGAGCGAAGTCGGGAAGACTATTTTGTTGAGTTCCAATGAAAGCAGGGATGTCGCCCTTTCGAAGGTGCAAATCAAGTGGGATGTTCAATATTTCTCTTCGCTTGGGCAGTTCGTCAATTCGCAGAGTGGCGTTGTTGCGTGCAATGACAAGAGTATTTTTGGAACGGATTGCGTGGAAAATCCGGGCAACGTGTTCTTGATGTGGGATGCCCACACCGATAAGGGTCGTTGGGTTGGAACTGGAGTCTATATTGCAAAACTCAAGTTCAAGATTATTTCGGATTCGAATGTTATAGGGCGTGTGGAAGATACGTTTAATTTGGGCGTTCGCCGCCGGGAGAAAAAATAAACATTCTATCAACAATTTGTTTTTACCGGGTCTTGAAGCTAACTCGTTGAGCAAAAATTAGTTACGAATAGATTCTGCTTTTTCATGCAGAATCTATTTACATTTTTTGTGTAAGGAAAATTGCTAACTACCAACCACTAGTCACTGCCTACTAACCACTAATCCCTAACCACTGTTTACTAAATAAAAAATCTATTTTTACCATCGTGATTCAAATTCAGAACGTTTCTAAATCTTTTGGCATGCAGGTCCTTTTGGACGGTGCGAGCATGCTTGTGGCGGACCATGAACGCGTCGGCCTTGTCGGGCGCAATGGTTGTGGCAAATCGACCCTTTTCAAGATGATTCTCGGCCAGGAATGCATCGATGGCGGCAACATCGACATACCCAAGGGCTACACGATTGGCTATTTGCAGCAGCACATCAACTTTACGCATGCGACGGTGCATGAAGAAGCGTGCAGCGTGCTGAAGGTGAATGAGGACGGCTGGCTCGAAGAGCATAAGGTCGAGGCAATTTTGTTCGGTCTCGGTTTTGACGAAGAATCGATGCACAAGAGCCCGATGCTCTTGTCGGGCGGTTTCCAGATCCGTCTGAATTTGGCGAAGGTCTTGGCGAGCGAACCGGATATGCTTTTGCTTGACGAACCGACGAACTATTTGGACATTGTGTCGATGCGATGGCTCAGCCGTTTTTTGCGCACGTGGAAGGGCGAAGTGCTTTTGATTACGCATGACCACCACTTTATGGACGAGGTCTGCACGCATACGGTGGGAATCCATCGCCACAAGATGCGCAAGGTCAAGGGGACGGTCGAAAAGCTCCGCGAAACGATTGCCGAAGAAGAAGAAGTGGCAATGCGCACTCAGGAAAACGAGCAGCGCAAAAAGGAACAGCTCGAACGAGTCATTGAACGTTTCCGTTACAAGGCGGCAAAGGCTGCGATGGTGCAGTCGAAAATCAAGGCGGCTGCAAAGCTTGCGACGGGTGAACGCCTCACGCACGAACGCAATTTGGATTTTAGTTTTAAGGAAGCGGAATTCCCGGGCAAGCGCATGTTGCAGATTCATGGGTTGCATTTTGCATACAAGAACGAAGATGGTTATGGTCCGGAGTTGATTACCGATTTGGAAATGGAAGTGTTCAAGGGAGACCGCATCGCGATTATCGGCCCGAACGGTCGCGGTAAAACGACTCTCTTGAACTTGATTGCAAAAGAATTTGAACCGACTCAAGGTTCTATCAATTACAACCCGAACCTCAAGATAAACTACTTTGGACAGACGAACATCAACCGCCTGAATCTTGAGAATACGGTCGAAGAAGAAATTGCGACGGCGATTGCGGATGTGTCGCAAAAGAGCCGTGCCCGTAGCCTCGCTGGCCTCATGATGTTCAGCGGCGATAACGCGATGAAGAAGGTCAAGGTGCTTTCGGGTGGCGAACGCAGTCGCGTTCTGCTCGGCAAGATTTTGGCGAACGAAAGCAATATGCTGTTGCTCGACGAACCGACGAACCACTTGGACATGGAATCTATCGAGAGCTTGATTGACGCACTTGAAGATTACGAAGGTACGGCTCTCGTCGTGACGCATGACGAAGAGCTTTTGCATGCATTTGCAAACCGCCTGATTGTATTCGATGGCGGCAAGTGCCGCGTGTTCGAAGGTAGCTATGCCGACTTCTTGGAAAAGATCGGCTGGGCATCTGAAAAGAAGCCGGGTGGCGCGAATTCTGCAAACATCAAGGTTTCGAATATCGACGTCACAGACGATAAGCCGGCAAGTTCTACGCCGCGTACAAAGGAAGACCGCAGGGCGCGTGCCGACTACATTGCCGAACGCAGCAAGGTCATCAAACCGCTCGAAAAAGAAGTTGCACGCCTTGAAGCAGAAATCGCGAAGGCCGAAGCCATCGGCGGCGAACTCGAAACGAAACTCGTTACCGCCTCGGAATCGGGCGATGGCAATGCCATTACTTCGATTGCGAAGGAAATGGACGACAACAAGAAACTGACCGAAGAACTTTACGCTGCTTGGGAAAAGGCGACCGCCGCCCTCGAAGAAGCGAAAGAGAAGTATAAGCTGGATTAAGCAGAGTAATTGTTGCTGTTGTCACTCTAGCTTCCGCATTTGTCACCCCGGCCACTGTGTGCCGGGGTCGTTTTTTTATGGGATTTTCTTTGACTTGTTAAAATTTTAATAAAGTTTGTAAAAATAAACTCGTTTTTTTATAGTTTGAATGAAATTTTAGTTAAAAACTAATAGTGTTTTACGTAAAAATTAATGATATTTTGTAAAAATAAGTTTGTAATGAATATATTTTGTTGACAAGATAAAATAATATAATTAGTTTAACTATAACAACTTGTTTGTTGTTAATAAATGTTTTTTTAAAAAAGGAGTATAAATGAAAACCCTGCGAGGATTAATCATGGCTAGCGCCATGTTTGGTTGCGCGTATGCGCAAAATCTCGTTTCGGTAGAAGCATTTGATGAACAAGGGAATAATCCCAGTCAGTTGACGCTTCGCTTGAAACTTACGAATAACACGTCTGATACACTGAACGATGTTCGTGCCAGATATTTCTTGAATTTCGATAGGAATAAAGTCCTTAATGTATCGCCATATTATATGGCTGGGGCTACCACGTCAATTGATACATTGGGCGATTTCCTTGCTGTGAATATCAACGTTGCTAAACTTGCTCCGGGCGTGTTCCCGAATGCAAGCGGAATTAGCCTTGGTATGAACTATGCGGATTGGAGCGTGTTCAATAAGCAGAACAACTTCAGTTACCCCAATGCAAGCAACTTTATTGTTGCAAATAATATCCCTGTTTATGCAAATGGAGCCATTCTTGCGGGTTTGACTCCAATAAACGAACCCGTCGTTGAAGAACTGCCCAAAATCCGTTTTGTGGGCATCCAGCCTGAAAATACGGCTACGCGTTCTGCTTGGGTGGAATTGCAGAACTACGACACGACTGCCATCGACTTGAACGGGCTTTACTTGAAATGGACTGCTAGCGACAGTGTAGGGCTTGGCAATGTGACGCTTTCTGCAGGTCAAAAGGTGAGAATTTGCCAGTCAAGTTCGCTGGAATGTCCGACGGCGGATGTAACGACCGTAAAAGAATCACTGCCTTTTGGACAAAGTGGAAATTTAGGTGTTTCCAAAAATGGAATGGTGTTCCAGCAAATTGTGTGGAACGATTCGAATAAAACTTTAAGCAGTTCTCATCAAGCAGGTTTTTCAATTTCAAGGATTCCTTATAATTTGGGGAGTATAACTTCTAACAGTATTAAAATTGTACATGGGAAAGGTCTGTTTTTCTCTTTGATTGATGGTATATGGGTTTGCCATCGTGCTAACGATATCAATAACGAAGAGGGTTTGCCGAGTCCTGTAGCGTACTTGGAAAATCAGGTCGTGTATGACACATCTAGTTTGTATCGTTTTGCGTGGCATCCTGTAAGGAATGCTGGAAGATACGTTCTTACTGTAAAAACGTCAAGTGATTCCATTGTGTATCAAGATACTACAAGCCGCACCTATGTTGATTTGAATTTGACAGGTAACGATTATTTATGGTCTGTGAAAAATTATGATGGGCGTATAGCTGAAGCGGGTTCTTGGTGGAATAGAATAACAAAAATTACTGGCGCTATTGATAAAACTCACTTGCTGGGTGTTCCTGCATTTGGCACTAGAAAAGATACTAAGATGTTGGTGTTGACTTGGGGCGAAAAGATTATGGAGCCAGATATTCCGTGGGATAGACCCAATGATACAGGACATATGACGGATGAAGATGATTCGCGTTGTTGGGCTGCAGGAATCCACATGTTGAATGCTTTTTATGGTGGAACCTTAAAACAAGATGAAATCGTTTATCATGGAAAAACACAACCTTTTAATATCAAATTGCATACTCCGGATGGTGATTTTGTCATTGCCCGTGAAAAACGTGAGGATAAAATTGATATGTATATTGGTGGTGGGTACATTAATGTTGTTGCTTCTGCTGGTAGGGCGAAAAACATAATAGGTGCTTTTGGTATACATAAAGGAGGTGCGACTCCTGAAACGAAAGCTACACTTGCATGGGCGTTGAATATAACGGATGATGATATTGAAGGCGAGGTGGCTAATCCTCTAATAGATGACGCCGTTGTTCCGTTAACTGAAGATATCGTAAAATCGTATATTGATATGGAAAGACCGTTGCTTATAGAGATGGAAGAACATGTTATGGTTATAGATGGTTATGACTATCATGATGCTAGCAACAAGAAAGTTCATTTCTTAAATTTATATAATGGTGGAGAGACTGCATGGTTACCTTTGAGTATTATTTCTTATGTGGGTTATATGGTTCCTCCTCCTAGGACAGAAACGATAGGTCGCAGAAGCGATTATCGGATTGGTAGAGATGCTGATGGGGACGGTATTTGCGATTTTGATGAAGTGGAAAGATTTAATACGGACCCAAATCATGAAGACAGTGACAGAGATGGTATAGATGATAAAACTGAAATTATCCTTTATACCCAAAAAGAACCTTTTGTAATCCGGAAGGAGATAGATGGTGAAATGAAGGAACTTCATGTAGGGGATAATGGTAGTTTCATTGGTTATTCCTCAGATGGTAATCCGTATCATCTTGTGTTCACGAACGGATTTTATAGAACAGAACAGTTTGCAGATGTGGATAACGATAAAATAAGAAACGAACTCGACAGGGATTCTGATAATGGCGGCGAATCTGATGGCAGTGAGGTTAAGAATAACAGGGATTTGTTTAATCCAGTTGGCGATATACCTGATCCACCTCCTACCGTCAACGTTTCATGGGATCTTCCTGATGATTTTACGATTTACTCTTTGGATGAGGTTCGGGTCAATGACAGGACTATTTGCCGCGATGGAGATGGATATTGCAAGATTGCATCGGAATTCGGTCGTGTAGAATTTGCTGTCAATGTAGGTGTGCAGTCTGTTGTCGGTGAAATTCATAGTAAGGGTGGAGTTTGGTTGCGTTCTCGTTCCGAAGTTCACGGTGATATACACGTTTATTCCAACTTTTCTACCGTAAATGTTCAGGGTGGAGCGGTGCATAATGGTGATGACCTATCTCATGCTGTTACGGATTGGCCGTACCATGTTTGGGATAATAAGATATATTCCATAACTAATATTGAATTGTTTCCATCTCTGACGGTTACCGCAGGTCAAGAAAAGACATTGAGCGATGGCGATGTGTATTCCAAAGTTAAAGTTGAATCAGGAGCAACATTAAAGATTGAACCTGGAGAAATTATGGTTGGTAACATTCAATTTGAATCTGGCAGTACAATTACATTCACTAATCCTGGGCAGCAAACGATTCTTCATGCAGATGGAAGTACAATTTGGAGAACGACTATCAGTAACGAGGATAAGGAGCTTGTTGCAAGAGGGTTTAAGTTGATTCAGTATAGCGATAATAGAGTCAATATCGAAGGAGACTGGGCAGGTACAATCCATGCCGCAAGAGCTTATTTGGTAATGGGACAAGTGAAAAAAATCATGTACGGAAGATTTTTGGCTGAATCGGTAACCATGCATCAACAGTCAAGGATTTATCGAGTTGATTTTGACCCGATTGATCCATCGGCAAATCTCGCTATGATTTATCAAGTCGATTTCAATCCGAATGTTCAATCGACAAATCTTGCATTAAGATAAAAGTTTAAAAAAGGATAAGAAAATGAAAATCAATACGAAGAAAATTTTTCTTTTTACGGCTCTGGCTGTGGCGCCGCTCATGGCATCCGAATCGTTCGGCGGTATCGGCGTGTCGATCTACCAGTCTCGCGATGGCGTGAAGATTGCGGAAGTGATTCCCGGTACTCCCGCTGCAGAAAGCAATATGCGGGCGGGCGATGTTATCGTCGCGGTCGATGGAGTGCCCCTTAAGGGCAAGACTATCGAAGAATCGAAGGCGAAACTTCGCGGACAAAAGAACAAACCGCTTGAAATCACGTTTGTGAGCAAGGGCGATACGCTTTCGACGATTCTTCGTCGCACGCAAATCACGGTCAAGGATTTGGAAAGTGCTCGTGTTGAATCCTGGTATGGCGACAAGTCTGAATACAATGCTCAGGAAATCGAAACTTTCGCAAGTGCCGCCGAAGACAGCAAGCAGCTTGTCGCTGTATTGCAAAATGGGACACTCGTAAAGTCCGATGCCTCGGTTTCTGCGAAGTCGCTGAACGGTATTTATGTGGACCGTGCTGATGAATTTGCTCCCAAGGCAAAATCGCAGAACGTAAACAAACCTTCTTCTGCAAAGTTGAAGGGGCTGACTCGTACGACTGTTGGGTTTGAACTCAAGTCAGCGGGACGGGCTGTTGTTTCCATCATGGATGCCGATGGTGCTGTCATTGCAAAGCTTGTCAGTGAAAACGCTCGTGCGGGCTACAATTCTTTGAATTGGAATTCTGGAAGTGTGCCGAGCGGTCGTTACACGGTGACAATCGAACATAACGGTTCCATCAGTGGCAAGAATGTCTTGCTGAAGTAGTTCACTAGACGTAAACTTTACAAACACCCCGTCACGTTTCGTGCCGGGGTGTTTCCCCTTGTTGTCATTCCGGCCTAGTGCAGGAATCTCCTTACACACTTCCGTTTATTTTTTTTCGCTTTTCCGCAAATTTGTATTTATTTTTACAGATGTAGGAGGATGGTATGAATTTTTTCAAGACAGTATTATTTATAGTGTTTTGTGCCGTGTATTGCATGGCAGGCTATTCTTTTGAATCTCCGGTAGTACGCCGTTTGCCGAAGCCGGATGTCAAGCTTACCCAAGGTGATGTTCGTGTGTTGGTTGTTCTTGTAGAATTTGCAGATGTTAGGTTCAAAAGTGCAGACCCTGTATCTCAATTTACTGATTATTTGAACAAAGAAGGGTACAACGAATATCATAACATCGGTAGCGTTCGGGATTATTTTATAAAGAATTCCATGGACAAGTTTAGACCGACATTTGACGTATATGGGCCGGTGACACTGTCTAAAAATAAAGATTATTATAATGTAGATAGTGCAAAACTAGTTATAAACTTAGCCTTAGATTCGCTTGATAATAGGAATGAAATTGATTTTTTTAAATATGATAACGATGGTGATGGTGTAGTTGATTTTCTTATCACGATTTATGCGGGAGTAAGTGGTCATGATATTCAAATGACGAGAGTTTTGTCAACGCATGCGGGTGCGCTCGGAACTTGGGACAACTCGTTATCAGGAAAGAAAATGAAGAATGGTTTATTTGTCAATCTCCATGCGTTTGTTAACGAAATTAATGGACGTGTATATAGGCGTGATAAATCAACTACAACATTGAGCGAGTTAGGACTTGTTATTCATGAATTTAGTCATGTTCTAAAACTTCCTGATTTTTATGTTGATTATAGTGAAACTTGGTCTGTTATGCAAGGAGGTGGTTATAATTGCTCTTTGGAAAACGACCAATATTGTATTCCACCTCTTTATTCTGCTTTTGAACGCTTGTCGTTAGGGTGGTTAACGCCTACAGAACTCAAAAACGGTGGAAAAATTCAGTTGAATAAAATAGATGATAATGTTGCCTACAGTATTACAAATCCTGAAAATCCCGATGAAATGTATCTGTTGGAGTATCGCTCAAACAAAGGCTGGGATGTAGGACAAAAAAATTCTGGGATGTTGATATGGCACATCGTTTATGATGCGACCCTTTGGAAAAGTTTTAAAGTGAATCAGAAAAATTACATGCATGTTGATATCATTGAAGCAAAAGAGAATAACTTTGATTCTAGTCCTTCAGACGTATTCCCTGGAAGTGCGAATGTAACGGAGTTCAACAAATTCGTCTTTTGGAATGGTCTTGATATGAACATTACCCTTTCTGATATAACCGAATCGCCAGACAAGGAATATGTCACGTTTAACGTAACTATGGATGAACCCTTCAGAACAGAAATTGAATCTTCAAGTTCAACTGTTGTGATATTTAGACCGTACTCGGAAACACGTCCAGTTTCGGCATCTTCTATAGCTGTATCTAAAAATTGGCGACAACATATTCGTGTCATTTCGCAAAACGGAATCATAAATATTCATACGCCTTTGTCTGGTGCAAAGACTGTCAGGATGTTCTCACTGAACGGTCAGCTTTTATTCGAAACAACTATGGACGGCTCTGAATTGCAATTCCAATGGCCCAAACGTTTGGGTAGGCAAAAGGCCGTCTTGTCTGTTACGCAAGGGAATGTGAATTTGTTTATGGAAATTATCAATAAACGCTAGAATTGTGTATTTTTGTTCAGTCCATAGTTGGGAAAATATCGTTTGATGGATGGTATGAAATTTTTCAAAATAGTATTGTTTATAATACTTTGTGCCGTGTATTGCATGGCAGGCTATTCTTTTGAATCTCCGATAGTACGTCGTTTGCCAAAGCCGGATGTCAAGCTTACCCAAGGTGATGTTCGTGTGTTGGTTGTTCTTGTAGAATTTGCAGATGTTAGGTTCAGGAATCCAGACCCTGTGTCTCAATTTACGGATTACCTAAATAAAGAAGGGTACAACGAATATCACAATATTGGTAGCGTTAGAGATTATTTTATAAAAAATTCCATGGGCAAGTTTAGACCGACATTTGACGTGTATGGACCGGTGACGTTGCCGGAAAATAGGGAATTTTATTTTGATGCGTTTCGTGGTGATGATTTAGCCTTAACGCAAGCGATTGATTCGCTTTCTATGCGAAGTAAAATCAATTTTTCTCTGTATGATAACAGTGGCGATGGTGTTGTTGAGTTTACGTTTATGATTTTTGCTGGTATCGCTACTAAAAATTCAATTGACGGAAAAACTTTTTGGCCTCATGCTAATACTCTTGGCGAAATAGGAGTTCTTTTATCCGGGAAAAAGATTGAAAATGGACCGTATATCAAGCGGTATGCTTGCGCTAATGAGATTGAGTATGAGGCTTACAAAAAAAATAAATCTACGAATACGATGAGCGGTGTTGGTGTGTTTATTCATGAGTTTAGTCATCTTCTTGGTTTTCCTGACTATTACAGCCATAACGGAAATAAGACTCTAGATTCTTGGTCTGTTATGGATCAGGGGGATCATAACTGTCCTTCCAATATTGATTATGTACGAAGCTGTGCTCCTCCTCTTTACTCTGCATTTGACAGAAAATTCATGGAGTGGCTGACTCCTATAGAAATAAAGTCTAGTGGAACTATACGATTGGATAAATTGGATGGTAATGTTGCTTATAGCATTACAAACCCAGAAAATCGCGATGAAATGTATCTGTTGGAGTATCGCTCAAACAAAGGTTGGGATGTAGGGCAAAAAAATTCAGGGATGTTGATATGGCATATTGATTATGTGGATTCTATTTGGACTACGATGGTTAATAGTAAAGAGTGGCACATGCATGTTGATATCATTGAAGCTAAAGAGAATAACTATGATTCCAGTCCTTCAGACGTATTCCCTGGAAGTGCGAATGTAACGGAGTTCAACAAATTCGTCTTTTGGAATGGTCTTGATATGAACATTACCCTTTCGGATATTACTGAATCGCCAGACAAGGAATATGTCACGTTTAACGTAACTATGGGTGAGCCTTTCAGAACAGAAATTGAATCTTCAAGTTCAACTGTTGTGATATTTAGACCGTACTCGGAAACACGTCCAGTTTCGGCATCTTCTATAGCTGTATCTAAAAATTGGCGACAACATATTCGTGTCATTT
>JAEEGK010025721.1_pt1 | contig 12052 bp, 9 predicted proteins | sample 8958771 | NCBI WGS metagenome assembly JAEEGK01 (sample SAMN16246547, study PRJNA631951) | gut metagenome | biome: gut microbiome; feature: rumen; material: SC-attached | host: Bos | place: Iran: Karaj | collected 2018-10 | reverse complement strand
ATAATAGTAGAAGACAAAAAAGAAGAGTCACAACAAATTAAAAATAAAATAAAAGAAGGGACTAATAATGAAATCAATGATAATATAACTTTATATGAAAAAAATGAAGAAAATGAAATAAAAAATAAATACAAAGAAGAAATAAAAGAAAAATGTTTCTTTAAATTTAAATAATAATGAATTAAAACAAGGCACAAATATGAATCAAGAAAACAATGAAAAAATAAAAAAAGAATTAAATTAAGACAAAAAAGAAATAAAAGAATCAATAGAAAAAGAAATAAATAAATTTCCTGAAGAAAATGATAATATAAAAAAATAAAATCCAAAAAGAAGGGAATTATAGAAGGTAGGAATTTATAGACAAAAAACCCTCCACATTTATTAAAGAAAAAAAAAAACAACATGAAAATTAAATAAGAACTAAAATTATTTTTTTAAACATATTTTTTATATTAATTTTTTTATTTATTTATATTTTTATTAATTATTTAATTTTTGATAAGTGTCAAAATTTCCATATTAAAAAATTTTAAAAAGAATTTAAAAAAAATGTAACAAGTATCTCCTAAGAAAAAAGAACTATTTTGGTATTTCTGAAGACATTTGTTCATTATCTCTTTCTTTTTTTTAGCTTCTTCATTATTTATTTTCAAATAATTTATAAGTTGATTTTCAGTTAATTTTGAATAAAATAAAAAAAAATTATTTAAAGATATTGTATAATCAACATCTCCATAAAAATTAAAGTAAAATAAAAAATCATCATCAATTAAAGGAATAAAAGAATTATCTATTCTATAAAATAAAGTATTTTTTGCATTTTTTTTAATATCATTAGCAATGAAATATAATTTATCAAATGAAAATATTTTTTGATAACAAAAATAATCAACTAATTTTGAATAAACAGAATATATTTTATAATGAAGATATAAATTAACGGTAAATTCATTAAAACCATATGTCCAATCTAAAGATGGAATTTTTAATCTTAAATCTATTGATTCTTCATCTAAATCTTGATATTTATATTTTTCACTTTCTTTAACATCTTTATACCATTCCACTTTTTCTAAAATTCAAACAAAATATTTCTTTTTTAATAAAGTATATTTTTCATGATCAAGTTCTTTATCTTCTTCTTTATAAGATAATAATTTTTTCTTTGATTCAATTGTAAATCTTCTTGTATATTCATCAATTGACATTTTTTTATTTTTTTAAAGATAAATTAAAAAAATTATTATTTTGAATTATGTATTATTTTAAAAATAAATGAAAGATAATTAAGAGAAATATGAAAATAAAGAAATATTTTTAATAAATAATCTAAAATATTATGGATTGAAATTATAATTTTTATACGAATATTCTTTCATTAATATATTTTTTTCATTTTTATTTTGAGAAAGGACTTGATTATATCCATTAAAATAGTTATTATAATTAGTAAAATTACTTAAATATTTATTACTTTTTCCCGAATTTTCAAAACCAAATAAATTATTAGAATAATTTTGTTCATAATCTAAATCAATATTATTATTCTCATTATTATAATTAATACTATTTTCTCTTTCATTATTAAAAATAACATAAACACTAATTTCTCCATTTTTACTTTCCATAAAAATTTGATTTTCTTTTTTGAAATTATCTAAAATTTCCTTATCATCATTAAAAACATTACCAATATTTTCTTTAACATTTTCAATATTTTTATTATCAATAATTTCAATACTTGTATCAATTGGAGCTTTAATAGCAATCATTTTATTATTATTATTATCAGCTAAATTTTTTAAATCATCATAAGTAACATAAGCATAATTCTTTGTTTCTGGTTTTTCATTTAATTTTTCAAATTCTAAATTAATTTCTTTTATGAATAAATCTAATTTTTCATTTTCTTTTTGAAGGTCTATAAATTTATTTATTTTATTTGAGTCTTCATTATTATAATTTAAAATTATATTTTCATTTAAAAAATCTGTTTTAATCCATTTAATTTGGTTTTTACCTAATTTTTTTATATAACCAATTCCTTCTAAAACATTTGTTATATCATATATTCTTCTTTTTTTCACTTTTAATTTTTTAACTATTTCATTTATATTTATTAATTCTAATCCTTTTGATTTAACACAATCTATAAAATTTTTAGTTAATTCACCTAAAGAATTTTCTTGTCTTAATCTTTTCTTTTTTAATTTTTGATTTTGAATTTCATTTATTTCAATTTTCTGTTTTTTCTTATTTTCTTCGCGCTTTAAATTTTCATCCATTAATTAAACAAATTTAAATAAATTAAATATAAAATTAAAAATTAGAAAACTTATAAAAAAAATATATATTCTAAAATTATCTTATTAAATTATTTTTTAAAATTCCATAAATAAAATTAAATCTAATGAATAAATATAAAAATAAAAAATTATAAGCTTTATACCTCAGAATATATATTTGAAAATAAAAAAAAATATATTTTTTATTTTTTTTCTTTTAAAAAAGGAATAATGAAAAATTCTAAAAAATATTAATTTTACAGGTTGGACATTTAGAAGAAGCTTTATCTTGAAGAAAATTAAATAAACATTCTCCATGAAAAATATGTCGACATCTATCTAATTTACTAATAGTATCATTATAACAAAAAACAAAACCACAAATCTCACATTTTTCACTATTATTATCAAATTTACTATATTTTGAATTGGGTAAATTTAATAATTGTTCCGATGATAATCCTCTATCATTATTATTATTATTTTCTTCTTGACGCTCATTTAAATTTAAAAAAAAATTTCCTGGATTATTTCCCATTCTAAATAAAACATTTTGAAATAATTGATTTAATGAAATTGGTCTATTTTCTTCTTCATTTTCATTTTGATTTAATTGTTCTTCTAATTCTTTTTTTAAATCCATTAATTGTTTTTCTAATTTTAAATTTTTCTCTTTTAATGCTTTTAAATTTGTTTTCTTTGTTGATATTAATTGTTTTTTTATATTTATATCATTTGAATATAATGTTATTTGTTTATTTATTTCTGTATTTTTATTTTTTATTTCTTCATATTCTTTCTCTAAATTTGAAAAAGCTAAATCTAAGTCTTTTATTTCATTTTGATTATTTAAATGTTGTTCTTTGTCTTTTTGGTTTTGTTCTCTTATTTTTTTTTCTTGTTCATTTTCTTTTGATTTTTTATCTTCGTTTAAATCTTCTTTTTTAAATGTTCCTTTTTTTGTTGATGAAAAATTAGTACTTGTTTTTTTTAAATGAGATAAACCTTTTGAATTCCTAAAATTTCCTTTTTTTGTTTTTTCCATTGAATATTTATTTTAATATGTTTAATTTTATAAAAGTATTGAAAAAAAAAAATTAAAATTAAAAAATTATATAAAAACCTAATAAATTTATTAAAAAACAATGGACTCTTATCAATATTCAAACATTATAACATTATCTCGTCCAGTAAAATTATTATATAATTGAATATAAATAATATAGGCAAATAGTTATTATTTTAATCAAAACGGCAAAAAATTAATTATCAAAGCTCCAATTTCATCATTAACTATAACAGGAAATAATAATAAAATATTAGTTCAAAATCACATTTCAAATTTAATTATTAATGGAAATAATAATGATATGAATGCAAATGAATATACCTCTTTAATTAATAATGTTGTTTTTAATGGAAATGAAAATATTATTAAAATTAATTCTAATTCTTCAAATATAAGTCAAATAAAAAATGGATTTAATAATAATATTTATATAAATGAAAGAGTTTTAAGAAATAATCAAAATTCATATCAAACTTTTAATTTCGATAATTCTAATTTTTCAATAAATATAAATGGTCAAAATGGAATAAATTTTTTTGATACAAATCAAATTTTTAATATAATAAACAATTCAATAAATAATATAGGAATGAATATTAATTTTGGAAATTATAACCAAAATAATAATCAAGAAGAAGAAGAAGAATACGAAGAAGAAGAACAAGAATTAAATTCTAATCAAGACCCTGGAGATTATTATCAAGAACAATTAGAAAATGAAGTTGAAGAAGAAGAAAATGAAGATAATAATAATAATAATATATTAATTAAAAAAAGAGCTGAATTAATTTTGGAATTAGATGAATTTCAATATAAAAATATTAGTAAATATAGTTCAAGAAAAGAAGACTCTTGTGCAATTTGTTTACAAAAATTTAAAGGTACTGATATTATTAAAGAATTTTGCTGTAAACATATTTTCCATAAAAAATGTTTACTTAAATGGCTTCAAACTTCTAATATTTGTCCACTTTGCAAACATAATTTGATGGATGATATTAAATAATTAAAATGTATTTGATTTATTTTATTTTCTTATTAAATATGATAATAAATTATTTATTATTAATAAATGTTTTAATATTATTTGATTATAAAATGATTCAAATCATTTAAAAAAAACAAAAAAAATTCAAAATTTACAATAAATTCATTGAATATATAGAATATTTATTATTTTATAAAATAAAAAAAAAAAAAGATAAAATTATTAACAAAAAAAAATAAAAGTAAATGAGAATTACAAATCAAAATTTAAAAGCTAATGAATTTAGAGAAAAACTTTTAAAATTTACATATGAAGAATTAAAAAAAATTAAAGAAAGTCAAACAAAGGATTTTCTAATCAACAGTAAATCATTAGAAACATATGAAAAAAACTTTGAAAATTATATTGTAGTAGAAAATGATAATATTATAGACAACAAAGATAATTCTCCAGTGTTATTTTATAAATATGATTTTTTAAAAAATTCATCTCCAATTTTAATAAAATCAAAAATAAGATTGACGAAACATCCAGAAAAAAAAAAATCAACAAGAAAACTCACTGATACAATTGAAATAAATATAAAAAAATCAAATACAAAAAAAATTGAAATTACAAAAAATATTAAATATTTAAGAAACTTATCAAATCAATTAAAAAAAAATAAATCAAAAATTAAAAGGAAATATTCTGGAAAAATTAATAAAAAAAAATTTAATAAAACTATAAATATTACCTATACATATAGAGAAGATAATAAAGACAATGAAAATAGTATTATTAAATTAGATAAAATTTCAAAGTTAAAAAAGAAAAAAAATTCCTTTAAGAAATCTAGAAATAAATATGTTTTTGATTTATTAAAAAAAAGTGATTTTTTAACAAAAAGAGACTCACAACAATTCTACCTTAAGTATAAAAATGAAAAATTATAATTATATCATTTTATAAATAAATATATAAATTAGAGTTTTGTATTGATTAAAAATATATATTCTTCGTATTTTTCTAAATGAAAATGTAGGTTGGTATGAAAATGGTAATTTGATTATATGTATCCTATTAATAAATAATCATTTATAAATAACATATAAATATTACATTAAACACCAAAAAAAAATAAATAAAAATAATATGATTAAAAAAATTATAAAAAAAACTTATTTAGAGCAATGAATATATTATGAATTTAATAATATAATAATAATAATAGATAAATAAAAATAAAAATTTTTCATTTATTTCAACTATATTTCTCCTTAAAATTTAAAATTATCTTAATATTTATTTATAAAAATTATAAATTTTAAATAATCGCTAGGTTAAATTAAAGAAATTACCCTTTAATTCAATTTATAAGGAAATTGAATTTGAAGGGTTATTAATATTATATCTCTTTTATAGGCTTAATAAAATAAAAATATATATAGTTTTTCTCTTAATTATAAGTAGTACTGATATTTTGTAATTCTGAAAAACTTCCATATTTTACAATTCCATTAAAGCTTTTTTCATTAATAGAACTTTTTCTTCTAAAAAACTTAACAAGAATATTATTTGTTCTAATCATAAAATTAAATTTTCGATTAATTTTTCCAATTTCTTTTATATCATTATAAGACAAAAAATTCATTATATTAATACAATTAACTTTCCCAATTTTATTAAAATATTTGGGTTTAATTCTATTTTTATCAGAACTTACATAATTTTTATTAATGCTCAATTTATTTATATTTTTCCAAGTAGAAGATTTGTAAGAAGAGTTTATATATATCTTTTTACTTCTCATTATATTACATCCCATTTTAATGATAAAAAATTTTTTATTTTGTAAATCCAAAAAAAAATATTTATTAGAAATCAATTATTTATAATTATTTAATTAATAAAATATCAATCAAATAAAAATAATTAAATTTTATTAATTATTAAGTAATAATTACAGCAGTTGATAGATAGAATTAAAATAAACAAATAAAGAATCTAACTTTTATTTTTAAAAATTTGGGTGTTATAATAATTATGAAATTCACTATTAATATGATTATGAGAATAATTTCTATTAAAATTGTTTTTATTATAAATATCTAAAATAGAACCATATTCGTAATCATTTAAGAATAATTTATTTTTATCTTTAAAAATTCCTTGATTAACTTTTCTTTTAAATAAAACATTTTTAATATTTTTATTTCTATTTATAATATTTAAAAAACCAATATTAGGTAAAATATTTAAATTTTGAAAAGCTTTTTGAATAAAAGGTTGTTTAGTATTTCTGATAATAATTGGACTTTTAAATAAAGGAAATTTATTTTTTGGAGATTTAATTAATTTTCTTTTTGATTCCATAGATTTCATAAATAAACCATATTGAGAATATTTATTATCTTTATCATCTTCGATTTGTTTTTTTATAAATTTATAATAATCATTTAAAGAAGAAAAAGTTTTACCTCCCATATTAATTAAAGTTTTTAAATCACTATTATTTTTCTCAATAATCTTTTTATTATTATCTTCTTTAACATTTTTATTACTTTTATTTCCTAACAACAATGTTTCCATATCTTTATAAAAATTAGAATCTCTATTAATGAAGATAAAAGAAGTTTCTTTTTGAATATTTCTTTTTAATATATCAATAAAAGTATAAAAAGATTCTTTTTCTAAATTAAATATAATATTACTAATATTTTCTTTTAAATTGTTAGTTTCACTTAAAGTATTATAAAAATGCTTTAAAGTTGAAATTGTTCTTTGTCCAAAACAAGAAGTATTTAAAGATCTTTTATTGTTAATTAATTTTTCATTATTATGAAAATCTTCTTCTTCTTTTGTTAATTTTCTTCCTATTAATATTTTCTTTTTTTTTTCTTTTCTTTTTTCTATTTTTTCATTTTCATTTTTAATTAATAATTTAGAAAAAAAAACTGAATGAGATGCTTGTCTTAAAACTGTTTTCATATTTTTTGGAATTGAAAACATTATTTCTGTTTGTTCTGTTTTTGATTTATAAGTACTAAAATCACTTATTATTTTAATAAATAAATCAAATTTTGTCTTTAAACTTATTTTATTTTCTTTCATTTTTAAATTTTTTGAATAATAATTATATTATAATACATTTTCTTTTTCTATTTTTTAATTTAATTCAAGAAAATATAATAAATTTTACAATATTAAAAAATAATAATAAATAATATTTAACCTTCATTTGAATATATAATAACAACAAAACGTTAAAAAAGATTTTTTTTTTCCAAAAAAAATTAATCTGAATAATTACTTATATTAACAATAGAACCAGTAATTTCACTTTCATAAATATCAGAAATATATTCATCACATTCATTAGTAATACCATCACTAATTAATTCATCATCAATATAGCTTTTATCCTTATTATATTTTTCAATTCTTTTATCAAAAGAAAAAACAAACAAACTGTTTCTTTTTTTATCATTATAATTATGAACATCATGATCTAAATTTAATATTCTTCTTTCATTAAAAGTTAAATTAAATTCTTTAACTTTTTTTTCAAAATTTTTTAGAGAAACTAAATTATCTCCTTTAACATCATTATGACTTTCAATAGGAAACATATTACCACATAAAAAAATAAAAGAAACTAAATTAACCATTTTATTATTAGCAACAAAACAATTTAAAACATCATTTTGATATTGATGAATATTATCACAAATATAATCATTAAAATTATGACAAGTATCAATTCTTTCTTTATACCATTCAATAGTATCTTCTGCTTGAGGTTCCCATTGAGTTTTTACAAAATTACAAAATTCTGTTAATGTTAAAGGAATTTTCATACTTGCTAATAATCTCAAATAATACTTTTCTTTAATTATCTTATTTCCAATTTTCATTTGTAAAGAATCCATTAAATTTTTTTTTTTAAATTGACTTAATAAAGTAGAAAATTTAGATTTGATATAGTTATTAAAATAAATATTATATCCATTATTAATTTCTTCTTTTTTATATAACAAATTAATTTCTGCAAAAGCTTTTTTTTCATTTTCGTCAACAACTAAAATAAACATAAGCATTGAAACAGTAAATAAACTTTTTAAAAATACCCCAGACATACAAACAACTCCAGCAATAATTCTTCCTACTAAAGTATCTGGAACATAATCACCAAAACCTAAATTAACATTAGTTTGAGCAATAAACCAAAGACAATTAAAAAAATTTCCAAAATCTGATGATTTTTCATCTCTTTGATAATTTTCATATACTTTAAATATATATGAACCTGCTAAGACTATTATTGAAAAAATTAAAGCTAATGTTTTAAATCCATTACTTTTTAAATTTGTTCTATATAAGAATGTCCATATATTTTTATTACCAAAAAATTGATTTATTTTCTGTGATCTTGTATTTGTATATGTATTATAAACTCTAATTATTTTAAATAAAACATATAATCGAATAATTGATAATGAAAATAATATCATATCTAAACTATATGTTATATTATTACCTAAAATTTCAATATCGAAATTACATGAAAGATAAGGATAAGGTTGTATAATATGACATAATATTTCTAAAGTAAATCTTAATTTTTTTGTTTTTTGTGAAGGGACACTTGCTTTTAAACTCATCATATATTTTATATTTTTATATTGTTTATAAATTCTATATCTTATTATTAAAGATAAAACAACTAAAAAAGAAATTCCTAAACATATAAAACGTAAAATATTATCTGAATTATTCGGTTTATATCCATGTTTATTATATTCAAAGTGATTAAAATATAATGCAGTTACTACAGAAATATCTGAAATAAATGAAAATATATCTAAATATAATATTATTTGATTAAATTTTTTATATAATCCTTTTATATCATTTGGCTCAAGTTGAGCATATTTTTTATTTAAATATGGATAATGGGTTAAGAGAATATTTTGCTTTTTTGATATTGAATTTTGTTGTTTTCCTAAATATGATGATTCAAATGATTTTTTTGCATATTTTTTTAAATTTGATTTATTTGATAATGTTGATCTATTTAAATAATTGTCAGTTGCTACACTTTCTATTTATTTATTATATTTTATTTTTACTTCTTTTCATTTTTGTAAAATCAAATAATGAATCTGCTTTTGGCTTTCTATATGATGGTGATGAATGTGTTAATAATGACATTTTTTAAATTGAAAAATATTTCATTAAAAAATTAATAAAAGGAAATTAAATTTATATAAAAAAGAAAAAAAAAAAAGAAGTTAAAAAAATATTTTTAAAGTTTATAATTATTCAGAAAAATCTTCAACAATTTTTTGAATTAAATTATTAAATAATTGTTCTTTTTTCTTTTCATCATTCTCTTCTTTATATTTTTTATAATCTTCTTTATGTTTATAAATTTCTGTATTTATTTTTGTTTTACTTTTTGCACTAAACTCATAATTTTTTTTTGATTTAAGCTCTTTCATAATTATTTGAAATTCATTATCCTCAAGATTTATTTCATCATCTTCATTATGTGAAGAATCACTATTGTAACTGTTATTATTATTAATTGAATGCAAGTCTTTCTTTTTATTTATTACTAATTTAAATTTAATTGGTTTACATTTTATTATGCTCTTTTTGTTACATATAATAATATTTGATTCATAATTTTCTTTAATATTTTTATCATATATAATTATATAACATTTAATATTTGTTGTTTCTTTAGCATCCAATTCATCAATGGATTGTTTAAATCTTAGTTTTTCATTCTTATTCTCAAATTTTATATAAGTTTTTGGAGGAAGTTTTTCATTACTATCATTTTGAATTGTTATATTAAAATTAATACAAGATTGTTCCAAATCAGATTCTTTTAAATTGATTGAAATATCACTTGTTAAAATATTAATATAATATTCTTTTTTATTTTCATCAATTGATTTATTCAATAAATTATATTCATTATCTGGATTTTGAAATTCATTTGAATCTTTTTCAATGTTATTTATTATATCAGAACTAGAATCATTTCCTTTATTATTAGAATTTTTATTATCTGAATTAGTATTACCTGATTTAAAAATTGAATTACCATTGTTTTTTCTGATTAATTTTCTTCTATTTTCTATTTCTTTTAAAATTTTTTTTTCTATATCTTTAATGTAGTTTTCTAATTGTTCATTTATATTTTTCGATAATTCATTAAATGTTTTTTTTTCAATTTCTCTTTGTTCTTTAAAAGATGCTTGAACAAAACCTGTGATATCTTTGATATTATTTTTTAAGGATTCTTGTTGTTTTTTAATTTTATTTATTTCTTCTAATATTTTTTCATTATTTGAATTTTCCATTAATTAATCTATTTTATTTATCTATTTATCATAAATAATATCATAATTATTTAAAGAATAAATGTCTTCAAAAATAAATTGTCATTTCAAAAATATAATTAAACCAGTAGATCTTTATGAAAAATTTGATGTTTTCATTTATCATGTAAAAAAAAAATTTCAAATAGATAATGAAACAAATCTCCAATTTTATATTTATTTTGATTCTCAAGTCAAAATTTATATTACAGATCAAAAAGTTTATAATGATTATTTTATTAAGGAAAATTATGTTAATGATATATATTTTGAAATGAATAAAGAAGTTAAAAAAATTACTATAAAAGATAAAAGGGAAATGAATAATAATAGAGGAAAAACAGAAAATAATATTATCAAGGATAGAAAGAATATTATTGATTTAGGAAAAAGGTATAATAATGATAATTCAAAGGAACTAAGAAAAAATAATTATTTAAAAGAAATTAGATATAATAAAAATTTAAGAGAACAACAAGGTAATAATAATTTAAGAGAAAGTAATTTTAAAGAAAAAAATTTTAATGAAAATTTATTAAATGAAAATACGGAGTATAATAGTCAAAAAGAAAAGAGTTTGAATAAATTAAATGAAGAAGATATTAACAATGTTTATAAACAAATGAATAAAATGCAAGGACAGATAAATAATTTATTTGATATTCTAAAATCCAAAAATATAGATTTACTTGAACAAAAATTAAATGATTTAACTCAAAATATTAAGAAAAATTTTCAAAATTTTGAAAAAAAATTTAATAAATTAAAAGATATGGAATTACAATTTAATAAGAATGAGGATAAATTAAAAGAAATGGAATTAAAATTTAATGAAAATGAGGATTTAAATAATAAATTAAAAGATATGGAATTAAAATTTAATAAAAATGAGGATTTAAATAATAAATTAAAAGATATGGAATTAAAAATAAAAAAAATTTTTGATTTAAATATAAAAGAAGAGTTATTTAATGATTTAAAAAATGAACCTTTAAATATAAATAAAGAAAAAAAAGATATAAATTTAATAAAAATTTATCCAAATCCAAATAATAAATTTATTAATAAAAGTATGAAATTAAAAGAAGATAATAAAAATATGAAATTAAAAAATTCTTCAAATAATAATAATAATAAATATGTAAATAATTCTCCTGATTCAAAAATAAATAGTAAGTCACAAAATAAAAAAATAATAACATATGACAACTTCAATCAAAATAATAATATATCTAATAAAATAAATTATGTAAATTCTAATATTATTAATAAAAACAACATTAATAATAATAATAATAATAATAATGATAGTAATAATAATAATAATAATAAT
>JAEEGK010025720.1_pt1 | contig 12053 bp, 8 predicted proteins | sample 8958771 | NCBI WGS metagenome assembly JAEEGK01 (sample SAMN16246547, study PRJNA631951) | gut metagenome | biome: gut microbiome; feature: rumen; material: SC-attached | host: Bos | place: Iran: Karaj | collected 2018-10 | reverse complement strand
ATATCGTTCTTCTTGAGCGTCTCGTCGATATATGCCTGAACCTCTTCCTTATTCTGTACTCTGGGCATAAGATCCTTTACGATCTGTCCGTCGGGAGCAAGAACCATGAAGGTGATACCGTATATGGTCTCTATACAGGTTGTGAAGATGGAGAACTCTCCGCCTCCTACCACCTTAAATTTCACTTCGACACCTTCGGATCTTCCGATCCAGTGTCTCTGCATATCCTTTGTGGATTCGGGCCAGTCGATCTCATCAAGCCCCTCAAGGAGCTTCTCTGCAAATGCGGGCTGATCGATGACCCACTGCTTCATATTCTTTCTGACAACGGGATAGCCGCCGCGCTCCGATTTTCCGTCGATGACCTCATCGTTCGAAAGCACGGTTCCGAGCTCCTCGCACCAGTTCACGGGCATATCTATATGCTTTGCATATCCTGCAAGATAAAGCTGCTTGAATATCCACTGTGTCCACTTATAAAAGGAGGGATCCGATGTCGCTATGCATCTGTGCCAGTCATAGTCAAAGCCGAGTTCCTTCAGCTGCTTGGAGAAGGTCTTGATGTTCTCCTGGGTGAAGCCGTTCGGATGATTACCGGTGGTGACTGCATACTGCTCGGCAGGAAGGCCGAAAGAATCATATCCCATGGGATGGAGGACATTAAAGCCCTGCATTCTCTTCATTCTCGAAACTATGTCCGTAGCGGTATAGCCTTCGGGATGTCCCGCATGAAGGCCGACACCGGAAGGATAAGGGAACATATCCAGCGCATAAAACTTAGGCCGTGAAAAATCACGTACATCCGTCCTAAATGTGTCATGCTCCTCCCAATACTTTTGCCATTTTTTCTCAATGACTTCAGGATTATATTCTCGTGCCATAACTGTCTCCTTTGCACTATACTTATGGTTTATTACGGCATTGTATAACAATTCCCCGATATTTTCAAGAAAAAAGTAGAACTACCGGGGCATCCGAATATAACACCCCATTATTATATATCATTCAGTTTTAAGTGTTGCGGCATTGTCTCTATTGCAGGGTCAGATTCGTTCGGCAATCCAAAATGCCCACGATATTTATTCTTGTTATTTAGTAGATTTTTATAGTACACATGTTCCGCTGTCATCGGAAAATATGGAATTACCCGTTCCAGTTTCCACAGGGGATATCCTTTTTTGCGTGCTTCATCAATGTATCCTTTTTGAGTCCAATACGGTGACATTCCCGAATCATCCGAATCATCCTCATTATTGCTGAATATAGTTTCCCATAATTTAGGATCCCATCTGTCATAATCGGATGAATACAACTGTGCCCTTCTGCGGCGCGCCAGTAAGCTTAATCTGCGGTCAATACGACCGTCTCTTTGTTCAAATGACATAGTATTTTTCGGTAGACTGTAATGCATGATCCGATTACAATATCTATCGAGATCATATCCTTCTTGATTGGCAGATGTAGTACAAAGGATCATGGGCCAAAACGGAGAGTTAAAGGCATTATGACAGTTGCTGAAATGCTCTCTCGGAGTGATGGCTGTATCCGTTTCCCCTGTATCTGTAAAATCGGCATTAAACCGTTCGGCGTAGTGACATTTTATTACTAAAGGCTCCTGAAGATTAATGTATGTTTCCTTTGTGTATACATGTACCTGAGAGCATGCATTTTTCTTTTTCTCATTATCACAGCCGACTTTATCAATATCGTATATGCCATATTGTAATGCCCTGATAAGATGATCCGCATCTCCACCTGCAAACTTGTATTCTCTTAAAACGGCATTTAACCCACCTTCTATACAATAAACCAGCAAGCCTTCACTATTCTTGATCCCACAATGAACAATCGCCTGTCTTATACCTTCTTTCTTAAAATACTCATTAAACCCAACGCGAACCTGTTCTGCCTTATCGTCATCTTCAAATACTCTTAATGCACAAAAATACGGCGAACCTATAACATATTTGGCTATAAGCTTAAGATCTGCTTCCTCAGGCTTTTCAAACAAATCGTCTTGTTTGCGCTTAAGTATTTCTTCTACCTTTTCGCATAATCTCTCTACCGAATGTTTCTCTTCCGAAAATAACTCTTTACCTATTTCTTTCAGTGCTTCGGTATAGAGCAATGCCAATTCCTTAGTCCTGCCGGGTTTAACACATTTATTAACGTTTTCATCAATTATCGTGAGATCGATGTTTTCTTCTGCCGTAATATTAACATCATCAGATACATAGGAAGAGAAAATTCCGGATATTGCACGCGGCACCATTTTATATGCCGAAAAAATCATCAATTTGCTAAAATCGGTTGTTTTATACTTTCCTTCCAATGGATACTCGGGTATTGACGGCGGAACCCACAACAAATCCCTGCCTTTTTCTGCATTATAATATTCTATACATTTCAACCGAAGATTATTCCAATACTCCTTCGTTCGCTTTAGTTTTCCGGCACTATCAAATATAAAATATTCCTCAGGTAGTTGGTAAACCTCATTCGGTGAATACAAAGCATCGTAAAAATCCGATTTACCATTTTCCTTATAGACCTTTAAGGGAAAACTGTAAACTCCGGAACAAAGTCGCATGAATCGCTTTTCTCTTCCAAGATCAACCAGTTCACTCTCCCACAAAAAGCAGTCGGAGAAATCCTCTTTAGTGTAATCGTCAATGGTAGGAAGCGAAAGATATTTCTGATCCCCATCAGAAAGACGTTCATTTCGATAAATACACTTTTTCTTCAGTATTCCCGAGAACTCTTCCGAATTGATGGTTCCGTTTTTATACTTATCATATTCAGCGTTCAAATCAGGATTCAGCATATCCAGCAGGGCTTTAAAATTCCGTATCTTTCGACCTCCCTTATCGTTATCTTCATCATCTTCCATCTCAACATCCGAAGTAATGCAACCATTCAATTCCGGATAATAATTGTATGGTGTTGCGGAAAGAAAAAGAATCTTAATTGGATTTACAGAGTTAATTCGGTTAATATTGCCGATAAGCTTACAAAAATCAACAACTCTGTCATCATACCTGTGAAATTCATCAAATATGATCAGATCGGGGCTGTATTTTTTATTTTTCAACGTGATAATCTCAAACAACCTCCGTATTGGCGTTATGTCTTCGTTATCGTCCCACTTCTTCTTTTCGATCAGATTTTTTACTCCGTTCTCTTCATTTTCATCTATCAATTTGAGGTTACGAAGTTCCTCTGCATACTTGCTGAATTTTTCTTTGGGATTATTGGGATTCGATACAACATTCTTATAATACGGTCTTTCATAATTAAGGTTTTTGCTATCAACCGAACCTTTACCTTTAGAGGAACCTCCGCCGATAAGATTAGCTGAAAAACCGTAGATCTTCACCTTGCCTTCTTCCCTTATTCTATCCTCCTTTACCATCATGCCTAATCGGTCAGGTGTATTTTTATACTCCCAATCTGTGCCTTTTTTTAGTTTTTCATTAATTGTGTTTTCCAAGAGCATCAAATTTGAACCGAAATAAAAAACAACAAGAGATTTTTTTTGTTTTTTCAATTTGTCAATGATATCTCTGGCTATTATGGTCTTTCCCAGACCCGTTTCATCCGCTATCAGATATCGCATGTTATTGTCCTTAAAAGCCTCGATTGCGGCTTTTGATGCGTTTTCCTGGAATTTTGAAAGCGTAATAGACATATAATTTCTCCTATTTTTTCTCTTTTTTACTAAGAAAACACCTAAACAGCTTTTTCATATTTTCCAATTCATTCATTTTTTCTTCTTCAAGATCCAGTTCTTTCGCAAGATTGTATAAACTCATAAAATCATCTTTTATCTCTTTAATTGCTTTAGGCGTATTTACTTGCATCAAGGAATCCAGCCATCTTTCGTTAACCATACCTCTCCATATCTCATCTGAAGATCTGTTGATGCAGCTGTCAATGATCCCCTTATAAAAAAACTCTTGTTTCTCAGCGGAATTATTCTCATAGGTCAACCTTACACGAAGTAGTCCATTTGGTTTTTCGGCTTTACTCCCCCTAAAAATGTACGTGTCCTTCCCGCAACGATACTCTTGCCATTTACTCTCGTCCTTATTATCCTTTTCATGCATTCCAAGCGGTAATAATTCCAGCCTGTATCCTTCCTCAAGCTTTATTGATCTAATACTTATATTGGCTAATCGTTTTCCGTCCTTACTTCTTTCATCTTTTCCTTTAATCTCACAATTGTCCAGGATTTCACTTAATTGCTTACAAAGCTTATACTTATCGCATTTATTGTCTATTCCTTTTAGATACCTCATGCATTTACGTTCAAAAACCCACAAGAATTCGTCATCTGCCTTTATAAGATCATCCTTGATTCCCCTGATACGTACCATACATTCGATATTCTTTCCCTTCATTGCAGCTTCGCTGGAATTGCATGATCCAAGCCATACCGTCTCTTTTCCCGGGAAATAATATAATTTTGCGTGAGTATTTACCCCTTTATCTTCATTCTGATCAGTTGTTTTCCCCTGATCACATGAGTTCTCATCCATTTGGGTAGGATAATAAATATTGTGATACTCTTCAATCTGGTGCTTGTCGGTTTCGTAGTCCGGCGATAGTATATATAGTTCTTTTTTCCCAGATTTCCCAGATTTGTTTTCTTTTTCCCACTGATCAACCAATTCTTCGTCTTGCTGACCTTGGCCCAGATCAATTCCGGAGACTCTTATCAAGATGTCTTTCGGTTCCTTCCCCGGAGCTTTAAAAGAAAATGATTCCAATTCTTTTGCACGTTCTTTAAGCCTGTCACTCTTTTCTTTATCGGAAACCCTTTCAGCCAGCCATTTCACCAGCTCACAAAGATTGTGGTTCGGTTTGTCGTTTGGATCACTGTTATGTTCCCCTGTTAACTGCACGCCCACTTCGAAAGAGTGCAAACAAGTAAGATTTCTGCTTGAAACCAACAATTTATAAAAAACCTTTTTATTTTTGTTTTCATACCTACAAAGTATGATCTTTGGATGGAAAACGCCGTTTTCGGCTTTAACCGGGCAATGCATGGCCAACAAAGCAGTATACAGCCCGGCATAGTTGTCGGCCTTATCCAACTTGAAATCTGTTCTCTCTTTATCATAAAAGAAGTAGCATTTATTTATTACAGCGGTTACCTCTGAAAGTAACGCATTTTGTGTCCCGGAAAAGTTCTCATTAACACGTTTCATTTCCGCTTTTTTCATCATACACCCTAATATCTTTATCTGTTCGTCTATCTCAAATGACATTGTTGTACATATAAGCTCGGTAACTTCATATTCATCCTGGATATCAAATAATTGTTCATACGTAATGCTGATCATTTCGATTCCCCTACTTTAAGTTTGTCTATTTCTTTCAAAATATCTTCTATTTTTATCGGTTTCTTATCATGCTCATGAATAACCCCTTTTTCTTTTTTTCCTGCAGGACGTTGCAAATAAATGAAGTATGCTGTATTTACTCCTTCTATTAACTCTCCATTTTCAGATCTTTCAAATAAAAGATAATAATCTCCTTCATTAATATCGCAAGTATATCCGTTTTTACTAAGCGATTTTATTGATATCTTTATATCTTTATAATTGATCATACTCTCATCGGACTTATCTTGCTTAAAATCCTTAAATCTCTTGCAAAGGTCCTCTGCGATTTTTTTTGCTGAAAATCCTCTTATCATTTCACCTTTTTCCGTAATACTTACCTTCGGAGCCTCAAGAATACCAATAAAGTGCTCATTTGTCATAACAATGCCTCCGATACATCTCTCAAAATAAAAGAATTCTTATTAAAAAATAAGAATTCTCAATAAAATTATATTACATTATAATACCTAAATCAACTTATTGTTCTTCCTATTCTGCGAAAAGAAAGTCTATCCGTTACTGGTTCACACGCCCTCAGTCCCACATTCGTCATCGGCAGTATTACTTATCAATACCCGATCACCTTATCTATAAGACCGTAATCCAGTGCTTCCTCCGCAGTCATATAATGATCTCTTTCCGTGTCTCCCGCTATAACATCGTAGGGTTTTCCTGTGTCTGCGGCCAGGATCGTATTCAGCCTCTTACGTGTCTTTATTATGTTCTCCGCAACGATCTGGATCTCCGTTGCCTGTCCTCTGACTCCGCCGGACGGCTGATGGATCATGATCTCGGAATTCGGAAGGGCGAAGCGCTTGCCCTTCGTCCCTCCCGCAAGAAGTATCGTGCCCATGCTTGCAGAAAGCCCAACGCATATCGTTCTCACATCGGCTTTCACCAGCTTCATTGTGTCGTATATCGCAAGTCCCGCCGAGACCGAACCCCCGGGACTGTTGATGTAAAGGCTTATATCCTTGTTTGGATCAACGGAATCGAGATACAAAAGCTGCGCTACAACCAGGCCCGCCACTTCGTCTTCGATCTCTCCGTTCAGCATGATTATCCTGTCCTCAAGCAGTCTCGAGTAGATATCATACCCACGCTCTCCGTATGTTCCCTGTTTTACTACCATCGGTATCATCATTTCTTCTTCCTCCTTATCATGCTATAAATCCGATCCTTGCATCGGTTTTTCCGTTCGAAGCTTTCTCACTGTTTTCCATTTCCGAGATCGCCCCGATGATATCTTCCTTCTTAAGCGTTTTCAGCTCTTCTTCCGGAATCTCGTTTATCTTCCTGCCCTTTACGATACGGGATGCAGCCTTCTGAACAGCGTGCATTACGGTATTTCTGCACTCTCTGCCGTTTCCGAAGCCTTCGGTCAGGATCCTTTTTTCGAAGAAACGATTAAGACTTTCCGCAACAGCCTCGAACTCGTCTTCACCGATGACATAGCCTTCGTTCTTGATAATGCCGTTTGTAATGTTGACGCATTCCTTTGCACTGTAGCTTCTGAAGTTTACTACGGCTGCGATCCTCGACTTGATTCCCGGATTTGCTTCCAAAAACCTTTTCATCGCATTCGACTTTTCATCCGAATCATCCCCGCCGTATCCTGCCAATATGACCAGCTTGTTCTGTTTTTTGGAGGCGTTTTCTATCTCCACGCAAAGCTGCGCAAGGACTTCACGGGCATACAGACTGTCTTTCTGCTCTGCCAGCGCATAGGCTTCATCAATAAAGATCACGTCATTTTCCGCAAACAGCTGTGCCACACGATGCGCGGACTGTCCGAGGTACGGTGCCTGAAGCTGAGGGGCACATATGCTTATAAAACGTTTGTCTTGGAGAATCCCCTGATCTTCAAGTATCTCGGCCAGTGCCTCGGCTACGCTTGTCTTTCCGGTGCCCGGAGCTCCGGCAAATACCATAGTACAAGGCATCAGTCCCTTTTGATTATGTAATCTTCTCGCCTGCGCAAAAGTCATACTGTCCACAACATTATGAATCTTCTGCTTTATCTCCTCGCAGCCGATCAAGCTGTCGATTTTGTTCCATCCTTTTACGTTCACGGTATCAGCTTCGAGCTTTCCGATGAGCCTGAATAAATCTTTGCCCACCTTGCCGGATTTTGTCCGTTCTGATACACGGTGTACAAGTTTGTCGATCATGTATGCCCTGTTATCTTTTTTGACCTCCATGACTCTGCTGATAAATGCCGTTTTGTTAAAGCCTTTTTCGAACTTGACATCGTAGAACAAGGCTATGTCATCCAAAAGCTTTAATAAATACCGTTTGTTGACATCATCACGTTCATCAAGTGTGATAACTCCCGCATCCATTGCCAATACCAGCTCCAACTCTCCATCTGTTACGACCTGATAGTCCGTTCCGTCCGGATCGCCTAAGCCGTCGCCCAATAAAAAGTCCGAGTCAGCGAACTGACAGTCTCCGAAAAGGCAGATATAGATCCTCCTGTTTTCCGAAAAGCTGCCAAGTAAATGTACAGGAAAGGAATCAAAGAAATAGGACTGGCCTATTATGATCACGGGCTCCCTTTTCTGGAAATCGTAGTACCTTTTGATCCGCCTCTCATTGATGGCAGTCTGAACCTGATTATTCATGCCTGACAGGCCCCCGACAAACGGATTATCGCGGATACGGGAAATAAGCTCTCCCGCGGGGATCACAGGTATAAGATTCGGGCAGTCAAGTGGCTGGTCCGAATATGCCTCTTCCCTATCTACATATTTGTCGTATCCTATGCCGTCCTTGGCATTGTGTATAGGAGCCAGATATTCAACGGCTTTCAGAGCGTTTTCCTTGCTTTTGGCACGTATCAGCGTTACCCTTGAATCGAGATCGTACACCTCTGCTTCAGTCAAAGGTTTGAATGGTTCCGCCGAATTACTGACATCGTTGTACAGCGTTCTGCTGTTGAGTTGATCCGGTATCCATAAATATTGCCGGTCTTCCATGAAATTACTGTCCGTGCTGCTTGTTACGGCGGTCTCGATAATATCGGCTACCGGAACCTCGATCCTTCTGTTTACCGTTGCATTTGTTTTTCTCATCTGTATACCTCCATGATATCTTCAACCGCGGCCTTGGGAATAAGTTCTGCGAGTTCTCTCTTATCGACCTCGAAGAAATTGGCTGCCCTTTTAAGCACAATATCACGGTATAAGCCATTCAGATCCCCTACGGCTTCGACCGCTATTTCAAAGCACTCCTCGTAACTCGGCTTAAAGGTCTGTTTCCCGTTCTCTGCTCCGTTTTCGTTGCTCATTGTTATCGCTATAAGAGTCGCAAGATAGACTTCTCCGGCAACCCTCCCGTCACCCTTGTAGCTGTCCAGCACCTCCTTCGGTACCCTTTCGATCTCCGCCGGCAGTCTTGACTTTAGTTCATTGCGGAAAACCGCCCTGTTCGGATATAATACCGGATTGTCCAGCATCATCCTGAGTTTCGCCGCTTCATAAGCGGTATCGATCTCTTCTTTCATCATGTTCTACCTCCTGATGTTTTTCTTTGGTGGCCCCGTTGCCCGGAACAATAAAAGGGGGCTATGTGGTACATATCTCGTACCATATAGCCCCCATGGCTTTAACCGTGCCCAATTGCACGGCCATATCCGGTTTTTGTTTCCGACAGGTTCTTTCCGATGCCTAACCTCTGTCAGACACCTCGATCAGCTTCTTTCTTACGGCAAGCACCTTCAGTCCTCCGTTTGCCGCGCGCCTCAGCTCGACATCCTGTCCGCTGCAGATCTCCTCGAGGATGATATCCAATTTACCCAAAAGTGCTTCTCTCATCTGTTCTGCTTCTTTTCTCATGATCTACCTCCTGTTTCAGGCATTACATAAGAGTTATAAGTGCTGCCGGCTTTGTCACTCGGAACTCTCTTTGACGAAACGGATAATACCACAAAAAAGCTGCGCATGCAAGAGGCAAAATCGCTGAAATCCAGTCGTTTAGCGGCTTTCAGAAATTGTATATACAAATAACGCGCCTCGATTTTTTCCGACGTCTGTCGGAGCTTTTACAACGTGTCACTTATCTTTTTTCCGTACCCCGTGCGAAAAAATAATATTTAGAATATTAAATCTTATCATGTATTTTTGTCAGACATTTCATTTTTGTTGTACTTTCTTTGATAAATTACATCATGTATAACTATCGGCTAAGGAAGGAGATCCTATCATATGAAGAAATTTAACAGTCTCAGGGTAAAACTTACCGCATTCTTCCTTATTCCCGTCATATTTATTATGATCGTGGGCTATACCGCATACAGCATAGCTTCACAGGGAATGCAGAAGACCTACGAATCCAACGCAATGACAACGCTGGAACAGGTTGCCCAGTACTATGAGCTGACATTTGAAGTCGTTGAAAGCAAGGCCGAACAGCTCGCAAGTCTGTCTGAGCTCAAAAACCTTTACGGAGGAGCATATACAGACGCCGACGAACTGAGAAGCGCCCTTTCCAATGTTAAGAGAAGCGCCAAGAACCTGGCAGAGTCGGACAGGATCGTCGGAGACCTCTCCGTACTGTCCTTCAAGCAGACCTCATTCTCCGTTGCGAACGGAAACTATCTGATGGTTGATTATATCGGTTCTTCCACTGCCGCCGAATTTGAGAAGACCGCGGACTACAGCCTCATAAAGGCAGCCTCCGGTGAATCCGCATGGATCGGCGTCAGATCGTTCATAGATTCCTATGAATTATCAAAGGGCATAAGCAGCGATCCCTACTGTGCCGTATATATCAAGCCTTTTTACAGTTCTCTCGGCGACAAGCTCGGATATATCTCAGTCGATATAAAGCTCGACATATCCACCGATGTGCTCGGCCGTATCAACCTCGGCGAAGGCAGCGTCTTTGCATTTATCACACCCGATGAGGTTGAGACCACAACCGCGGGAAAGAGCGATGATGACAAGACCTATTTCGCATTTACAACATTTTATGACGACTTAAAGGCATCAAGCGCCTCCTCGGGTTACGAATGGATGATAGACGAGGCAGACGGGCTTGAATACCTTTATACATATGCAAAGATCGGAAACTCCGGGTCGGTAATATGCAGCCGCATCCCCAAGAGCGTCATCAATGCAAGCGTAAGCAACATCAGACTTGCATCCGTCATTGCCGTCATACTTGCTGCCGTTGTTTCGTCCTTAGTCGGCGTCATAGTTTCCAGCAGGCTCGGAAATGCCGTAAAGGGCATATCCAAGGGCTTCGAGCAGGCTGCCCACGGAGATCTTACGGTTACGATCAAAACCACGCGGAACGATGAGATCGGAATCCTCTCCGCTGCCGCCAACAAGATGATAGAAAACACCAAGCGTCTCCTTTCAAAGGTTTCCGCTACCGCCGATTCCTTAAAGGCTTCATCCGACAATATCGGCGTTGCCTCCGAGGAACTTGTTGCGGCGTCCACAAATATCACGACATCCGTTAACGAGATCCGTAAGGGTCTCGACCAGGAAGCATCGGATGCGGGTGACTGTCTTGCCGCTGCCGACAGGCTCACCGAAAAGATCGGGGTCGTAAGAGAAAATGTCAAGGGCATCGATGCAATGGCAACAGATGCGGACGATTCCGTAAAAAGCGGTATCGGCGCCGTTGAAAACCTCAAAGTCAAGGCCAACGAGACCAGCGATGTTACAAGAGGCGTCATCGTTGACATAGAAGAACTTGCCCGCGAGACCTCGTCCATCGGAAACATCATAGCCACGATCGACGATATCGCAAGCCAGACCAACCTCCTCTCCCTTAACGCTTCAATCGAAGCCGCAAGAGCCGGAGAAGCAGGCCGCGGATTTGCAGTTGTTGCCGAAGAGATCAGAAAGCTTGCCGAGCAGAGTGCTGTTGCGGCAGGAGAGATCGGAAACATCATCACATCGGTTACATCCAAGACCACAAAGACCGCATCTGCCGCAAAGCAGGCCGAAGAGATCGTTAAACAGCAGGAAGAAGCTGTTGCCACAACGCTCGAAGAATTCAACGTTATCGGTGAAAACGTCGATACGATCGCAAACCATCTGAAAGACATAGGACTTCAGGTCGAAGAGATGGAAAAGGCCAAAGTGCATACACTTACTGCAGTTGAAGGAATCTCCGCAGTCTCCGAAGAGACCGCCGTTGCTTCAACGGAAGTTGAAAATACCGCTCTGGCAGCTCAGAATGCCGCAAAGAACCTTAACGATGTCATCAAGGATCTCAGAAATGCAGCAGATTCCCTTACGACAGAACTTAAGGGATTCAAGTTATGACAAGGATAAGGAGGATCATGCTCATGAAGAAAAAACTATTGGCTCTGCTTATGGCAGGAGTTATGGTTTTATCACTGTCAGCCTGCGGGAACAGTAATATAAAGATCAACAAGAGGACAAGGACCTCAACCAGAACAAAGATCGAACAGACCGGCACTGCGACGACCAAGACCGAGACCGCAGCCGCAACACCCACACCGGTTGCAATATCTCTGGACAAGCTCACATATTCCGAAGCTCCCGAGCTTACGGCCAAGGTGAAGGCAGGCACGCTTCCCGCCGTTGAGAACAGAATTCCCGATAAAGACAATGTATTTATCGCAAGGACCGATGCCGCGGGAAATCCGCTTGAGATCGGTGTTTACGGCGGAAACTACTGTATGCC
>JAEEGK010025719.1_pt1 | contig 12053 bp, 5 predicted proteins | sample 8958771 | NCBI WGS metagenome assembly JAEEGK01 (sample SAMN16246547, study PRJNA631951) | gut metagenome | biome: gut microbiome; feature: rumen; material: SC-attached | host: Bos | place: Iran: Karaj | collected 2018-10 | reverse complement strand
CCAATCCCCAAGTTGTCATTTATTTTTTAAAAAAAATCAATAAAGAAAAAATATATAAAATTTAATTATATATTATTCATTATTTTAAATTTAATGTTATAATATTCGAATGTCTTTCTAAAATATAAAAAAAATCGAACAGTTTCAATAAAATTTAAACATAATTTTATCAATATTAAATTATTTAATTTATAATTTCTTACTTCATTTCAAGAAAATGTAAAATACACATAAATTATTCTAATCATTATAGAGTCTATTTAAACAATAACTTTTTTGATACATCAAAATAATTAATAATAACAAATTAAAATATAAAAAAAACAATCATTTCTATTTGTATTTTGATTCATTTCTTAGGTAAATATAACATAATAAAAAAAAAATATCTAATTTTATTCTTCCAATATAAATCTATAAGTTAAATTAGAAAATAAAAAATATTTTTATGATATCTCTAAAAATATAAAAATAATGAAATTTCAACTTATGAAAATATAAATATATTTTAAAAAAACAGAATACATTTCAAAAAATATAATCTTATAAAAGAAAATTAGAATTAAAAAAGCAATTCCTAGAAAATAAATATTTAATTTATATTATGAACTAAAATCCAATCAATAAAAATTACAAAAATAAATGAATTTTTATCAAATTTAGAAGAAAAAAAAGATAATATAAGTATAAATATATGATTAATATTATAAATTAAATGAAAAATAATAAAAATAAAAAGAAATAGGAATATTATTAATATATGAAAATCAAAGAAATCAAATATTAAATATAATGATATCATTACATATTTTAAATTCATTATAAAAAATATGATACTAATAATACTCTATAATTAAGCAATTTGGTGGTAAAATTAGTAATTAGAATCATATTAATCTTAAAATATTTGAAATTAAAAGAAATATATAAAGATTATAGCATCCATCAAATTAATCATTTATAATAAAGACTAAGCTCTTCAAGAAAACTTGTTAGAATTGTGACCAATTCTATAATGTTGTTAATGAAATAAATGATTCTTTTGAATAAATTATGACATTTTTATAAATGTAAAAGTACTTTAAATTCTTTGATGAACTTAAAAAAAGTGAAAAGGAATTAATAAATTACAATTTAAATCAAAAAATATTTAAAAAAAAAAAAAATTTTTTTAAATATATTATAAAAATATTAAATGATAAAATTTATTAGGCTTACAATATACATATTTATTACTGCAATAAAGTAATAAAAAGCCTTGAAAATTTTTTTAATAAGTATTATCATTATTAATAAAATTATTATATACTTTATAACTTTATTAAATATATCCTTATTATTATCATTATTAATAATATAAAATCAAATAAGCAGTTAAATAACAATTAAAAAAAAATCATAAAATTTCTAAAACAAAATATTTTTCCAATATTTTTTGATTTTAATGCAGTAATTATCATAATCTTCTTCATTGATATACATATTAAAATCAATAATATTCATAAATTCTAATTCCATATTTAATAATTCATCAGTTGGAATTCCACTAACTTTAGAATAATCATTATTTGAAATAAAAAAATCATCATTATAATATTTATGTGTTTCCATGATACAAATAAATATAACTTTATGTAAGTTATTCTCACATAAAAAAAATTTCTTAGCTAATAATTTATCTAAAGCCATCATTGATAAAATTAATATCTCTTCATTAATATCAAGTAATTCAATGCATCTTATAATAAAATTTTCAATATCTAATTTTTCAATTATTGAATTATTTTCATTATTTTCACTATCGGAATCAGTATCAATATTATTTTGTTTATTTATATCAAATATAGAAGAAGGACATTTAATTTTTGAAAAATGAGCTAAAATAGTTTGAATTATTTTTAAATAAATATTTAAAATAGAGGATATTGACATTGATGATTTTTGTTGAAGTGTATTTATTGATATTGGAAAATTTGAATTAGATGAAATAATAGTATTACTCATTTTAAATAAAAAAAAAATTTAATCTGAGCCTTTTTATACCTTTTTGATTGGAAAAAGTTAAAAGAATAATAAGACGAATTTTTTCTTGATTTCTTAAGGTAATAATCATGTTTATCATTTTTTTTTTGTTTTATTTTTTTTTTGAGATTTTTTGAATTTTTTTTTCTTTTTTGATTTTTTGAAGAAATTGAGTTTGTCATTTTTTGAAATTCAATGAATCTAACTACTTTTTTCTTGTTTCTGGCTTTTTATAAATAAAAAAAATTCATTTAAAAAGGAGTTTAAAGTATTATACTATTAAATATTAAGATTCTTTAAAAACAAATTTTTTGATATTAATTGTTGAGGATCCATCAGAGTGAGTAAATATTTTTTAAATTTTTTTAAATTTATCCTAAAAAAAAATATATTAAAGTTAATTTTTTTTTGAAAAATATATATTTCGCTTCAGATATAATTAAAAATAAATAAAAAATATTTAAAAAAAAATTAAATTACTCCTATTAAAATATTTATAAAATGGACAAAGAAAAAAAACTAAAAAAATTAAAAAATAAAAAAAAAGATATTATAACTTTAGGATCTTCTTCAATTAATATTAACAAAAATAATAAATTAGAAAAAATTTTAACTCAACCTCTTTCATCGAAATTACCAAATAATAAAAATATAATATATGATAAATTTATATTTGAACAAAGTAGAGAAAATATAATTTTAATTTCTAAAATAATATTTCAAATTGAAATTTTATTTTCATATACTAATAAAATAGACGTTAAAGTATGTAATTTAATATCTCCTTTAATTTCAAAAACTCATTTTGAGAATATAAGAGAAGAAAGAGATGCAAGAAATATTTGTTCAAATTTTTTATGTTCTAATAAAATAGAAAGAAATAGAAATTTTTCTTTAAATTATAATCCAAAAAAAAAAGTTTTTGATGAAGATTGTAATTTCAATTATTTTTGCTCTGAAAAATGTTATGATGAATATAATAAATTTTTATCTTTAAGTATTTCAAACTATAATTATTTATTATTATTTACTTTAGATTCAATTTATCTTTTTTCAATTTTACACGAATATTTTGAAGAAAATATTTATTTAAAAAAAATAGGAGAAATTGCAGATGAAATGATTCATTCTTTTAAAAAAAACAATATTAAAGATATAAATGATATTAATGATTATTTAGATTTAGAAAGAATTAAATATTCTAAAATATTAATTGATAATTTCGATGAATTATATGAAGAAGTTAAAAAAGAAATTAATATTTAAAATTCAATTTAAAAATTAATTAAAAATAAAAAAAATAAAATTTATTTTTTTAATTGAAAAATAGCAAAAAATATGGGAAATGAGTTAAAAAGAGAAATTAAAGAACAAACAAAAACAAATGAAAAATTAAATGAATATATAAAAAATTCAGATGTGAAAAGGTTTGAAAATAAAAAAAAAGAGTTGGAAGAAAAAGTAAAAATTTTGAAGGATAAGAAATTAAAAATAAACGATGAATGGAAAGAAAACGAAACAAAGAAAAATAATTTAGATAAAGAATTGAGAGATTTGAGAGAAGAAAAAAAAAAAGAACTTGAGGAACAAAAAAAGATATTATCTGAACAAAAAGATTTATTAAATAAATTAGAAAAAAAAAATGTTGAAGAGCAAGTAAAAAAACAAGAAACAAGTTTAAAAAGAGAAATAATAGAATTGAATAGACAAAAAGAAAATCTTAAAGACAATATAGAAAAAAAAAGAAGAGAAAATAATAACAATACTTAATTTTATTAAAATAAAACATTTTTTAATTTTTTTTTCTCATATTCTTTCTCACTTCTCTTAACTCAATAATTTCTTCATTAAGTTTATTTATATCATCATATAATTGTTGTATTTTCAGCTGATATTCTTTTTCTATTTTTTCATTCTTTTCATTTTGTTCCTTAACCTTTTTTGTTTCTTCTTCCACTTCTTTTTTTTTTTTATCTATAAGTTCTTTATACTCATTTTTTACTTTTTCTTTTTCATTTTCTCCATTATTAATCTTTGTTTTAAATCTTTCATTTTCTTGTGTTAATCTTTCTATATCTTGTTCTAATATTTCTATATCATCTTCTAATGTTTTTATTTCATGTTTTAAATTTTCAAAATCCTCTGAATTTGTAAATTTTTTAAGCTCATCTATTTTAGTTAATAAATCTTTTTCTATATTCCTTAATTCTTTTAATTGTTGTTTTAATTCTTCTTCATTTTGACTTTCTGTGTGAGAAACTAAATTTCTTTGTTGTTGATTATATATTTCTATTTCTTTAGGTTGATAAGTTCTAGGCTCATATGTTTCAAACCTCCTTTCAATGTTTCTATTAAAAGATATAATTTCTTTTTTCAATAAAAAATAATAATTTAATCCTCCTATTGCAATATCAATTATATAAAATATAATTAAACATATGTTTATTTTACAATGCCATTTAGTTGAATTATATTCTTCTTTAATTATATCATTATATTTTCTAATATTACTTGAAATTGTATGATAATAAGAAACAGAAACAATAACTAAAATTAAATTAATGAATAAAAGAACATGAACAAAAGAATATATAATAAATCCATATAAACCATAATCATAGGATATAAATTCAAAATTGAAGAATAAAATTATTAGATATATAAAAGTAAATATAAATAAAACAATATTCTTATCTCTTGAGAAATTTCTTATTTTTAAAATATGACTAATTGAACCATTTGGATTTTTTCCAACATAAGTTTCTTTATATAATTTAATTTTAGTATCTCCATCATAACTTTGAGGATTAAGTTTTAAATTAGTATTTTTACTAATAAAATCAGATAATTTCATTTCATCAATTTGTTCATATATTTCATCTTTTTCATTATTATTATAAATTAAATTTTTAGCATCTAAATTACATTTACCATCAATAAGAGTACAAATAGAATTATCTGTATTTAATTTAAAAGAAGGAATTTCATGAGATATTTTAAAATCTGTTAATATTTTACCATCTGTTTTTTTATTAGTATAATAAATATAATAATCACCAAAATTAACTTTAGTATAATCTGTTAAAGATGAATCTTCATATGATTTTATTTGAATATCATTTATTGGGCAATCATTATCAGATCTCATTTCATTTTTTTTACTATCATAACCACATAATTTGGAACCTTTTTTAAGAAAATCAGTATATTTTTTATTATTTTCATCTAATGTTATTTTTAAATTATTTCTCCAATAATATAATTTTTCTTCTTTTTTAGAATCCCCATAGCCTTTGTTTTTTGTGCCTTTAAATGTGTTAAATATAAATTCATCTCCTTCTCCTATTTTATATATTGGCTTTTTTTTCCAATTTTTTTCTAATCCTTTAAAGTAAGGATCATTATATTCACCTTCACTAAGTAAAACCAGAATTAATATTATTATTATTATTGTGAATAAGAAATTAAAAATTATAATAAGATTCTTTTTATTTTTAAAAAATCTTATTATTCCATATCTTTTTGGAACAAAAGTTAATCTATGAGTATAATAATAATAAAACCAATAAATCACTAATAACATTAATAGAATATCAAACAATATTATAAATAAATTTAATGTTTCAAAATCACTAAACTTTTTATATTCTTCATATAAAAGAGTATCAATAAATTTGAAAATATAATTTTTAAATAAATTATGCATTCTAATTATATGTGAACATAAACTTATATTTATAATAATACACACCACTATAAATAAGGAAAAACCATATAAAAATTTTTCAAATTTTTTTTCTTCTTCATCAAAGAAATAGAAATTGAAGCCTAATAATATAATAAAAATAAAATGTATAATTACTAAATAGACATTTTTCCCTTTACTATAATTTTTAATATTTATAATAGAATTTAACAAGTTTTTTGTTTTACTTATATTTTCAATAAAATTCCTATTCAATCCTTTATAAGTCCTAGCAAATAAATAAACTTTTTTATTTTCATAAACACCTTCATTAATTTTAATATCATTTTCAGAGAATAAATGTTTTAAATCAGTTTCATCAATTTTAAGATAATCATCCATATTTTCATCATTTCCTTTGCAATTTTTTTTATCAACATTAAGACAATCTGTCTCAAAGTGTTGACAAATATCATTATCATAATTAGCATCTGTACAAGGAGATTCTCTTGTTGAAATTTTAAAATCTACTAATATTTGTCCATTAAAATATTCATTTGAATAATGTAAATAATTATTTTTATCTAAAGGAATATTTTTACAATTTGGAATATTTGTTTCAGTAGGTGATTGATTGATAGAAATATAATTAATTGGGCAGTCTTCATTGTCTGGAAAATAAAGACCATTTCCTTTACTATCAACTCCACATTTTTTTGTATTTTCTTTTTGATTTTTAAAGATATAAGGATAGTTAAATTTATTATCTTTTCTTTCATATTCAAAATAATTTTCCCTAAATTTAGTGAAATAAACTTCTGTGTTATTTAGACTATATGTCTTATCTTTTATTCCATTGAATGAACCTAATGGGACTGAATTTTTATCTGTTGATTTAATATTATAGATTGGAGGTTTTTTCCAATTTTCTCTAATATCTTTTATATAACCATCACTAAAGTCTTTTTTTTTTAATAATTCTATACATAAAATTAATGGTATTAATGAAAAAAGAAGGAAAGTTCCTATAAAAAAATATATTTCAGGTTTTCTTCTTAATTTTATTATTTGATCTAATGTTGGAATATTGCATTTGAATTTTTTAATTAATTTATAATCATCTTCTTCTAAATATTTCCACAATAAATATAAAAATATTAGAAAACTACACATATAAAAATTCATATTAAATACTTCTATTACTACTTCCCATCTAAATTTATAATAATCACTTAATTCATTTGCAAATTTCTTTAATATATTTTTTTTATTTTTATTATATAAACCAATTGAATATGCAGAAAAAAAAAAGCATAAAAAAGAAAAAATACAAATTATTAAACAAATTGCTGAAACAATAGTTTTTTTATAATTTTTAACAAAATGTATGAAACCTATTCCTAAAAAAATAAAAAGAAACATTGAAAAAAATAAAAATACATTTTTAACTTTTGGAATTTTTTTAATATTATAAAGCTCTCCACTTTGTTTGAATTTTTTTGTTGAATTACTGTGACCAATATAAGTTTCATAATATAAATAAACTTCACTGGTGGTATCATAAAAATAATTATTTTTATTTAGATTATTATATTTAATTAAATTAGTAAAAGAATCACTATCAATATGTTCAATATTTATTCCATTTTTGGTTTTATAAGCATCGCAAACATAATCTTTTTGTTTTAAATTACATTTTTCTAGGAAAAATTTACATAATTCATTATTTTTCTTTTTATTAAGACAAGGACCTTTAATATCACTTACTTTAAAATCTACTAAAATGAATCCATCTACACTTTCATTAGTATAATGTAAATATTTATTCCCAATTTGAACGTAATCCTTTTCTTTATATTTAGCATCAGGAGGATCAGTAGAATCAGTTAATTTAACTTCATTAATTGGACAATCTTCCCCTTTTAAAAAATATAATGGATTTCCTTCACTATCTAAACCACATGGGTTCTTTTTTACTTTTTCTTTTTCTTTTTCTTTATTTTGAATTATTTTATTATAATAATAATTTCCTGGTTTTCTTGTAAAAATAAAATATCCTCCTTTCCAATTATATATATCTATACTTTTTTCATTTTTGAAATTTTTAAATGTTCCTATTTTATTGTCATTATTTTCTGTTTGTGAAAATTCTATTTTTGTTATTGGAGTTTTTTTCCAATTTTCAGTTATATAATCAACATACCCTTCTGAAAATAAATTATGAGATAATAATAATGAAGGAAATAATATAATTAAAAAAAATATCAATATGACTGATATTTTTTTTACTGGTTCATATTCACTTATAAAATATTTTATTTTATATAAATTTGTATATGTGAAACATGATTTATTTTTTTTAACTGCTATTATTGACATAATTATTCCTAAAATTAACAATATGATAGAACAAATTAAAAATATAATATCATATTTTAAAAAAGTTGGAAAACTATTATAATTGTGTCTAATATCTAATTCAGTATTTTTTAATATTTTAGTTCTAACTTCTTCAACATAATTAATAGAAAGAATAATTAAAATAAAAGTAATAAAAGAAGAGAGAGCCAAACCAAAACTAAAATAAAAAGTTAAATAATCCTTTTCAATATGAATATAATAATATACCATAAAAACAATAAAAATAAAAATAAGAATATAGTATAATAAAGAATAAATATGAGTTCCAAAAATAAGACTATGAACATTAAAAATATGATTTCCTAAATTTTTATCTTCTTTAATTCCAGCATAAGTTCTCTTAAATAAATGGGTGTTGTCGGTATCATCATCAATTTTTTTATAACCATATGAATCACCTTCATAGCCATTATAATTATTATCATATTTACATACACTTTTATTATATTTTTCATAACAAATACTATTATAAGTATTAGTATCTCCAATTGGGTATTCTAAAGCTGAAATTTGTAAATGAACTAATATTTCTCCATCAATATAATCATTTGTATAATGCATATAAGTATCTGAATTAATTTTTTTTGATGTAAATCTTATTAACTTCGAATCACTTAATGTTGGAGGATTTTCATTATTATTAAATTCTATATAATTTATTGGACAATGTTCATTCTCAGGAAAATATAAAGAATTTCCATAACTATCTTTCCCACATTGTTTATAACCTTCTTTTTTGGATTTTTTAATATATGGATAAGTATATTTTTTATCCATTCTTGTTACATAAAAATGTTTACCTTTCCAAATTGATAATATTTCTTCCGTACCATTCTTTATAACTATTTTTCCTAGATTATATGGTTTTAAATTATTAAAATATGATGCTTTTTCTTTTTCTTTTAAAGTACTTTTTTCTGATATTTCAATTTCTGTAATTGGACTCATTTTATAATTTAATTTTAAATCTTTAAAAAGACTATCATTGAATGGATTTTTATGAATATTTATTGCAATTAAAATAATCGGAATTATTACTATTGCAGCTATCACTATAGCTGCAATAGTATAAACATAATATATTAAAAATTCTTCTTCTAATTTATCTAAAATATAACGTCTATTTACTATAATTCTTGGTGTATTTATTTGATTTTCATTTGTATTTGTATTTATTTCATTTACATCATTGTTTAATCTTTCTCTTTGATTTGCTTCTGAATTGTTTTTAGAAGGAATTCTTTCGATTGCATCATCTGAAATATGATTTATATTATTATTTTCATTATTATTATTTTGATTAATATTATTATTATTTTCATTACCGCCAATATTCAATTGCTCTTCTGATATTTCTATTTGAATTTTTTTATCTTTATCTTCTAAGTAATCTTTAATTTTTTTAGAAACATAAATTCCAAATAAAAGCATAAATAAAAGGCAAAAAACTAAATTTGTTACTTCAAGTCCAAATGCAGATTTATTCATCAATAAATCTGTCATTTCTACTTTTTTTAATATTCCATCATATTTATTTTTCAAATAAATTCCAAAAGAATATAAAGTAATTAGTAAAGTCATAGGGAATAGAAAATAAGTCATTGGAAAAGCTTCTAAAATTTCAGTGATTAAATGAGTTTGATAATAAATTTTTTTTATATGATATACATAAGGAAATAAAAATAATATAGAAATTAAGGCAACTACATTTTTTGCCGTTTCATATTTTGATATTTTTAAAACATTTTCAAAATCACTTGGAATTTCTTTATTGTTTTGAATTCCAATATATAATTCAACTGAAATCATATCTTCATTTAAAATGTATTCATCCTCAAGTAAATCTAAGATTAAAACTCCTTCTTCTTCTTCTTCTATTGCTGAATTTGAATATATTAAATACTTATCATTGTTTAATTTGATACAATTTGTTTCTTCATAATTATCACTTATATATATATAATTAATTGGACAAGGTTCATATTTTGGAAAATAAATAAGATTTCCCATGATGTCTCTTCCACATTCCTTTCCTTCTTCCTCGAAATTTTCACTTCTTTTCATTAAATATGGATAATTGAATTTTTTATCCATTCTTTTTAAATACAGTTTTTTTCCATAAAAAGTAATTTCTTCAAGATGATTTCCATTATCTTCTTCTAGTATATCTAATATCGGTTTTTTTTTCCAATTTTTTATTGTTGATAAAAAAGGTTCTGAATTATATGGCTTTAAACCTAATATAGCTATTTGGAAAATAAAAAGTAAAAATCCAATAATTATCCATATTGGAATGATGTTAACCTTTTTATGAATTTCAAATTCCATTTGTTTTTTATTTAATTAATAAAAAAAGGACTATTTTATATAATATTAATTAAGTTGATTTTTTTTCACTTTTTCAAAAGAGATTTTTTAATTCATATTCTTATTATTTTTTAAAATAAAAAAAAAATAAATTTATAGTTAAAAAATATCATTGAATAAAAAAAAATATTTTTTTTAAATATTAACATATTTAATAGATTTGCCTTTATTTTTCCTAATCATATATTAATCTATAGAAAAGTTAAATTAAAACATTTTAAAATTTTTTACAAAAAAATTATTCTTAGTCGAGTTCACAGATAAGGAGAAATAATACCATTAAATTAAAAAAAAATAACTAAAGTTCATTTTATTATATTGCACTTCAACACAAAAAATTTTGAAATATCTTCAAAAAAAATTATTTGTTTATTAATAGATTGAAAATTGGAGAATTAAACAACAATATCAATGAAGATTTAATTTTAAAGTAATGTTAATGTTAAAAATTTTAAACTTCATACTTAGTAAAATAAAAAAAAGAAAAATTGAAGAAAAAAAAAAAAATAAAAAAATATAATGAGGAAAAAAAAGAAAGTAAAAGATTTTTTATGATATTAAAATATAAATGATTTGAATAAAATTAATCAAATTAAAAAAAAATCTTATTTCAAAAACAAATGAAAACAAACAATTTAATATTTTTAAAAAATATCTAAATTATATATTTATCTTTATCTTTTTGATTAAAAAAAAACAAACATTAATTTTTTTAAATAAAAAAATCAATTGTTGAAAAAAAAATTTAATGAAAAATTTATTCTTTTAAGAAAGAAAAGAAGAATGTCAAAAAAAAAAGAACCAATTTTAATGGGGAATTAATTTTAGATTTTTATCTCTAAAATATAAAGAAAAAGAAATAGAGTTAAATAGTATTGAAAAATAATGTGATATAAAAAAATTGTAATAAAATAAAAAATGAAATTTAATTTAAATCAACAAAATACTAAATGAACTTTCATTAAATTTATAAATGGAATTCAAAACTTAATCTAAATAAAGATGATTATAAACAATTTCATTAATTTATGACAATTACTTGAATTTTAATTTAATGTGTAATTATTATTTAGAAACGTAGCTCTTTTATTCACCCTTATTAAAATGTTTCTTTGTAATCTAAATTCTTTGATTTTTACATCTGAGAAAAAACAGACTAATATATTTATTTCTTGTTTTCCAAATGATTATTTTTCAAATTATTGGTGAAAACAATTTCAATAAACTTTGTCTATATGTTATAAATCTTTTTGATTTTAATTGAAGAATTTTCTGTTTTTGTATGTTGATAATATTTTAAAGAGAATCAAAATAATATATTTAAAGATTGAATTGTAGAAGAATTATTAAATAAAATGGGAAAAGATTCTAATATTAAAATTTGAATTTTTAATATAAGAAAAAAGCTCATTATTTTAAATTCTTTTAAACATTATTTAATTTATATATTATTCAAAATTATAATTTTAATATAAATCATTTTTAGAACAAATTTTAAATCTTGGAAAACTTGAAAGGTAATATTTATTAAATTTATTAGTCATTTTTCCCTTTTATT
>JAEEGK010025718.1_pt1 | contig 12054 bp, 15 predicted proteins | sample 8958771 | NCBI WGS metagenome assembly JAEEGK01 (sample SAMN16246547, study PRJNA631951) | gut metagenome | biome: gut microbiome; feature: rumen; material: SC-attached | host: Bos | place: Iran: Karaj | collected 2018-10 | reverse complement strand
ACCGTCCGGAGGGCTGCATCATCGATGGATTCCCGCGCACCGTCTCGCAGGCGCAGACGTTGGAGTTCCTCTTCGGGAAGTTGAAGCGCAAGATCGACTGTGTGGTGGCCATCGATGTGCCGCGTGACGAGTTGGTGAAGCGCATCCACGAGCGTGCCGCCATCAGCGGCCGTGCCGACGATACCGAGGAGGTCATCCGTCACCGCATCGAGCTCTACGACCAGCAGACCACCCCCGTCCTCGACTACTACCGAGTCTCGGGATTGTTGGTGACAGTCGATGGCAGCGGCGAGATAGCCGAAACCAACGGCCGCATCTGCCAGACGCTGGATTTGGTGATGAACCTGAAAGCCAAACACTAAAGAGTACAACCCGCCACCACCAGGCAAACATATATCATCGCATGAAAGAATAATAATTTTAGCCTACTTGTGGAGTAAAGGATTGACATGTTAAATGGTTTGAGATTCTGAATTATTCCTATTCTTCCTAATCACAATCGAGGCATCTTTCTGTTTGGGCACACAATAGGAAGAATAAAGTTCCTCGTTTTCTTCTTTAAATGTTTTCCTATCAAACTGTAAGATTGTTTTGAGAGGATAGTAGTTGACGCTGTATTTCGTGGATGTATATTTATCTAAATGTCTATCTTCCATCTGCTGTAGGAGTTGAGAACGAAGTTCTTTTATCTTTTCCTCAACATTGGCTTTTTCAAGCAGTAATTCATCTAATTCCTGCTCATATTCATCAAACCAATCCTGGTTTTGCTTCTGGGGAGCGACTTCAAATGAAGGCATATCATCCTTCTTTTCATCCACAACGGATGGGACATCACCCTGTGGTTCCCAAGGCATCTTATCCTCTTTAGGTTTCCCTTGAATCAAACACCCAGACAACTGCAGGTAGCAGCGTTCTTCATCGTCCGAATCCTCAGGTTTCCACCAGTGTGCCAGTGAGAGACGTATCAGCGAGCCTTCCTCTATCGTGTCCAAGGGTTTTTCGGCACCGACGTAGGAGATGGTGTAACCATACATGTTCGACATGTTGCTGTAGCGGTATTGCCATCGCCCATGACTTTCGTATCCCAACAGCCGTTTGTCGTTGATCCAAAAGCAGGTGCTGTAGGCCGGCACATCTTCTTTCGAGATGTAAAGCTTATCCATGTCGGTCCGTTTCAACTTGCCATCGAACACCGAAAACAACGAACCCTGAAAAAGTGGGATTCTGGCTCTTTCGAGCCATCCGGCAAACCGATTGATTGACAAATTCAGTATATCTACCCTATCCACCTTCTCACGTCGCGTCACATTTGCATCCTCAGTATGCGGGTTGGGGCGACGCGGATTTAGGTGATAATCTATATTCCAGATTTCCCATATCTCATAAGGGCAATCTTCAGCTGTCTCGTGGCCTCCATTGGCTGTGAGGAGCCGCACAGAGCAACAGAAATCCACATCCACTCCACCGACACAAACGTAGCCGTTTGCCATTCTCGTTCTCGATACAATAATTACACGTGCCATTATAGATGAGTTATTGGATATCCGAATAATTTATGCAACTCATTTGCCACAATCGAGCGATGACAGGCATAGGGCGATTCCTCGACACAGAAAAAGACGACCCTTCTCGCACCCATTTCCTTCAGTTTCTCTACCAAAGCATGGAAGTCGTAGTCGGCAATATGTTTCTTGTATCCGCTGACAAACACATCACCCAGCCGCGTGCGGTCTTTCTTTTGGATTCCGTTTAGTTTGTCGGCCTCTTTCTGTTTTTCACGAATTTCTTTGGTAGGCGATAAATCCTTGAGATAAGAATATCTGATATTCATTTCCGCGAGCCGCTGCAGCAGACGCTGAATGTTGACGAAGGCGTACTGGCTTCCCCGTACCCCACGCCGCTGCCGGATGTCGCAGAAGGTGTCGATATGGTTTTCAGCCAGTTTGCTGAAGAATCGCTGCTCGGTGGAGTTGTAGACCCCTAATGTGAAGACCTCCATCACTCATACGTTTTTCGTGACATGAAACTTTCTTCGCCAAAGAGCGTCATGGTGCCCAGCCCTTTGGTCAGGATAGCCATCACGGTCTCCTGCGATTGGCTTTTGCCGATGCCGACGATGTGGTTCATAGAGATGTCATGTTTTATCAGTTCCTGACCGATGAGTTTGCTACGGTGGCATTTTTCGGGTTCCGACTCACTGCACATCACAGCCACTTTCAGTCCCTTCTCGGCAGCTACCAGCAATCGGGCAAGACCTTCTTGGAAGAACGCTTTCTCGCGCACTTTGGCGTAGTCGATATGTCCATCGGTATAGCAGGAGGTGTCGCTCGGCAGCCCACCGATGCTGTCGCCCATATAGACATAGACGAAACCTTTCTTTTGTAGCAAAGACCGCAGTGCCTCCTGGTTGAAGGAGGGATTCCACTTGGAGTAGGGCTTGGTGCGCACGTCGATAAGATACTGTATGCCAAACGACCGCAGTTCCTGTTCAAACTCCTCGAAAGTCTTGTTCCCGTGTCCTATGGAGTAGATAGTCGACATGCCTTTAATAATACTGATTTTATTGTCAATAACGTCACATTTGCTGAATTATTGCGCATCGCATAATCAAAAAAAATGCTCAGTCATATGTAACATTTCGCCTCCCGTCCATACTATAAAAGCAGAAAAACACAAAAACCACAGTATATGGTATACATCATTCAAAATCGCATGGTATGGATTCTCTACACCGAAAGAGACATCACTTCGCCTTGTCGACGCCTATTCCTCCCCAGTTTCCGAAATGAGCATATATGGTCACCGATGGTAATACGATTGTAAATTCACAAAAAAGTAAAACATGACACCCACACACGAACAATTTAAAGAACTTATGACATTCATAAAGAATGCTCAACAAAAAGAAGACAAAATCAATGATGCCTTAAAAGTCATCTGGGACGATGAACAGGGCCAATACCCGCCCTTCTACATCTCGCCTTGGTGCAATGCCTCCATCCTCAATGAAATTCCTGTTCTCTGCAAACTCCAGATGCAGATCCGATGCGTATTGAATTTTCATATTATTAGTTCGTTTTCTTTTAAATCTTCCGCTAACATCCTCAATATCTTCAGCATCGCCTCATTTGCCGACATAAACGCCTTGTCGTTTATTTGAATCTTGTCCTGACCATTCTTCCTGCCATACAAATAGCAGTGCTGGTGGTCGTCATAGTTGGTGATGCCCACACCGATGCCATATTTCTCATACAGTCGGGCGAGTATCGCGCACACTGTCATCGCCTCTGCCACGGCACAATCCTATCCAGATCCTTTCTCGCTATCCGTCCCGTCCGCTGCCGTTTGGGCAGATGCTCATCCACATAGCGGTTATACGCCTCCACGTCAGCTGCAATCTCCGGCACCTTCTCTCGCAGAAACTCCGCCAGCGGTTCCAGCAGCCACTCCATATCCCGATGGTGCACATGCTTGTCGTCATCGTCGTGAATCTGGCACCACCAATGCACGTTCTCCACCATGTGCAGATAGGTATGTCCCCGGTATTGCGTCACCGCGATATGATACCATTGTGACTCCATCGGGTAGTTCGACTTCCACTCCTTCAGATAGTCCGCCCGCGTATAGACCTCCTCCTCGGCCCAGTTCTTCGCATCATTGAACGAGCACCAGTCCGAAGGCTTCCCCCTCGGCACCTCAATCCACAGCGAGTGCCGATAGTCGTCCTCCGAAGGCGCAAACACATCCAACAGCCCCTTGATCTCCATTAGCAGCTCCAGTGACCTCCCACTCACGCAAATCCCATTCAGATCATGATTCCCCGCATCCGCCCGCTCCATCAGCGGCACCGTCAATTTTCTTTTTGCCATACTATATTCGTTTAATTTATTATCACATCTTCTTTGCAACATCCAATATCTCCCTCGCCACCTCCTTCAAAGCGGCCTTCAAAGTCTGTCGGTCCAACTCACCAAAATACTCAGGAGCCTTCTTCCTCAAGAAATGCTCTTTAAACCAAGCGTCATCCTCTCCAAAATACTCCTTGGATATCGCTCCCCACCGCAGCCAGTGGTCCAAGCAATGCAGATATCCTTTCGTAGTAATCTCAAAACGATAGTCGTCAGGATTAAACTCAATCAATTTTTCAGGATGTTCCTCTGCTTCTCTTATCCTATCATCCAACTCATCCCGATGCCCCTTGATCTTCTCTTCGGTAAACCCGAAAAACGTCATCTCATGCAGGCAATTCGCCACAATCTGACTGGCAGAAAATACCTCCAGCGTTTCTTGGCAAACCTTCATCCCCAGCCACTCCGCCCACGGACAAAAAGACAACGCCCATCTCTCGTCAACACCCTCCTTTATACCAACCACCTCCGGATAGGTGTCTTCCGGATCAATGACATCGGGGTTCCAATCAATCCGTATCTGATACTCCGATTCAGCCGGTTCCATAGTCATCAGCGACTCAAATACTTTCCTAAATCCTTCCAAAACCGGCCTTTGGTAAGGTCGTTCCGAAACGATGGCTATCGCCACCTCTTTCCAGTCCACTTGACTGATAATCTCATTCAATGTCATACTGTTTATTTTTCGTTCATTAACAAATATCTCTCACACACCTCATCCTTCCCACTCCGGCAACACGCAAAACTCACCGCCCATACGCTCCAACACGTTCCAGCCATAGGGACAGTCTCGCATCGCACAGTATTGGTAACGTCCTTCGAAAGGGTAACGAATAATGCAACAGTTCCATGTGCCATCCTCTGGATAGTGCTCGTCATCGCATGGATAGAACTCAATTTTTGTCCGTTTACGTGACGAAGCAATGGTGTGAACCTCTTCAAACCTTTTCCACGTCACCAACTCGATTGCTCTATTAACTTGCTCGGTAGTGACACCATCCTCTCCCGGATACGGAAGCTGGTGATCACGATTGTCTGGCGAGAAGCAGATGCGGTCCTCACCTCTTAGAGCCAAAAGCTTTTCCTCTGCCCATCCTATCACAAAAGGTACACTTGCCTTCTCCAAAGCCACTGCAATCCGAAAACCGGCATCAGCATAATATCCCAGCCCAAACGCCAAGTTGAAATACCACTGTCCCGTATCGGGATTCCGTTCCGGGTAAAGATGAATTTGAACATAAACGACGTCGTAGCAATGATATGGGTTTTGGTCGCGGTCCCATCTAACGAAATCCTCTGGCAAATCCAAGTCATATTCCGTTATGGCTTGACCACAGTTCGACCGACGGAACACTTCTTCAGCACCTTCTTCCACCAGCGTAGCCGATTGACAATATGCACAATAGGCCACCTTCCAAGCCTCGATATACCGACGCAGCGTCATCGTCTCATAGCCATCCGCATGCAATTCCCGTTTTCGCATCAACATGTCCATTGCCTCCACACGCTTTGCCACCTCAATCTTGACACCCGGCAGAACATCCTGTATCAGCCCACGAACTACGTGCCCTTCCCTCTCCTGATATGGCACATGCTCCTCCAGATACCGAGTGTACGATTGAGGATCGCGAGCGATTTGCTGCACAACTGCACAGAGATACCCCCACAACCGCTCCAGGAAATGCTTGCAATTATGCCTCACGGGGTTCTCCTCGCGAATCCAATTGTCTTTATTGGCGAAATAGTAGCTCTCGCCCTGCTCGGAAGACAGGCTCAGCCCGTGCACATCCTTGTAGATGCGGATGCTCACCTCATACCACACGATACTCTTCCTCCGCCCGATGGTCTCAATCCGCAGCGTCCTGATGTCATCCAGTCCCTTCGGTTCCAGCGTCCGCATCGTCTCCTGAATACCATACATCACCTCCAAACTCTCATCATCCAGCAAAATCGTCTCCCCGTCCGAAGGTAATCCCTGAAAGTCCCTCACCCCCAACGGCTTCTCACAGAAAGTAACTGCTTTGTTCTTTGCCATACTATAACTATTGTTTAAAATTTATACTTCTTCACCCTTATAGTATGCAAATTCTCAAAAATGTTACATCCCAACCATAAACTTTTTTCAAAAATTTATTCCCTCACTCTCCCTTCCTCCCCTTTTATTCCCTCACTTCAACTTTATCCGCTTTTACTTTCTTTTATTCTTCTTTATTCTCTTTTATTCTTCTTGTGCCGGTAGAAATACAACAATTCCGGCAATAATCATAAATACTGCCAGAATTGTTGCACAAAAAAAGGCTCGCGATGGCTCGTGAGCCCTTCGTTTAACATTTAACAAATTAACATCTGTTTCGCTCGACCTATGGTCGCTTGCCTAAGCTAGAACATCCACCAGCACCTCCCAGTGCCCACCACGGTCCGATCCCACACGCATGAGAGCAGCATCCTTCTGCAACTTCCGCAGGTGATACTGAGCTCTGCTCTCCGTCAGATCAGCTATCACCTCCGACAAGGCTGCGATTGAGCGAGCACAGACGAAAGCTCGCTTTCAGTCTGTCGAGCGTGAGCAGGCTCGACGCAATCAAGGCTGCGATTGAGCCATGTGCAGAGCCATGCTCGCATGATCTATGCCATGGCGTAGCAACCTCGGCAAAGCCAATTCCCGGCGACCTGTAATGATGAGGGAAGTAAAGCCGATTCTATCTTCTACGGATGCCGTAGCGTTTCTTCTGCTTCGTGGAGAAGATGTCGGAAGTCTCAAGGATATCAAATATTCCCTCACGGTTAGCATCCGTCAGGAAGCCATAGAACTCACCCTGCTTAAGCCGAGCGATGGGAATGGAGAACAACTCTCCGCAGTCCACGAAACTGTTATAATCCAAAAACTCAGGATAATCCTCCTGCTTCAACTCATACTGAGCCGTCAGATACTCAGCAGAATAATCTGCCTTCGGGCTCATTTTGGTATTCACCAGCACAGAACCAAAGCAGAGTGCACTCTCACGGTCAACGCCAATCACTACCAGACGCTTGGGCTTTTCCGTGCGACCGTCTTTAAACGTGAGGCCGTCCGCCTCAGAGAGGACGGTACGAATCAGAGCCCCGATGGCAATACGTTCATCGGTGACCTCCCGTTGCTGACGGAGATAATCTGCCTGAAGTTCCCTTAAGTCCATGACAAAGCCCTGCGGTTCATTTGACGTTCCTTCACAACACCGAGCATAGCCTTGCTGGCGCCACCAGAGGCAGCCATGTCATAGAGCGAGATCTTCGTGTCCTCGCCCGTGCGCTCGGTCTGGCGGACGGCTTTCTGCCAGGCTTTATCATGCGACAATTCAGAAAGGTCGAAAGATTTGATGTCCTTGCAATGCTCAATCCACTTGTCCAGGATGCGGATATTGCTGCGAGACAGCTCATCCATATCGCACTGCACACCGTCAGCGAGGGTCACCACCTGATGGCCGTCGCTCATGGAGAGAGACAGGTCCGAAGCAAAAGCCTGCAGTTCACCCGTCACATCCACAGTCTTGCCCTCTGCCACACGCAGCACCTTGTAAGTGAGCGACGGCACAGGGCCATGCTTACGGGCCACGAATGTGTCATACATCATGGGCACTCCATAGACGGCCAGATGCTCCTCCTGGGCAAAGTACATCACCTTGAACAGGTGGATGTAGTCAACGGCCGCACCCATCTGCTGGAGTATGTATTCCACCACAGCCTTTATTTTGTTAACCTCTTCTATCTCCTTCATATCAAATCAATTGTTCGTTTGTCAAAGCAGCGCTTTGCGCTGCAAAGATACAACTTTTATTCCACATACCGGCAGAAAAATCCAAAAATCTTTGTTTGAAGCCGTTTAAACCGCGATTTTGATATAAATAATGCCCGCCTACCTCCTGAGGAAACCGACGCCAAGCCGAGTGCAGTGCCAAGCTTGCTTGGGCTATCCCGAGTCGCGACGGAAGTGGACCGTAGGTCAACACACGTTGCGTTCAATGGCCGATAGGCCCGCAGAAGAGGCGGCCGTCAGGCCGTCCGTCACATCTGCGGCCCAATAAAAACACGAAAGGCTTCCGCATCCAGCGAAAGCCCTTCGTTTAACATTTAACAATTTAACATCCGTTTCGCGGTAACAGTTAACGCTTCCTCCCTCACACCATCATCGTCATCATCACCGGCAGCAGGGTCGTGGCTCCGTCCTTGCGCAGGTCTTTGGTGTAGACCAGGAACCGACGAACGAAGCAAGAGCAGAGGCAAAGCTTGCTTTGACTATGCCTTGCAAGGAGGAGGAAAACCGAAGGTTAACCGCTCGCCCACGCGTTCCGAAAACTTCTCGCAGAAGGCATCCAGCGATGCGTGCGTCTTGTAGCCCGGAACCCGAGTCCTCACGGCTATGCACCCACACAGCCGCACCGTCCGGAGGGCTGCATCATCGATGGATTCCCGCGCACCGTCTCGCAGGCGCAGACGTTGGAGTTCCTCTTCGGGAAGTTGAAGCGCAAGATCGACTGTGTGGTAGCCATCGATGTGCCGCGTGACGAGTTGGTGAAGCGCATCCACGAGCGTGCCGCCATCAGCGGCCGTGCCGACGATACCGAGGAGGTCATCCGTCACCGCATCGAGCTCTACGACCAGCAGACCACCCCCGTCCTCGACTACTACCGAGTCTCGGGGTTGTTGGTGACGGTCGATGGCAGCGGCGAGATAGCCGAAACCAACGGCCGCATCTGCCAGACCCTCGACCTAGTGATAAACCTGAAAGCCAAACACTAAAGAGTATCTTTTTGCGCCAGCAAAACCCATCCGTGCCATCCGTGCCATCCGTGCCATCCGTGCCATCCGTGCCATCCGTGTGACACAAAAAAGGCCAGCACGTAAGCGCCAGCCTTGAACCCTTTGTCGAAGGATACGAACGCTTATGAATCAAATCGTTCCAACCTCCCTTCTCGTCATTTGTACATTCACAACCGATGCACCATAGCCATAAATACTCGATTATATAAAGCAACTTCTTTTTCTGTGGGTACACGCTTTAACTCAAAATACTCCTTTGGAGCGAATCGGTCGGAAAAATGCACATAACGCATCACCTCTATTACAGTCTTCATGAGATGAATGAAACTGCGCTCATCTTTTCCTAAAACCAGAAGCAACAAACTTTGGCTCATTATCCCCACAAATCCTTTCCTTTGGGCATTCCTCTCAAGCCTATGAAGCATCATCTCTTCCATACTTCTAATCCACCTGCGTACCCAACGTTTCCGATAAGTCAGATAAAATCTATTCATCTGCTTGCAAACCACCTGATCCAATTGCGCATAAGCCCTTGTACAATGGCTGAACATCATCATCCCCATCAGCTTGTACATCCAATCGATATTCTTTCCGGCCACACATTCTTCCACTTGCAAATCAACGGTATGCTCTGTATCGCAGAAAGCATCCATCATAATCTTGAAATGTGTATATATGGCAACAGACCTATCCAATTGGCGTGAGGCCTCTTCGTCAAGATAAATCTGATAGTCTTTTTGCAAACCCTCCAGCTTTTCATAAAAGGCATCAAAATGCGCCTCATCAAGAAACGCATTAGGACATTGAAAATGGAAAGTCGGCACATCAAAATAGCCCAGAATCGCCGCCGCCTTCTCCTCCTCCTCCAATGTAACCTCATGATTGTCTTGCCCTTCATAAAAAACGAAAAGTAACTGTTCGTAACCGTCAACCCTTTCCATGGCAAGCTTACCCTCAATCTGGATTTCCCTCTTCCGTCTGTTTTGGTAATATGCGGCAAAAAGTACCAACACAATGCCAGGCACCAATACATTAAGCACCGAGAAAAGTCCTTCCCAAATATATTGCGGCATATTTAATTATTTATTACCAGACATCGTAGCCCCAGCCATTCCCAAAGCAACGGCTTTTGTAACAATGGCCCTCAATTCATCCCTTTGTTGCATAAGACGAGTATTGATAAGCACACTCATGATGGGTCCTTCCGGACTATTGAAGAAATCGTAGTCATACGCTATCTGTTCACGATGATTAAAGTTGAGATTTTTGAAACTTCGTTTCATCGCTGCAATCAACTCGTCTATCTGTTCCATCAGTTCTTCTTGAAGGGTCATGCCAATTTCAACCGTCAATAGTCGCTCAGCGAAAACAACCCCCTCTTTGTCAAGGGCAATCCCAGCCTTTACAAATTGTTCCTCATACATCACCAACAAGCGTCTGAATGTCACAATGTAGTTCACAAACCTATAGGTTTGTATCATTACTTCTTGGTCGTAATACAATCTTTTTGATGCAATATAGCTGTCTATACCAAGCACAGCGTTAGTCAGATTATCCGAGGAGTCAAAAATGGCCAAAAGTAAATCTGATTTAATAGGGTTAAACGGCAAGCCCTCTTTTTTCAATTCTCTCACCGCCTCGTCATGAATATCTGAAGGAATAACAACAGACGCTTTCATCGCCTCAAGCTTGCCTCCCAATTCCTGATAAATATCCATCTTACGTTTTAGTAAAGCACCTTCAACAGCATTGATTTCGCTCCTTCTTCCGAACACTCGAGTGGTTATCCATGCCACAATCACACCCCCCACAGTAAGAATAAGTAATTGCAAAATACCTTTTCCTATATACTCCGGGCATCGGTTTATCACATCTATGACATCATTCACTATAGTCATCTTTTCAAGTATTGAGAATAACAGTCTTGATACTCTGAGGCCAGTCTCATAAACTCATCATTATTTTTCATCGTTTCGGGATTCCTGGCAAATTGTTCCTCGAAATGCACAAGAATAAAAATGGTCATTAATCCGTACTGATTCTTTAACAACTGAGAACGTCCGTATGAACCATAAAGCACATAGTGGTAGAACCATTGTACCAAATGCTCATACCGGTTATCTCTACCCTTGTCCATTACACCCTCACAATACCGAACAGCGTGTTTCTTTACTCTCGACAAGAGAGGTTCCTTATTAACTCCAGTAATCTTTAGGTTTCTGAGCCTGTCTCTCAGCATATCATCTATCTGACCGCCAAATTTATTGACATCCTTTTGAAGGGCGATACCCAACATCCTGCAAGCAAGTTGACAATGATACTCAACCGTTTTCTTGTCAAATTCCCACTGCTCATCATATTCCGCTCTTGCGAAAGTCTCAAAAAAAACAATCAGGTCATCCAACCAGTATTGAAACTCCACCAACTTATGCTTAAGATTGTAATCCAGCAGCACCTCTTCCTTATTTAAGATCCTATCAAACTCAATACCAAACTGGAACAGTCGTTCCGGCGTATCGAAGAAAGAGGCATATTCCATCCCCTGCATTCCGATTTTGAATTTTGTGAATGAGAGAATGTCGCGATAGTACACTTCATTTTGGTTTGGGGAAGCAATTACGTTCTTCAACTGCATCACCCATCGATGAAAGGTTTTATAGGCATCCACTCGCCATTCAAGAGCACGACCTTTCAAATCCGTGTGGATATCCTTCTTCTTCACAAACACGTTGGTAAGATATGCCAAGAGCAATACCACCAGAACATATCTGATGACAAGGAAGATAATATTCCAAACAAACGGAGCAATATTCAGAAACTCTTGTTGCATAAATCAAACCCAACCTAATTCTATTATTGATAGATTGGTTTTACATAGAATTGGATTCTTGCCACTTCAGGAGTAAAGTCCTTTTCCGACTCCAAATTGAAGTCTTCTTCGTAAACATCACACAGGCATTTCCCGAAATCCTCGGCATTGTCGTGATTATTGTCGGCAATGGCCTGCTTTGTTAGGTCAAGTTGGGTTAATATACGGGAAAAATCCATTTTGCTGAATAACTTGAACTCCTATTCATTTGAATTGTCAATCCCCCGCTCCAGCACATTGGGCCGTTGCCCCAAACCCGACTTCCATTTAATCCTTCAAGCACCCAATCGGTACCACATACACACCGTCCTTACGTCTGTAAGCATAAGCACCTGTTCCCGTCAGCACCATCATAAACGAAGGCGCTTTCATCCTCGTGGTATCGATCTTTTCTGCCAGAGATTTCAGGTTTGCTGCACCTTCCTCAATCAAGCCCTCCCCACCTAACTTTATTTCTATCAATCCGTAGGTCCCGTTACG